>Ga0209416_1000320_pt1 | contig 49850 bp, 52 predicted proteins | sample RifGroF1_FD_184001 | JGI IMG/M metagenome (GOLD analysis project Ga0209416, IMG submission 184001) | Groundwater microbial communities from Rifle, Colorado, USA - Groundwater F1 (SPAdes) (version 2) | ecosystem: Environmental > Aquatic > Deep subsurface > Groundwater | place: Rifle, Colorado... | reverse complement strand
TACTTCCCAAAGAGACATGGGGGGATAATTATAGAGGTGCACAATATATAAAGTCTTTATTTTGCCATTATTTCCTGATAGAATTGCGTTGTTATATGTACCTGTAGCTCAATCGGATAGAGCAATTGCCTTCTAAGCAGTAGGTTGTCGGTTCGAGTCCGGCCAGGTACGCCATTAGGAGAGATGCCTGAGCGGTCGAAAGGACACGCTTGGAAAGCGTGCGTATGAGCAATCATACCATGGGTTCGAATCCCATTCTCTCCGCCAGGACAAATGTATATTGAAATTCTCCCTCCCTTATTTTCTTCCAATAAATGCAACTGCTGGTACTAGTATCTCGTTTAGTATCGGAATTCGTGTCATAAAATGTAATCTAAAGTGAATATCTTGCGTACCAATAATTTTATACCCTCCACGCTCAATCATTTTTTTCATTTTCCTGAATGTAACTGGATAATAAGACATTTCCGCTAAGCTATTCTCTCTTATATTACTTCTAAAGATACAATTCCTCAAAAATTTTGCTACCTTAAAAGGGAATATATGAAAAGGTTTTAGTCCATGACCAGCATGAGGATTATACCAAGGAGGAATAACGAAATAGCAATATCCACCTTTCTTTGTAACTCTGTAGATTTCATCGACGCTTGGTTGTTGGAGATCAAAAGGGATATGCTCCATTACCCCTCTGCATAAAACAATATCAAATGTTTCATCTTTGAACGGTATTTCATTCGCAAAACCTTTAATTGTATTTTTAAAGATTGGATCTCTTAATTTTGGATCTAAGTTTGTTGCCTCTACTTTTCTTAAAGAAGATATCTCCGCACAGAATTCCCCCCTTGCACCCCCAACATCCAAGAATTTTTTTCCTTTCAAAGGAACAAATTTCTCAATATCGTGGACAAATATCTTTGCGAAATATTTCCTCATTTCGAGAGAATTATTGCCCTTAAATCTATTCCCGTTAAAAAAGATTAGTTTGGAATAATGTTTTAGTATATTTTCCACAGATTTTTCCTTTCAAAAATATTAATTTACAGAATAAACAAGTATAACATTTACTGATATACTCTAACCAAACATATGAACAAACAAGACCATTACAGACAACAATATTCCAAAAGAAACCCCAACTGGGAAGAAAGTACCAATATATACCATGACAGAATAGACCAGTATGTTAACAGTAAAACAAAATTACTAGACATTGGATGTGGTCATAGCCATTTACTCAAAGACATTTACAAAAGAACTCCACATACCTACGGCATAGACCCAGACAAACACGCCATAACAAGAAACAACCTCATAAAAGATGTTAGACAAGAATACGTAGAAAAAATGTCCTTCAAAGACAACTTCTTCGACATTGTAGTATGTGCATGGGTATTAGAACACCTACCAGACCCCAAAAAAGCATTCAAAGAAATACACCGAGTACTCAAACCAGGAGGCAGGGTCATCTTCATAACCCCAAACTCCCTCAATTACAATGTCTGGATAATCCGTCTAATACCAGAAAGCCTACACGATTTCTTTACAAGAAAACTCTACGGCAGACAAGACCATGATACATTCTCTAAGAAATACAAATTTAACAATCCTAAAAAGATAGAAGAATCTATGAAAGAGTGGGGATATGCAAAAGAAGAACTAATTGTTAACGGAGACCCATCATACATTAGTTTTGGGAGAATAACCTTCGAAATTGCCTGCCTTTTTGAAAAAATCCAAAACCTCAAACCATTTAGAAACTCAAAAGTACATATAATTGGAGTCTTTAGAAAAGAAGCAAAAAGAACAAAAAGAAGACAGTAATCCCCTGTGGAAGAGAGAACGCGTAGTGATCGAAAGATATTAGAACAAACAGACACCCCAAGACCAAAGCGGTAAACAGTGTGAATCTCAGAATATTCTTCGAACAAATCTTTACCAACAACCACATATACAGTCCAAAACCAATCAATCCCAGTTCAGAAAAGGTTAACAAGAAAAAATTATGTACCGGCTGGAGCAAAAGCACGTCATTAACACTCCTTGGGACACTACCCTCCATTCCTTTTACAAAATTCCCAATACCAATCCCAGACAACCAATTCTCTTTAATAACCTTGATACTCGCTTTTGCCAAATTTATTCTGTCCTGCCAGCTAGTATCTCCGGAGGAGAAAAGGTTAACAAACCTCTCAATAAACAGGGGAAGAGAGAAAACAAACAGTTTCCCCTTTAAAACCTTAGCACCAAAGAAAACAAGCAGAACAATTACGGCCAAAAGGATAGATATCCTTGAGAACGTAAAGAGTAGGGGAACAAAAGAACAGAACAGCAGAATGTAAGAAAGTATTTTTAATTTTTTTTCTTTCGTATTCAACAAAGAAAGTGCTAACAAGATATTAAAAAGAAGATATCCTGCAAAGAGATTTGGGTGAGGAAAAGTCCCGTATGCTCTCAAGAATACCTCTCCACTTAAAGTAACAAAGCTAGAACCCTGCATTCCGCTTACAACCTGGGATTCACCAAAGAAAGATAATCCCAGAGAGCTTCCTCCTGTAAACTGCAATATCCCAATAGTCCCCTGTATTAAAACTGACCCGATGGGCACAGCGAGTATGGTTTTAGTGTACTTCTTTTTTTCTGTTTTGAAGAATTCCACAAGAGTAAGAAACCCAAAAATATACAGGATTAATCTTGCGGAGTTTAACAATATAAGGGAATCTTTCAGGAGGAGATTTTGTAAAAGAAGAAAAACAATGAATAGTGGAAGTACAATTCCGTACTTTTTAAATATCTCAACAAACTTCTTTCTCCCGTTTGCTAAAAGAGAAGAAAATAGGAGAAGGACAGCTCCCAGATCAAGAATTGAGAGGGTTGGGACAAGGTAGTTCACATAGACTCCATCTACATACGGGTCATACAAAGCGAATAACTGTTCAAATATATGAACACTCTGCGGAAGCTGGGATGTTATGTTCAGAGGGAGTGTAATTAATATGTACAGAAAAGAGGAGAGGAGGAGATTTTTTGTAAAAAAGTAAGAACCCAGAAGAAATATCAATGAAAGCAAAATTACAATTAATCTAGCAGGATTCTCATCACAAAAGAGTAGGGATATTAAAAGCCCAAGAACGATCACAATACCGAGAAAAACATGCTCTTTAGAAATCTTCTTCATTACTCGATTGTACCAACAATCTCTATTCTTTTATAGGAATGATTACAATATGTCTATCTCTGTCCTCGCCTCTGCTTTCTGTTTTGATATCTTTGAATTTGTCCAGTGTTAGGTGTACAACTCTTCTGTCAGAGGGCTTCATAGGCGGAAGCTCTATCTCTTCTCCCAGAAGTCTTGCATCATCTGCTTTCTGAAGTGCCATCTGCTCAAGACTCTCGTCCTTTGCTTTTCTGTAATCCCCGACATCTACAAAGACTCTGAAATCTGTTCCCTCGTCTAACTGTCTTCCAATGATTACCTGAAGAATGAATTGGAGGGAATCCATGTGTCTTCCCCTATTGCCAATCATGTATCCAAGATCCTGACCTTCAAATGATACTTTTATGTATTTTACTCCCGTATCACTATCTTCTATCTGGCAATCTCTTTCACAGTCAACCTCAAGAAGTTTACATAACTTATCTACTTCTTTATTTACTAACTTTACAATATCTTTATCTTTCATAAGATAAATATAATAATTTAATTTCAAAATACAGTGGGGCTATTCTAACTCCTCTTCTTTGTTTTATCAACCATCCTTGTAAAAAGATTCTGTACACCTGTCTTGGTTTTGTCGAAATCCAATATGAAATACTGTGCAATTAACATAACAGACTGAACTACCCAGTAAACACTCAACGCTGCAGGATATGAGATTGCGAAGAACATTGTCATAGCAGGAAGAAGAAGATTCATAGATTTAGACATCTGCTTTTGCATACCTTCCATTGATGGTGCTTCCCCTGGTTTCTTCTTCTGTGGTGCTGGTGTAGGTGTTCCCATTGGATTCTGTATTGCCTGTGTAAACTTGCTCGTAAAGAACTGAGAGACTCCTACAAGAACAACGAGAATAATGTAGTAGATTGAATATATATTGGTTAAACCATATTGATTTGAAATTCCATATTTAGAAATGATGGCCATGACTTCTCTTGAGATTGTTCCGTCTTTAAATAACTCTATAATCTGCCAAGGACTGTACTTCATAAATTCAGCAATTTGCCCTAATTGACCTTCGTCAACATTCCCCTTTAGTTGTCTTGCTAAGTCCCAAACAATGAATTTTGTGCTAACAAATACATCTCCAGCTCCAAATACCCAATCTTTTACAAATGGATACAGACCTTCGAAGGTATTACTTGTAACAGCTCTAAGTACAGCAATCAAAACAGAAAGTATTATTAATTGAGGGATAAAACTTACTAAACAACCCAAAGGATTGTATCCTACCTTTTTGTAAAGTTTAACCTGCTCTTGAGAAAGCTTCTCTTTGTTATTTGCATATTTCTTTTGTAATTGCTCAAGCTGTGGCTTTAATGAAGCCATCTTCTTGGTCATGTTTGTCTGATTTCTGGTAAATGGAATAAGGATTAGTCTCAAAATGATTGCAATTGCAATAATTGCAAAACCAAGGTTATCTCCAAATAAATGGTAGAAAGAAACCATGAGGTTTAAAATTGGGTAGTAAAGTACTGTGTTCCAAATTGTTGTTAACATCTTTTCTATTGGCTAAAGTAACTTCCGATTATATACAAATATTCACATATTTGCGAATAGGCAATTAAGGGACAGGATCTGACCCCATATCTTTGGTCCAAGGATTACATCTTAAAACTCTTTTTATTGCTAAACCGCTACCTTTTATAACCCCATATTTTTCAACAGCCTCATACCCATATTCCGAACATGTGGGAGTAAATTTGCAGTATCTGGTATTTGGGAAAAGCGCACCCAAAAGACCATGATCTAAGGAAAAAAGACTTTGGTAGATTTTGATTAACAGTAAAATACTTTTCTTAATCATTTGCAAAACCTTTAAGCTGAGTCTTAACCTCTTCTTTCAAGGCATCCTTGCTATCACAAGATTCAAATGCAACATACTGGAAAATGTATCCACAATTATCTAAAGACAATTCCTTGATACTTTCCGTGACTGCAACCCTTAATATTCTTGTAAACCTATGCCTCTGTACTGCACCACCAATCTTTTTGCTAACTACAAATCCAAACTGTGGAGTAGGGGTATTTTTAATCTTAAGGGCAACTAACATCCCGTATTTGCCACGGATTTTCTTACCATTCTTATACACAACTGGAAATTGACTTACAGGTAACCTGTATTTTTTATTAAGCATATTACTATCTTATACTTTGTGTTGGCTTTTTTCTCAAGAGCTTGTACTCTTCACTTGCAGAAAGCCTTAATCTGCCCTTTGTTCTTCTTCTCTTCAAAACATCTTTTCCTGCTTTTGTACTATTTCTCTCCATAAAGCCGAATTTTCTGATTCTTTTTAAGTTTTTTGGCTGATATGTTCTTTTCATATATTCTTCTCAATATTTAATGTCGGGGTAATTATATAGTAAGCATACCTCTTTGGCAAATACGGAGAGGCTAAAATATACTCTAGTAATTTTAGAGTCATTTCAGAAAAACATTAACCCTTGTCTTCATTACATTTCCTAATGCCTTTTGCAAAGATATCCACATTGTTTTGAAATTCAATATAATGGAAAAAGTCCCAATCGATCGGACACTGCCCTCAAACTGCCTAAATATATTTTAAACGGTATGCAATGGAAAAAGCAGACTTTGTAGAGCACGTAGAAAAATTACCAAAACCAGAGATCTCAAATTCACACGTAGATGGCGCTAGTGTTGACCCAGATGCACTCTGGAAAAGTGCAAGGGAAAATCTTCGCTTAATCATTGGCCCAAAAGTCTTTGGCGGAATCTTTGGAAACTGTTACATCGAGAATGTACAGAATGGTTTGGTACAGATATCCTGCGATGCTCCCTACAAAAGAGAAAAAATCTTAAGAGATTACAAGGCTAGCTTGAAGAAGGCCTTACTTAAATCTTCCGGTAGAAACTTTGAGATTGAAATTAATCTTCGAGGGAAAGATTCTCTTCAGCAAGAAAAATACCAATACCATGACCCATCTCAAAAGGAAGAGGGGGCTTTGGATCTGTTCTCCTCTGCAGAGAAAGAAAACAAACAGAAAGAAAATGCTCTTAAGAGTGCACAGCTTAATCCTAAATATCTTTTCTCAAACTTCATAGTTGGTTCAAATAATAGATTGGCAGAGGCTATTGCAGAGGCCGTTGTCGAAGATTTAGGAAATGCCTACAATCCAGTTTTTTACTACGGAGATACAGGAGTAGGAAAAACACATCTCATGCAAGCAATTGGAAACGAAACTCTTAACAGAGATTCCAGTAAAAAAGTAGTGTACATATCCATAGAACAGTTTCTTAACGAAATGGTGGAAGCGATTAGAACAAAAAGAAACGAAGATTTCAGAAATAAATATCGGGCCGTGGACTTACTCATAATCGATGATGTTCAATTTGTAGAAACATATCCGAGAACCCAAGAAGAGCTTTTCCATACATTCAATACCCTTTACCAAGCAAACAAACAGATAATTCTTGCATCAGACAGACCTCCTAAAGAAATTAAAAATATTACAGACAGACTCAGATCTAGATTCCAAGGAGGAATGGTCGCAGATATTCAAGCTCCAGACTACGAAACAAGAATGGCAATTCTTAAACAATCTCTGCTAGAAAAGAATGGGCATGTGGAAGTCCCGGAAGAGTTCTTGCAGATGATTGCCAAAAACATGGATAAAAACGTTAGGGAACTTGAGGGAGCCTTAACAAAAGTACTCTCTCTCATTAAACTGGGAATGAATCCAACAGAAGAAGATATCGCGAAGCTTTTACAAATCGATTTGGAGAGCAAGCGAAAAAAAATTACACCGGTTAAAGTAATAAAAGCTGTTTCAGATGTCTTTGATGTTAAGGTCTCCGATATTAAAGGTGACAGACGAACAGCATATATTGCTCAGTGCAGGCAGATAGTTATGTATATCCTTCGCAACGAACTTTCAATGCCGCTCGAAAGAGTAGCTAAGGAAGTAAACAGAAGCGACCATACGACGGTAATACATGCATGCGACAAGATAGACCTACTTAAAAAGAAAGACTCAAAGCTCAACGAGAGGCTAAACGAGTGCTACAAACTCATACGAGAGTAGGGTGGATAAACCCGTGGATAACTGCATGCATTCTTAGGATAACTAGCCCCATTCTCCACATCTCAAAAATCCTTTCTACAAAACGAAGTGCTTTTTTAACAACATTTTCTTACCACATAGATACCCACAGATAGGGGTAGTTTCTAGAAATTATCCCCGATATTTCTCCACAGAAGAAAAACCTGTAAATACAAGAGATCTGGAAATCTTAAAACATATCTGAAACCCTAGCTATCCACAGACTAAATATACACACATACATAGTTCTAGAAAAGATTTACAGATAATTATCGACATATCCATACTCTCTACTAATATAACTACTAAATATATTAATAAATAAAATATAGAACAGAGAAAAACCAGAACAAGAAAATTCTTCTTAAGAGAAAAAAATGGTACAATGTATAGAAGTAAAACTGTCCCATACATAATCTTTTTACATATACAAATATGCAGTTTTCTTGTAATCAGGATACATTTTCTAAATATATAAACATAGTAAGTAGAATAGTAAACAACAAGCCAGGGTTGCCTATCCTTAACAATGTTGCATTTGAGACAGTCAAGGGTAAATTGCTCATGAAGACTACGGATTTAGAATTGAGTGTTAACACGTGGATAGGGTCAGATGTAAAATCCGAGGGAAAGATTACTGTACCTGCAAAGCAGCTCTCGGAGTTTGTTAATTCAATTTCTGAAGAAAAGATAGATTTCGAAGTAGAGAAGCAGAGCTTCAATATATCTACAGATAATAACTCTGCAAATTTCAATACCATGCCTTTTGATGACTTCCCTTCAATTCCAGAGATTAAAGACGAAAAGGATTACTTTGTTAGGATAAATAAAGGAGACTTTGCAAATGCAGTAAACAGAGTTGCTTTTGCAGCAGCTGTTGACGACATAAAACCTGTTCTTACAGGTATCAAGATGGAAATAGAGGCAGAGACAGTATCTTTTGTAGCTACTGACGGATTAAGACTTTCAAGACAGATTGTAAAAATTGAGAAATCTGGTAAACAGAAGAGTTTGTTAATTCCTGTTAGAGCTTTTGAGGAGATATCACATATTGTTTCTGAGCTAGACAGCGAAGATGAGTGGGTGAAGATATACATAGTAGAGGAGAGGAATCAGGTGCTTTTCAAATTTGCAGATGTTGAACTGTCCTCTAGATTAATAGACGGAGAGTTCCCAGAGTACAAACAGATAATCCCAACAGGGTTCAAAACTCAATGTGAGATTAACAAAATGGATTTCCTTAATTCACTAAAGGTAATAAACATCATTGCAAGGTCAGTTCTTGGAAACAAGATGATTCTAGATATCGCAAAGGGTGGAGTCTCTCTTTCTGCAACACAATCTGACTTAGGTAAAAATCAAAGTAGATTTGATTGCAAAGTAGAGGGAGAAGATCTAAAGATTGCCTTCAGTGCCAAATTTCTTGCAGACATTCTAAACCACATTGATTCTGAGGATATTCTTTTTGAATGTTCTGAACCTGTTAGACCAGGAGTATTCAAGATTAAAGGCGAAGAGAACTTTGTGCATCTAGTTATGCCAATGATGCTTTAGTCTTCTTGTCTTTAATTTGGTAGCCAATTCCATGTACTGTTCCAATTAGGCTGTTGTCCTGAAGTTTTTCTCTTAATCTTTTAATGTGTACATCTACAGTATTAGAGCCAACATACTGTCTGTAATCCCATACATGATCCAACAGCTCACACCTCGAAACGGTTCTGTTCTTGTTTCTTACTAAATATTCGAAAAGTGCGAACTCTTTCTTGCGAAGATTTACCTCTTGTTCATCTTTTAAGACGGTTTTTCCCTTTGTGTCTAGCACATAGCTACCAATGTAGATGCTCTCATCGAGATAACTCTTTGGTCTTCGTATCAGTGACTGTATCCTTGCAAGCACCTCTTGCATAGGGAAAGGGTAGGTTAAGACATCGTCTCCTCCCTTGTTTAGAAATTCAACCTTCTCTACCCAACTTCCCTTGTTACAAACTCCAAGAATTTTAGTATTGGGGCTATATTTGCGAATATACCCAAGTATTTCGTAAGAAATTCCTCTCTCCAAATTAATGTTAAGTATAACAAAGTCGAAAACACCGCCCTTTACAAGGTTTTTGTTTATGAAAGAAGATGAGTCTATTGATGTATTATATCCATAGGAATCAAGAGTTTTCTGAAGTAGGTGGGCAAGAGTATTGGAATTCTCTATAATTAATATATTCATAATGAAAGTCTTTAAATTTAAATGACCTCCATGATATTGACCAAGAGCATATTATTTTAGTCCTAGAGAACAAAAAGAATGAAATATGTTGTTACCCTAATCTCTGTGCTAGGCATCTCTGTTGCTTTTTTGTATTTTCTTTTTAATAATCCATCCTTTCTTCCAGAGAATAGTGTCGGGGAGATTAGTTGGTTAAACGTAGGAGTTTTTCTTTTCCTTCTTTTCACCTCCCTCTTTTCTGTAATTTCGTTAGTTGTTTTTGGAATAGTTACATTCTTTAGAAAAAACCTTTCAAGGAGATCCAGGATATTTATCTCTTCTAAAGTTGCAATCCTCTTTACTGTTGGATTACTGCTTGTTTTTCTTCTTAACTTTTTCCATGTCCTTGATTGGATCTGGGGAGTCTCAATACTGCTGGTTGTGTTAATAGCTTCGTTTGTTATATGATTTCTGTATGACTAAAGCAAAAAACAACAAATTTAAAAACGAATTAGAGCAGCTTTCCCAGATAATCTCTGGAGAGGTTGGTTTAAGAAAAAGAGAAGAGAGCCTTAAAAAAGCGAAAGAGGAGGCAATTGAGAACCAGAAAACAATTAGAAGAAAGAGTATTGTCAAAGGAAAGACTAAACTAGAGCAAGACCCAATTCTCGAGGACGAGAAGCCTGTTGTACAGAATATCAAGCTGTTTGAATGGGAGGCGCCAGATAGATATGAGTTCAAATTTAACAACAAAGGCTTCTTAATTATCGTTGCCCTTGCTCTTCTGTTTATCCTTCTTCTTGCAATTCTTCGGAACTACTTCCTAATGGGCTCTTTAGTAGCTCTCCTTTTCTTGGTGTATGTCGCTGGTACTACAAGTCCACAGGTTGTTAAGCACAGGATAACTGCAAGGGGCTTTGACACTGGTGGAAGGTTGTATGAGTGGTTCCTTTTGAAGAATTTCTACTTTACCAGAAAAGATAAGCAATTAATGTTGCTTGTAGAGACCAGTTTGAGACTTCCTGCTATGTTAATGTTCTTAGTAAACGACAAGGATATGGAAGCAATATTTGTATTGTTACAAGAGAAGTTGTTGTACAAAGATATTAGAAAACAGGGGAGATTAGAAAAGATGAATTACGGGAAGTATATTCCCTTAGAGAAGATTTAGGAGGGATGCCTGAGTGGTCGAAAGGGGAGCTCTCGAAAAGCTCTGTCTCGCTTGCGGGACCGGGGGTTCGAATCCCTCTCCCTCCGTTCTTATTTTTTACAAAATATTGATGAAAACATTAGTAATCTACGATTCTGTATTTGGCAATACAGAGAAGATAGCGAAAGCCATAGCAAAGGGCGTTAATGCAGATCTTTTGCAGGTTGACAGTTGTACGATTGAAAAGATTAAAGGTTTTGACTACTTAGTACTTGGCTCTCCAACCAGGGCATTTAAACCTACTGAAAAAATATCTGCGTTCATTAAAAGCCTACCAATGGGAAGTCTTAATGGCGTGAAGGTAATGGCCTTTGATACAAGGTTAGATGTTAAAGAGGTCGGTTCAAAGATTCTTACTGTTATGGAGAGTATCTTTGGATATGCTGCAGCACCAATGCAGAAGAGGTTAATTAGTAAAGGTGGTAGTCAGGTTGCAGAACCAGAGGGTTTCTTTGTTAAAGAGAGTGAGGGGCCTTTGAGAGAGGGGGAGGAACAGAGGGCTACGGAGTGGGGAAAGAGGTATATAAAATAGTTATCCGGAGAAATGACATAGATGTGGACAAGTGCCCAAAGGGGCACTTTTTGTTTCTATAACAACACTTCTTTAAACTGACAATACTATATATAATAATTATCGAACTATGGGAGATAGCCGACGCTGTGTGGGAATAGATATTCTTTCTCTACTTTAGTATCATACTGTTATGAATGTCCCAAACTCAGGAATGAATTTTCTTCAAAAAGAAGAACCAGAGGAAGTAAAAAAAGGCTTTCCAATACTGGATGCCTTAGTAATACTTTGTGCTTTGTTTGTAATTGGTTTTCTTGGTTATTTGATGATCAATCCCCAGAAAGAGGGGGCAGATAATAGGAATGCGGCAAGGAGTGCAGATATCTCAACCATCCTCTCTGCTGTATCTACATACACAAATAAAGCTGGAGAAATACCAGAAGTAATTCCAGTTACAGAGAAATGTGTAAGTTTTGGAAATGAAATATGTAAACTTGGACCATATGACTGTATCGATATGGTAGATTTATCTATTTTGAACAATGAAGAGGAGGGAGAGGAGATTGTCGCTTCTATACCTTCTGACCCTATGAATAGCTCCACAAATGGTACAGGGTATTACATAATCCAAGATGGTGTAGGAACTGTTACAGTGTGTGCCCCTTACGCAGAGCGAGGAGCCGAGATTGTCTTTGAAAAATATCTGTATTAATCATATATTATATTATGAAGCCAAAGAAACTAAAGGAAGAACATATAGATATGCAATTCCTTGCCCTTTTAATTGCGATAATAGCATTTCTAGTCTTTGCGCTTTTTATAGGGGATATCGTTTGGATTAAGGATTTCCAATATTTCATAGCTCTAATTTCCGGAGTAGTTAGCCTTTTCATAGGTACACTTGCTCTTCTTAGATACTACACAAAGAAAACAAACCTTAATTTCCTTTTTCTTGGAGGGGGTTTTCTAGGTGTTGGTCTTATTGAAATTTTGCAAACAATGGTGGAGGTTGGAGATTTCCAAAATCTTTTCTCAGTTAGCGATGGAGGTAGTTATCCTTTGACTAGTGCTTTAGGGAAAGCCTTCTTAGCTTCTCTTTTTCTCATTAGCTGGTTTGTCATCAGGAAGAGGAAGGGGAGGGGTAGGAAGAAGGAATTGGAGTTAATGGGGATTGTTTGTTTAACCTTTATCCTTTTTGTAGCTACATTCATAATCCTTCTTTTGCGCGGAGTAGAGGTAGACAGTTTCATTGTCGTTTTAATTGGTTTGTTCTCTCTTCTTTTGTACATTCTCTCTTTGTTGGGGTATCTGTTTAACAAGGGTTGGTTGTACGACGATTTCAATTACTGGATAATCTTTACGTTGAGTTTCCTCATACTCTCCCAGATTTTCTATCTACCATTCTTAAACCTTGAGTATATACACATGGTTAATCTCTCAACTTGGGCACACTTTATCGCGTACATTGGAATCCTAGTCGGTTGTCTTAACAGTGTATACATGATGTACCAGAAAGAGAGGGAGACACAGCAAGAATTGGAAGAGAAGAATATCCTTTTGGACAAAACAAAGGCAAAGGTAGAAGAGGCATATCTTACACTTAGAGAAGAGAAGTGGGAGTTAGTAAACAAGAAGGGAGGTCTTGGAAGTATCTTAAAGGATATTTCAAAGAAATAGTATGGGAATATTTTCACCAAAATTAAAGAAATACCAAAGAAAGTTCGACTATTCATATGCTTTTGGACCATATCCAACCATAGATCTACTTAAGCACAAGAGAGATAGTGTGCTTAAAGTGCTTTTAAACTCTAACAATGACGGTAGTGAGGGCGTGCAAGAGGTTGAGAGGCTCTGTAAGGAGTTGGGTATTAAAATAGAGGAACAAGACAGGGCAATAGAGAAGATCGCTTTTAAGGAGAACACATACACCGTAGGGGTGTTTAAAAAGTATGAGTGTGAGTTGGAGGGAGAGAAGAACCATTTGGTTTTGGTAGAGCCAAGGAATATGGGTAACTTAGGTACCATAATTCGTACTATGTTGGCATTTGGTGTTAAGAATTTGGCAATTATTAGGCCTGCTGTAGATATTTTTGACCCAAAGGTTGTAAGTTCAACGATGGGGGCAATATTCCAGGTCAATTTTAAATATTACGAGAGTATGGAGGAGTATATTAAAGAATTTAGTAGTCACCATATATATACCTTTATGTTAGATGGTGCCAAGGATATTCGTGAGGTTAAGTTCGAAGGGCCATTTAGTATGGTGCAGGGTAGCGAGAGTAGTGGTTTGCCTGAGAAATTTAAAAGTCTTGGACAGAGTGTGTATATTCCTCAGTCCAAGGATATTGATTCTTTGAATCTTTCTGTTGCTACTGCCATTGGTCTATGGGAAAGTAGTAAAAAATGATATAATTAGGGCAGGAATAATACATTCCTATGCTCTTTTTCAATATGGGGACGTAAGGCTTTCGACAGGAGTTTGCGTTTAGTGGTCACAAACTGAGGGTTGTCTCATTAATCAACACACAAGGATAAGTGTAAAAAATAATCTTGTCGCCTTTGCAGATGGTTTTACAGCAAGACTAAAAGCTGCTTTTGCAGCTCCAGTTTATGCGTTTAACTTTGCATAAGGTTTAGCTATTAGTTTAGCTAATCTCTTTTGTTCTTATTCCTGATTAGGAATCTAAGAGAGTCGTTATCAGGATATGTCAGTACTGCTTTGTCGGTAGAGTAGTATATGATGAATATAATTACTGAGTAGTTAAATCTTTTCGTTAATCCTTTTAGATTTGACTAACTATACAGGGTTAACTATGTTTGTACATGATACTAGACAATGCTTATGGACGTGGGTTCAACTCCCACCGTCTCCACCATATTTGTTAAAAATAAAGAGCTTTAACTTGTTGAAGATTTCTTCGCCTAGTTTTTTGTGATTATATTCATCTATATGTATGCCATCTTTCCCTGGAGAAACGATTGCTGAAGAGTCTAGAAATGCACACTGATTCTTTTTTGCGACCCTATGGTAGATATCTCTCATATGCACGATCTTGTTACCTACTTGAGAGTATCTTTCTAGCGCAGGTTCTTTAGAAATATCTATATTGGGAGGAGAAATTAGAAGAATAGAGGGAATCTTTCCCTCTCTACCAAATCCTCCGGTTTTAATTATTTTTATGAACTTTTCTTCCAAGATATAGGAAATGTCTTCCATGTTTCTATTAAAAAGGTCCTTGAGTTCATTGGTTCCTAACATTAATATCAGAATATCTATTGGCTTATGAGTATCAAGGGTTATTTGTAAAGTCTCTGCACCATTTCTCCCTTCTTTTCCGGGTCTCTTATCTTCACTATCTAATGTCCGACCATTTAAACCTTCTTCTATAATTTGATAATCACCACCGAGGAGTTTCTGCAGTATCCCCGTCCATCTTTTTTCAAAGATTATTCTCTCATGGTCTGTTCCGGGTTTGTATCCCCATGTGAGAGAGTCTCCATAACAGAGAATTCGTTTTATTCTTTTTTGCATATATCGATTATACATCAAGAAAAATATAAAGATTAAGTTTGTTAGTTTACTTATTCAGTACCAGTGTAGTGTATCTACCCATACTGATTATTCTTGTTATTTAAGATATAATTGAGGGTAGGGGGACTGTATTTAAAGAATTCTGCCCATTGTAGAAGAAAGGTTCTTAAAGGGTTCGAACTTTTAGATACAATGTCCACCATATTTTATAATATTAGCTGCTCAATAAATGAATGTAGTTACCATCCCCAAATATGTTTTAGTTTTATTTATCTCCATATTAATTGTTTCCTCTGCTGTGATTGGTTTCCTTTTGTTCAAAACTGATTTCGCAGGCGAACCTGAGGGGAAGGACTCTGAGATTTCTGAGATAAGCGATAAATGCCAAGAGAAGAACCCCCAGGATATTTCTTGGGAGAATTTAGCAAGCATTGAGAAGATAGGAAATAATACTTCTTACGGTGTTGTTATGACGATTAAAAAATATGATGAGAATCGTACAGAGATAGGGAGTTGTAAGTTCTATATAACAGATTATATTGAGGGGGCATTAGGAATTTCGAATTCCGAAGTTGGTGGGCTAACAAACATTGTATATATTGGATCTGCGACTATAGCATATCAGTATCATGATGCGATATTTGTGCAAAAGATAGAAGAAGGAGCAAAGGCTTCAGTAGTAGTAGACCAGAGTTTAGCTTCGAAGACTTCTTTGAATGACGCCGGGGAACAACTCATTTTTGGTGGACCATTCTTGGTTGATGATAGTGAGTGGCCTGGTATCTCAACTCATGGTAGGTTCCTGTTCACTGTCAATTTTACTTATACTTGCGAAGATCCTTCTTCGGTGGGTTCATGCAGTGAGATGATTTCTTTGTCTAAGGAATTGAAAGAAAAGGGAGTGCTGGGTTTGTGGCTGTACAAAAATTCTGCCAAGGGAGAAATCATTCGTCTTTCTGGTGATATTGAAAATATCTTTTAGTACTATTCCTTCTTCTTAGCAACCTTCTTTGCGGGTGTTTTCTTAACAGCAGCCTTTTTAGCAACTACTTTTTTAACAGTTACTTTCTTTTCTACAACCTTTGGTTCTAATGCTAAAAGAATTCGATCTAATTTCTCTGTAATACTATCCAATTTTTCTACTAAAGCTGTACTATCTCCACCTCTTGGAGCTTTACCACCCTTTGTTTCAAAACACTTACTACAGTAAATAGGCTTGTCAGGAGATGGACTAAATGGAACCTCGCAGGTCTCTCCACATGCATCACAAACTGCTTTGTACATAGTTGGTTTGTCATTTCTTCTCCCATAATCTCTGTCACCACCTCTGTCAAAAGATCTTCTTCCTCTTCCATCATCTCTACTTTCTCTACTAGGACCACCCTTTGCTTCAAAACACTGACTACAATATATTGGTTTGTTTCCAGTAGGTCTAAAAGGAACTCTACAGTCCTTTCCACACTCATCACAGACAGCATCAAACATCTCTGGCTTGTCTTCTCTTCTACCACTGAAATTACTTCTTCCCTGGTTAAATCTACCCATTTTTTTAATACCTTAAAATCTAAATATATTAATCATCATAGCTTTTTAAGGGAAAGATAGCAATGAAAGGAAATTATTCAACAAAAAGGCAAATATCTTCGAGGGGTTTTCTTGGAGGTTTTTGTGTTTTTCTCGTGGGATATCCAAGAGGAATTATTAAGCGTGGTTCCCAATTGTCGTTAAAAGCAACGCCATACTTTGGAAGGATCTTTTTTAATTCATTTTTAATATACAAGGGAGAACATATCCATCCGGAGGCTATCCCCATGGCATGTGCTTGTAGCATCATAGAGTAGGCTGCCGTTGCTACTCCCTGCTCCTCCTTGATATTCAAATTTTTGGATTCTGTTTCTGCCTCTGTGTATCCTTTCTCTGAATTTCTAAACACAAGGATAGCTGCAGAAGCATTCTCAATGGAGATATCGTTGGAGCCTGTATCACCTTTTTCAACTCTTTTAAAATCTTCCTCCGAGAGATGTGAAAACTGTTTTTTTCTTCCCTGTATCGCTGCTTTGGTTATCTCTTTTCTACACTCTGGATTTAATATTCCCAGGAAGAAGTAGGGCTGTCGGTTTTTCGCAGAAGGGGCCGCTTGCCCTGCCTTTATTATTTTTGTTAAATCCTTTTTTGAAATTGTTCTTGAAGAGTCGAATATCCTACAACAAGTCCTGTCGAAAATATCTTCCATTTTACTTCTCACAAGCCATTAAGGTACATGTAACTTGCCCGTTCATACATCCACACGAATTACACCCATCACTAGACTTAAATCCTTCACCCTCTTTGTATGTTTTTCCTTCGTATGTGCATTCTTTAAGGACAATCTTTGCATCACAAACATTGTTTGTACATATGGTTTTACCATCATCGCAGAAGCAGGTGTCACACTTATCTGTGGATTCATATATCTCTCCATCTGCATATGCCCATCCATTGTATTCGCATCTTGGTGCTTCTTTCTGAATCTGGGTTGTGTACAGGAGGAAACTAATTAAACCAATGACAACAGTTCCTAAGGTTATACTTAATCCAAGGAGGAAAGAATTTTGTTTGTTGTTACTGCTGGGCATATGGAGAAAGTATATATTATTTATTTCAAAAACGGGAGTCTATACCCCGAGCATCTTTGCAACAAAGTAACCTGCGACGGAAACAGTTGTAGATATTGATGTCCCCCATATTAAATCTATTATGGTTACAGAAACAGGCCAATTTTTAAGGGTTGCGAGATTTGTAAGATCGTATGTTGAGTATGTAAGGAAACCAAACAGTGCTCCAAGCATAACTGTTTTCCAGATGTTCTGTGCTTCATATCCAGGTAATACGGCAAATATTATTATTCCTACAACAAAAATTAGGTAGAAAATTAAGGCTGGAAAAAGTTTAGGTTTATCTGCAAGTAAATGTCCAAGCTTGGTTGAGTAGATATTTTTGGCTATGAAGTTTAGCCAGATGTAGTCTATTACTAAGAAGATTACAAAGGAGATTATGTAAAGATATATATATTTCATATTCCCTTTTAATAATATTATGTATATATTGTAGCATGTCTTTAGGAAATTTCTTTAAGAACAACTTAAGAACTATCTGTTTAATATTGCTTTGCGTAGCGATTATTCTTGTCAATTTCTTTGTATATAGGTTTGCTATGGATATGATTATTGTTGTGTTGATCGTCCTAGCAATTATTTTTAAAAAGCAAAAGGAATTTTTCAAGGAGTGGAGTATTCCAATTGCGCTTTTCTATCTGTACGAATTTCTAAGGGGTAGGGCATATGATATTGCACAGTGGTTAAACAGACCACTGTTAAATGATATATTAATAACCACAGAGAAGAAATTGTTTGCCATTGGTGGAGATATCCCAACCGTATTTTTACAATATTCACTTTCCAATGCTCCCGGGGGGAGTTTTTTACCAAACTGGTATGACTATATACTTTTCTTCTTCTACATGTCTTTCTTTTGGTTTTGGTTGGTGGTTGGTTTTGTAATATGGCGAAAGAGTAAGGATATGTTTTTGAGGTATATATATGGCTTAGTAGGATTCTCTCTGTTTGACACATTGATATATATCTTTTTCCCATCCGCACCTCCTTGGTACGCAGCACAGGTTGGACTACTTCCTCCACTTCAGAGGATTATGTTAATCCATGATTATTTTTCTTCAAAATATTTAGGTTTTGTAAGTACGTATGGAAACAATGACTTCGCAGCATGGCCTTCACATCATGCAGCATGGCCATTTTTTGCATTCTTGTTCTTAGTAGGGGTGTTTGGCAAGAAGGCTCTCCCATTTGTTATAGTTCCATTGGTTATTGCTTTCGCAACTTGGTATGGTGCAGAACACTATATAATTGATTCCCTAGCGGGTTTTGCCGTAGCGGGAATAACATACTGGATTGTAATGAGAGTAGGGAAGAAGAAGGCTTAGCCTTTCTTCTTGTCTAGTTTGTCCAGTTTAAGAAGTTTTACTCCAAAGTAAACAACAAGTGCTATTACAATGAAGTCTATTGTTGTGCTTATGAATTTGCCCCACATTAGTTGAGATTCTCCAATTTGTATAAATGCTTCATTTAGATTACCGACTTTGCCAAGTAGAAGACCAATGAGCGGATTTAGCAAATCTGTGACAATGGAGGAGACTACTTTCGAGACTGCACCACCTAAGATGAAACCAACGGCTAGTCCAACGACACCCTGTTCACGAACAAAATTTAGAAAACCTTTCATGAAGGATATGTAACAAATTATTCAATACGGAGAGGGCGGGATTCGAACCCGCGATAGGTTTTAAGGCCTATGCCTCGTTAGCAGTGAGGTACTTTCGGCCACTCAGTCACCTCTCCATCGGTCCTAATTATACACTATCTATGCTAGAATATACTATGTACTTAGGCATACATGTATCATCTTCTGGTGGTATACAAAACTCAATAAAAAATGGAGAAAAGTATGGAGTAAACAGCATCCAGATAATGCCAACCGCACCAATGAGATGGGCTACAAAACTAATCCCAGATGAAGAAATAGACAAATTTGCTAATGAATTGGAAAAATCCAACATCAAGAAAATCCTCATACACGGCATATACCTAACCAACCTAGCTAGAAGTGACAAACAAATGTTCCACCTTGGAAAAATGGGCTTAGTTGTGTACCTAGATTTCGCAGAAAAAGTAGCGAAAGAAATTAAAAAAAGGAAAATAGATGCCGAAATACTTGGAGTATGCTTTCACCCTGGAAGTCAGAAAGAACTCTCCTACGAAGACAGCTTGGAGCGAATATCCTACGGAATACAGTGGGTGCTAGATGAAGTACCTGGAACACAAAAGCTACTAATTGAAAGTACCGCTGGAACAGGAAGTAACCTTGGAAGAAGTTTTACAGAGTTGAAAATAATGAGAGAAGGAGTAAAAGACAAACAAAGAGTAGGGTTTGTCATAGATACGCAACATACCTTCGCAGGAGGATACAATTGGGTGGAAGATATGGACGGAGTATTGAGCGACATGGACAGAGAAATTGGGATTGAAAATGTCAAAGCAATACATCTAAACGATTCCGCGATGGCTCTTGGTAGCAACAAAGACAGACATGCAGACTTGGGAAAGGGGAAGATAGGGGAGAGGGCAATTAAAAATATTCTACATAACAAAAAGCTCTCGGAAATCCCCTTCATACTTGAAACTCCTGCCCTAAAGAACGATGCAGACACTTACAAAGAAGTAGAAATATTTAAAAAGTTAGCAAATTAAATTAATAAATAACTACATGAACAGGGAAAAATTCTCCAAATTCTTAAATAAATTTCCAAGTGGAAGATTGTTGTTTGCAATACTTTCCGGGATAGTTCTTGCACTAATTCTCTACCTTGTATTCTTACTTCTACCTCTGAGATAGTGTCACAAATTAGATTAAATGAAAACCAAAAGAAAGCGGTAGAGTACGACAAAGGAGATTTGCTCATAATCGCTGGTGCGGGAACAGGTAAAACTGCCGTTATCACCCAAAGGATTGTAAATATCATAAAGAAGGACTTAGCAAAGCCATCTGAAATACTAGCTCTTACGTTTACAGAAAAAGCATCTGAAGAAATGAAAGAGAGAGTGGACATGGAGATGGAATATGGCTACGAAGAACCCTGGATATCTACATTCCATTCCTTTTGTGACAGAATACTGCGAGAAGACGGATACCACATTGGGTTGGATGGAGATTACTCTCTAATGAGTGGTGCACAAGCATATATATTTTTGCGAAGATTTTTGTACGATTTACCACTAGATACTCTTAAACCAAGGGGTAATCCAACAAAATTTCTAAACGACCTCATAAAACACTTCTCAAGACTACAAGACGAGGATGTGTCAGATGATGAATATATTAAATATGCAAAATCATTACCAAAAAAAACTCCTGAAGAAAAGGCAAGCTACGAAAAAGCTAAAGAACTTTCTGAAACATACAAAAAATATTCCCAACTCAAAATTGAGAACTCCAAAATTGACTTTGGAGACCTCATAATCCTCACGCTCAAACTCTTTCGGGAGAGAGCGGATGTGTTAGAGAAGTACAGAAAACAGTTTAAATATATCCTAGTAGATGAATTCCAAGATACCAATTACACCCAGAATGTCCTCATTAATATTCTCAAGGACGGTACCAGGCACAAGTTAACTGTAGTAGGAGATGACGATCAGGCAATATACAAATTCAGGGGGGCAGCAATATCCAACATCTTGCAATTTAAAGAGAAATATCCAAAAGCAATGGAGATAGTTCTAACTGACAACTACAGATCAAGGCAAGAAATTCTTGACTCATCCTACACCCTCATTAAGCACAATAATCCAAATAGACTAGAAGAGACGGAAAAGATAGACAAGAAACTTGTCGCAAGAGCTGCATTTAAGCCAGACGAAGAAGTTGTTTCTTTAATTGCAGCCAAAGATGAGTACACGGAAACGGAAAGAGTGGTGAGTGAGATTTTGAAACTTACGGGATACGCAGAACATAGCCAAGAGAGTAGTAACTCACAAATATTTGACGACAAAGGCCAGTCTGGTTTCTTGGAGCTATCCAATAAAGCGAAATACAAATTTAAAGATATCGCTCTTTTGGTAAGGGCAAATTCCCATGCAGAGCCATTCATACAAGAGCTTCGAAACAAAGGAGTACCATACAAACTAGGTGGTGCAAGAGGTTTGTATTTCAGGCCAGAGATTCAAAATATAGTTGCCTTTTTGAGGATTCTCGTAGATTACTCGGATGAAATTGCGATGTACAGGTTACTCTCTATGGATGTTTGGAATTTGACAGTAAGAGAATATATTGAGATTAACAGATTGGCTAGAGAGCAAAAGCTCACGCTTTTTGAAGAGTTGGAGAAGCTTTGGGATGTAAAGATAGGGGAGGTGGAGGGTGAGATTAAGGATGTAAATAATCCGCTCGCTGTTAAAATGCTAGATAGCCATGCAATAGCGGGGATTAGCAATTTACTTGAGATAATAGATAATTCACTCAAAAGGATAAAAGATGGAAGATCCATACTTGAGATACTCTACGATTTTGTAAAGATAGGTGGGTATCTAGATTCTTTCCTTGAAGAGGAGAGTGGGGAAAATCTCTTTGCAGTATCGAATATTCAGAAGTTTTTTGAATTGGTAAAAAAATATGAAAAAGATAACCCAGATTCAAATATCTATGAGTATGTAGATTACCTTAACTACTGTATAGAGGTGGGAGAATCTCCGGTGGTAGATCAGTCCCAGCTAGAAGATTTCGACGGAGTAAATATTCTTACAGTACATGGTTCAAAGGGATTAGAATTCCCAGTAGTGTTCTTGGTTAATTTAGTTTCCCAAAGATTCCCATCTCAAAACAGGTCGGATGCAATTCCAATTCCAGAGGAATTAATCAAGGAAACATTGGGGGAAAATTTCTCAGAGAGCAATTCACATATGCAAGAGGAAAGAAGGCTTTTCTATGTTGGCGCTACTCGTGCAATGGAGAAGTTGTATCTTACCGCTGCAAAGTATTACGGTGATGGAAAGTCCAGTAAGAAGCCGAGTGTTTTCTTAAACGAAATCTTGGACAGAGATGTTGGAGAGGAATTTGTTGGTCTTGTAAAAGAGGGTGGAATGAAGATTGCAAGTATGGATTTGGAAACATATGAATCCATAGTCCCAAAGGATGTTAAATTAGATGTAATTAAGAAATTTAGCTATTCTCAATTACATACGTACGAAGATTGTCCAAGGAAGTACGAGTATTCATATGTACTAAGGGTTCCTCAAAAACCGAATTCAACTCTTTCGTTTGGTACAACAATTCACAATACTTTGAGAGATTTGTATACAGCATTAAAACGATCTAAAGAGGGATTGGAGGGAGTCTCCAATCCACCAACCCTGAAAGATTTCCTTAGCTATTACGAGAAGAACTGGGTGAGTAGTGGGTATGAGAGTAGTAAGCAGGAATCCTTAAAAAAGAAAGAGGGGGAGGAAATGTTGAAGAAATATTACGAAAAAATGTATTCGGAAGACCAATCCCCTTTAAGGCTTGAGGAATCTTTCTCCGTGCATTTTGGCGAGAGTGTTTTTGCTGGGAAGATAGATAGGATAGATGTGGTAGGGGATAATGGAGAAGTTTGTATCGTAGATTACAAAACGGGGAAGGTAAAGAGCGAGGCAAACATAAAAAAAGACCTGCAGCTTCCGCTGTATGCAGTATTCGCACAGGAGAAGCTTGGTTTGAATGTTGTAGGGGCTAAATATCTCTTTGTTGAGTCGATGGAAGAGATAGAGGTGGATATATCCCAGAAGAGGAAAGATTTAGCGAAAGAGAAGCTACTGGAGGCCATTGATAATATCCGAGAAAGAAAGTTTACAGCAACACCAGGGTTCGTATGTAATTTCTGTGATTACAATTCCGTTTGTGAATTCGCAGAAATTTAATATAATGTAGTATAATTGGCACTATGAGAATTTTAGATACATTAAACATATTTTTAACACAGAAGGTTTCTGCCCAGAGTTTGGGTAGTTCTCTTGGTGGTGAGCTAGATAAGCTGGAAGATGGTACTGTGTCGGACGAATCTAGTTTTGTTGGGATGATTGTTAGGATTGCGGTTCCTTTGGGTGTTATAAGTGTAGTTTTGTTAGTCGTTTATGCAGGCTATCTCCTTATGTCTAGTCAGGGAAATCCAGACAAACTTAAAGAGGGTAAGGATATAATTACAAACGCAATAATTGGTTTTGTTGTAGTGCTACTCTCTGTAGCAATATTAATATTAATTTCTAATACCTTAGGGTTAAAGATATATGGCTAGTATAAATATAAGCAAGTTATCTCCAATTGTTGGATGGGCTCAGTATGGGACTCTTAATACTCTAATAGATACCAAAATAGCTACGGCGATAAACTTCTTTACAGGTTTTGCCGCACTTGTTGCTGTAATAATAATAATTGTTGCTGGATATATGTTTATTACCTCTGCTGGTGATGCAGACAAGGTAGATAGGGCAGGGAAAACAATGACAGGTGCAATAGTTGGACTGGTTATTGTTTTTATAGCGAGGATATTGGTAGAATTTGTTATTAAAGCTGTTGTTAAATAGAAAGTATTGCAAGTTAAATTAACTTTCTATATAATAAACTTAATATATTAATATTTTATATAGTTAAAAAATGAAAGTAGCAAAAGTATTAGCAACTGTTTCTTCCTTGTTCTCTGGTTTATTCCTTACATCTAGCGCATATGCGCAAACAACTGGTACTGAATGGTTAACAAAAATAGGAAATCCAATTGGGGAAGATAATCTTGGGACATGGATTGGTGGAGTTATTAATCTTGCTGTTGGCTTAGCTGCTTTGGTATGTGTTGGTATCTTGATTGTTAGTGGATATATGTACATCACAGCTGCAGGAGATGAATCAAAAGTTGAGAAAGCTGGAAAATCTCTTACATATGCAATAGTTGGATTAGTTATCTGTTTCATTGCAGTAATCTTAGTACAGTTTGTCTTAAACAACGTCCTTAAGTAATAGCTAATTTACGAAAGGAGAAATCGCATGTTCATAGACTTGAGCTTCCTTAATAACACAGGCTTTGAAAATCTTTCAGACTTTCTATATGCCTTGATAGATTTTGTAATATCCTTTGCTGTTGTTCTTGCTGTTATTTCAATAATATTTTCTGGATTCAAATTCATACTATCAATAGGGGATGAGAAAAAAGTAAAAGAGGCTTCAAGGTCCTTAATCTTTTCCATCGTGGGATTGATACTTGTGTTTATATCCCCAACAATTATACAATTTGTAATTAAAGAAATTTTAGGAATAAAGTAATGAAAATATTTAAAAGTTTGTTAACCCTTTCCTCTGTCTTCTTGTCTAGTCCAGTTTTGGCTGCACAGTCGGACCCTATGGAGGGAACCCCGTCTTCTTCTCTTCCTCCAAAACTATCTGCGCTATTCGCTGAATCTGGGATATTAGATAGAATTTTCGCCATAATTTTCCCTCTCGCGGGATTAATCTGTGTTGTATTCATAATCATTGCGGGATATATGTGGATGTCTGCAGCAGGGGATCCATCTAAAATTAAAACAGCTCAAGGAACTCTTACCTGGGCAATAATTGGTTTAGTAGTAGTACTTTTGACAGTTGCAATTCTTCAAGTAATAATAAAATTCATATCCTAAATGAAAAACGGAAATTTCAAATCACCAGATTTTCTTAAAAGTCAGGGCTATGCTAGAAATGGAGTTAAGCTAATATTCCGGAATGAAAGAAACTTCAGAATAGATATTGTAGTCTCAATTATAGTCATAATTGCAGGCTTTCTTTTTAAAATTTCCCATACAGATTGGATAGCGATTAGTTTGGTCATTTCCATGGTGTTTACAGCAGAGGTTTTAAACAGTGCAATTGAAGCTCTTTGTGATACAGTGTCACAAGATTTTAAGGTAAATATAAAATATGCAAAAGATGTAAGTGCTGGGGCAGTGTTAATTAGTGCCTTGGTATCAATCATTACAGGCTGGATTGTTTTCATCCCATATATCGTAGAGTTTGTAAAAAATATTCTGGTATAATGGGGGTATGCCTAAAAAGCCCCACAAAATAATTCAACTTTTCTTAGTCATTTCTCTCGGAGTTTTTTGCGTTACACTTTTCAACTTCCCAGTATATTCTGACGAAATTACAGATCTTGAAAACCAGATTAACCAAACGAACGAGGAATTAGCAAAAAAGAAAGGAATCCTTTCTGAGATAGAGAAGAAAATAGCCGAGATAAGTGGAAGTAATTACTCTTTAAGCCAGAAGATTGGACTTATCAATGACGAGATCAACAAATTGAAAAAGAACATAGATAATACTGAGGCAAGTTTAAACACGAAAATTAAGGAGATTGAGAATAAGCAAGCCTTGCTTGAAAAGAAGAAAGACTCTATAGATGATCTCTCTTCCGACCTATATATCCAATCTAGATACAGGATGTCCCAGTTCTTTCTCTCAAGAGATAGTTGGGATGGTTTTGTAGAGGGATTGTTTGTAAAGAAAAGAGCAATTACAGTATTAACAGATGAGGTTGAGAAGATTAACGGGGAGTTTGTATCTTTGGCAGAGAGTAGGGAGAAACTAGAAACACAGAAGCAAGAGTTGGAGACACAGAAGGGGGATTTAGATAAATCTTACGCTTTGCTAGCTGCAGAGAAAGCAAAATTGCAGAAAGAATTAAATGCACAGGTTGCTACGAAGAGTAGTGTCAGTAGCCAGATAAGCAAATTAACTTCTCAATTATCTAATTTGCAAAAAACATTGTTGTATGCGAGACAGGGTGGAACATCTGTAGATCCTAGTCAGGTAACTGCAGGTGGAAGTGACCTAGGCAGTTTAGCTACCTTTACGAGTAAGGCTCCTGCTGGTTATTTTGGAGTCTTTTCAATTGGTGCATACACACATAGAAATGGAATGAGCCAATGGGGTGCGAGAGAGAGGGCAGAGGCAGGTCAGACATACACACAAATATTAAGGGCATATTATCCCAGTGGAACAATAACGACAGGATATACCGAACCATCCACTATTCGTGTAAAGGGAACTGGAGTAGATTGCTCTGGAAAGACGAAGGTATACGACGAAACAATCAACTTTGCAACATACATGAATAGAATATATGAGATGCCTTCTAGCTGGAGCGTAGAGGCAGTAAAGGCGCAGGCTATTGTTTCAAGAACATATGCCATATATAAATCAAAGACACAGGGATATATTATTCCAAGTGAAAGTAACCAAGTATACAAAAATTGTGACAATCTTACTGCTTGGAAAAATGCTGTAACAGCAACAAAGGGTATTGTTTTAACTAAGGGTGGGGCAACTTACTCAACTCAATTTGCAGCAGTACATGGTGGATGGATAAATACTGTCGGTTGGGATTTATATGATAGTGCTGGTGTAAAGGACTTCACAAATACCTGGGATAATAAGTCTGGAGTATCTTGGACATATAGATCTTGGTATAGGAGAGATTACAAGCTAAGTACATCTACCAGTAGTGATACTTGTTACAGAAATCCATGGCTCTCACCTCAGGAATTAGCGGACATTGTTAACGCAGCGTCTCTTCTTACTGACATTGGCGGTAGTGGTTCAAGCGATTCAAGAATATATCCAATACACGATAGATGCCATAGTGATGGCAACCCATACTCCTTCACAGAACTAAGAAGCAAATCGTCCTCAAAGTTTACAAAGGTAATTCTTACTCAGGTAAATCGCAGTAGTGGGAATACAACATCTATTAAGTTTGTCAACGAAGATGGTAGAGCCATAACAGTATCTGGAAGCTACTTTAAACTGGCATACAATCTTCGTGCCCCTGGATATTTAAGTATCCCACAGTCTGGATTTGTCCATGTTGACATCCAGAAAAAACTGTAAAGAACCTTGTTATATAGCTAATTCTATGCTATCTTTATCTACATATGGCTATAAAGGAAGATAAGAATAAAATTCCAGTAAAATTTAGAAATATTAAACGATCATTCATGGATACAATCTCCCTGAACAATGATCACTCCTTCATGTCATTCCCAAAAGAATTAAATTTCCATGGTAAAGAGAAAGGAGAACAAGTAGTTCTCATTATTAGATCCCATTGGATTATCTACATACCATATCTGTTTTTAGCCATTATAATTTTCATACTACCATTTGTCCTTACATCATTAATGCCCGCATTCTTTTCAAATGTAACGCTCCTAATCTCTTTGGTAATTACATCTCTACTAGTCTCCCTTGGAATTATGGTCAGTTCCTTTGTTAAATGGTTCTATACTGTACACATAATCACAGACCAAAGAGTAGTGGATTTGGATTTTACGAGCATTATGAACCACTCAATGGCAGAAGCACAATTGGAAAAGATCGAAGATGTTACTCACAAACAACTTGGCATAATTGGGAGTATATTTGATGTCGGTTCCGTATATATACAGACAGCTGGGGCGCAAAACGAAATTGAATTTTTAAATGTCCCAAGACCAAGAGATATACATGACATACTTTTTGATTTGCTTGAACTTAAGCAGAAAGGAGAAATATAGTGGAAGAAATAATGGAAATATTAAACAATCTATCTGGCAACTCTACAGATACAATGAACATTGGGATTGTATCTCTACTTAAATTGCCACTAATCATAATCCTCTTTGGGAATGTTCTCTTTGCAATTCTTCTCCTTCTTAGAATTAGAATCCTCGCTGAGACATTTGAAACTGGAGATAACAAGCTAATTAGGGGCCTCGTACTGTTCTATCTGTTTACAAGTGTAATAGGGAGTATAATTGCATTACTATTTTTGCTAATTGGCTAAAATGAAAATTACTGCTCAACAGTTTGTATCAAACGACAAGGACAAAAACTCCTTTGTTTCAGTATTTAGACACTATTCGAACCTCACAGAAAAGAAGATTAGTAAAGAAGGTGACCTGTATGCACTCCTTCTAATTACTGGTAGTGGACAATTACCAGCAGAGCGAGTTAGCAAATTTGTGTGGGATGGATTGGTAGATGGATACCTGTATTCCAACGCTAAAACGACAAACGAATCCCTCAAAGACTCCATTAAGGAAGGTATTCGTAAGATTAAGGATTTAATTAGAAATGACGAGAAGCTAGAAGAGGAGGGGGTAAATATTAATTTTGTAGTAGTAGCGCAGAAGAAGGAAGGTTTGTATCTTGGAAACTTTGGAGAAAACGACATATATGTGTACAAAGATAACAGGTTTATCAATATCTCAGAAGTTCTTAAAGAAAAAAGATCCAGCACAGCAGGTATCGCTCTTGCAGAAAATGACATTCTTCTAATATCTACCGCAGGACTTCTAACCGAAGGTATGGCTACATTCATAGGTCACAAAAGCAAGCAAGAGGTACTAGAATCATTAGAAAAATTCGGAGACAAGATTCTAAACTCCGAGGGCATAATATATTTCCAAAACAAAGAAGAAGCACCAGACAATGTAAAAAATATCGAGGTAAAGGCAGATATACTTAAAGATATTCCCAAGCCAAGAATTAAGATGCCGAAGAAAGAGAAAAAGAAATTTAAAATCCCTGTAAATCTAAAACCCCTAAAGGAGAAAATTTCTAAGCTTTTCTCTAATATATGGCTCAAATCTAAGACTGTAGTCACAACTCTTGTGGGTAAACAGCACTGGTTTAAAAAAGTATCTTCCAAAATCTCAGAAAACAAAGTGTTCGACAGAAGAGAGAGTATGAAGGGGATGAAGATAGATGGTTACAAAACGAGAAATGTTAGACTCTCAAGAATTAAACTTGTTGTAATTGTTGTGCTAGTAATTGTTCTTCTTGCGGTAGGAATAAATTTTACAATTAACGCAAAGAAAGCAAGGGAAAGGCACAATCTTGCAGAAGATGCATTTACCAAGATTGAGAAGCTTCTAAACAAGGCAGAGGAAGATATGGTTTTAGATACATCTTCCGCTGAACTCTCTGTATTCCAAACGAACAAACTTTTTGAGGAAATACCTTCAGAACTTAATGAGGAAGACAACAGTAAATTAGGGGAATTGAAGGCGAAAAAATTAGGTATTGAGGATACACTTTACAAGAGGAAAGCCATAATCGAAGATGATGGTTCAATCTCTAGCTATTTAGATCCACGGCTTTCATTCGGAGAAGGTTCTAATCCATCAGATATTGAGATATATACAGATAAAGCTGGAAATACGTATCTCGTAGTTACAGATCTTGGTCTTAAGAGTGTTTTTAGAATAGCGCTTTACGATAAAAAAGTAGAAAAGATTCTAGACACAAATGGTTTAGTAAAAGAACCAAAATATGTTTCTATTGGAAACAAAGGAATATATGTATTTGATGGTAAAGAGGGTGTAATTAAGGCACCAATAGACAACAGTAAGCTAAAGACATTTGTTAGGCTTTCAAGTTTAGGAATAGATGATATAGAGGAAACGGATATCACCGAGATGATCGTGCTAACAGAAACTGACAATGTGTATCTTCTTTCCAAAGCTGGAAAGGTTTTGCTGAAAGCTAGTTTCTCGTACGGAGATAGCTATTCTTTGTCATTTGGCTATATTAGGAATGACAATTTTGCATCTGTAAATGATGTGTCCTCTGACCTTAGTTTGTACTTTCTAACTTCAGATTCTGGGTTATTGAGGTACTCGTATAGTTACTTTGAACAAAAACAGGTTCTTTCGCCTCTGACCACTGGTGGGTTTGACGGAAATTACGGCAATCTAACGAAAGGGTATACCATGGGTAGCCTAGATTATTCCCTGTATCTTTTTGATGCAGAGGGTAAGAGATTCCTTAAATTCGAAAAACCCCAAGAGGGTGGGGGAGATATACTACATCCAGGACAGATTCTTCTGAAGAACCAGATAATTTACAGAGGTACGAAAGATGGCATGTGGAGTGATGTGCGAGACTTTGTCGTAGACAAGAAGGAGTCTACAATGTATGTATTAGATGGCTCTACGATATGGAAGATACTGTTGTAGTATAATGGAGGGATGAAAATTATCAACAAGAAAGCTCGTTTCGACTATGAAATACTTGAGAGTCTTGAAGTTGGTATTGTATTGCGTGGAATGGAAGTCAAATCTGTTAAGGGTGGAAGGGTAAATATCTCCGATGCATTTGTAAAGGTAGTTGGAGATGAGCTTTGGCTTATTAATGCAGATATTACCAAATACCAGTATGCTACAGATGAACATTACGACTCTAAAAGAACTAGAAAATTACTGATACAAAGAAAACAGTTAGACAGGCTAGAAAGTAAGATGAAACAAGGTAACCTAACGCTCATTCCTCTGAGCATATATACTGTAAGGGGATATATTAAAGTAGAGGTGGGTTTAGCCAAGGGAAAGAAGTATCATGAGAAGAGAAAGGCGGAGAAGGAGAGGGATATGGATAGAGATTTACTGTATGAAAGTAGAAAGTTTGTGGTATAATTTCGACATTATAGGTTATGAGCGATAATACAATAATAGAAACACAACCAATTGTAGAGCAGCCAAAAGTAGATCTTGAGACACCTGCTGTAACTGGGATTCCAATAATTGAGGTTCCAAGTGATAACCCTGACACACAAATATCAACAGCCACGGAAATACCCGTAGAAATTCCTGAAGAACCAATTAGTGTTGAGGTAGCAAAAGAAATCCCTAAACCAAGTGCCGGATTTCCAATTGAAAATGGAGGCTCTGGAGCATCGGAAATAGTTGAAGAAAAAATTGTAGGAGAAACCGCAAATCTTTAGTCCTTCACAGATATATGTTATCCTTTATCCATAAGATTGTTTACTGTCCAATATGGATATATATACTCAAACATTAGGGCCTGTTCTTGAAGAAAAACCCGACATAGAAACAGGTTCTTCAGTCTTGTATCCAAAAGATACCTACGGTGAAATGTATGGACCAAAAGAAATTAATATCCCTTGGGGTTGGATCATAGCCATTTTCCTTCTAGTTGGAGTTTGTGTAGCAGCTTTTCTCTTTGTAAGGAAAAAACTTCGTAACAAAGACAGAAACGAAAAGGCTAGCGATGGAGTACTAATGGAAGTACAAGTACCAAGTGGAAATGAAACAGAAATTGGTGTTGCAGAAAAAATGTTTGCAAATCTGTATGGGATTGGTGGAAAGGGGAGTGGTATAGCTGAGAAATTTAGTGTAAACAACTGCGTTACCTTCGAAATGATTGGAGTTCCAGGAGAGATTCGCTTCTATGTACACTGTCCAAGAAAAATATCTGACCTAGTAGAAAAGCAAATACTTGGTTCCTACCAAGATGCAGAGGTAAGGGTTGTGAACGAATACAACATATTTGCGCCAGATACAAAGGTTGCTTGTACCAAGTTGGTTCTCTCTGAAGACCCGTACTGCCCTTTAAGAGTAGCCGGTGATTTTACAGGAGACCCAATGGCAAATGTTTTAAGCACACTTAGTAAAATGTCTGAAAAGGAAGGAGCCCTTGTTCAATTAGCTGTATCTCCAACAGGTAAGGAGTGGCAGAAAAATGGAGAGAAATTTGTTCAGAAGATAAAGAATAATAATTCGGATTCAGAAAAGAAGAAGATAGGGATATCAGATGATAAGCTTGAGGGGATAAGTAAAAAGGTCGCGAAACCAGGGTTAATCGCGGAGATTAGAATCGTAGCGAGTGCTCCAAGTGAAGAAATTGCAAAGATGCATGTAGATAATATTGTTAGTGCATTCGACCTTTACAGTAATCCAGGTATCAATAGATTAGAAAAGAGGAAAGTATCAGAGAAGGAACAGAAAAAATTCCTTTACGATGTCATATTCAGAAGAACCCCGGAAACGGAAGATTCAATTCTTAACGTAGAGGAGTTAGCAGCACTGTACCATTTCCCAAACAAGGACACATCTACACCAAATATTAAGTGGTTGTTAGCAAGGGAATTAATCGCAGATAATTCAATTAGCTCAGATATTAAATCAAAAGATACAATATGGATAGGAAATAATGTGTTTAGAGGAAAGAAGAAAGTCATATGTTTTGAAAGAGATGATAGAAGAAGGCATTCATATATTCTTGGACAAACAGGTACTGGTAAGTCCTGGCTGATGACGAGAATGATTGTTCAAGACATGTATAATGGCGATGGTGTTTGCTTCATAGATCCCCATGGTGATACGGCAGAGATGATTCTTGAAAGAGTTCCCCCAGAGAGGGCAGAGGATGTTATATATTTCAATGCGGGAGATTTCGAAAGACCATTCGGTTTGAATATTATGGAATTCTACAATGAGCAGCATAAGCATCAGGTAGTAAACAGTTTCATCGCTCTACTAATCAGACTGTTCGATCCAAACAACCAAGGGTATGCTGGCCCAGCATTCCAACAGGCTGTTAGAAACTCCATGCTTACCGCTATGTCCAAGGAGGGTTCTACATTGATAGAGGTTGTTAGAATCTTGCAGGACGAGGATTGGGTAACGAACTACTGGCTTCCATTGATTAAGGACGAGCTTGTAAAAAGATATTGGATAGATCAGGTTGCTAAGACAGATAAGAAGACAAAAGCCGAGTCTCTGACATACTTCATTTCCAAGTTCGACAAATTTACAACCAACTTAGCAATTAGAAATATCATAGGTCAGAGCAAGTCATCTTTCGACTTTAGAGACGTCATGGATAATGGAAAGATCCTAATTGTTAATCTCTCCAAGGGTAAGATAGGGGAGGAGAATATGTCTTTCTTGGGTCTTTTGCTTGTACAGAAATTACTAGCTGCTGCCCTTAGTAGGGAGAATATAGATGAGAAATCAAGGAGAGATTTCTTCTTCTATGCAGATGAGTTCCAGAATTTCACAACAGATGAATTTGCTTCAATTCTTTCAGAGGCAAGAAAATACAAGCTAAATCTTACTCTTGCCCACCAGTACATTGGGCAGTTGCCAGAGAATATTAAGGGAGCTGTCTTTGGTAACGTTGGTACTTTGATGGTGTATCGTTGTAGTGCTGAGGATGCAAATTTCTTAGAAACTCAATTTGACCCATATGTTAAAGCCGGAGATATTGTAAACCAAGGGATAGGGAGTCTGTACATTAAACTCCTAAGTAAGGGTTCATATCCTGCACCTTTCTCCCTCAATACTTTGTATGGTAAGAAGTATCCTGAATCCGGTTTTGATCTACCAGAGAGTAAGGAGGTTGCAGAAACGATTAGGAAATATTCAAGTGCAAAATATGGAAGGGATTTGGAAGTGGTAAATGAGGATATTAGGATTAGGTCTCAACTAGATAAAAAAGAGGAGCCTGTTGTAGCTGCTCAGCCTTTCCCACCAATGAGTTTTTAGGGTGGTATCTTCAAAAAATGTCTGTATTCTGATAGAATCTTTTGTTACGGGAGTATAGCTCAGTCGGTTAGAGCGCGGTTCTTATAAAGCCGTGGTCGATGGTTCGATTCCATCTACTCCCATTCCTTTTCCCCCATATATACAGGCCATATAGTTTTCCTATATAATATATCTGTGTCATTTCTGCCCCACGTTCATAACTAATTTATTTCTAATTTTTAATGAGCACAGAATATTTTCCAGAGGGACCTATAACAGATCTTAATTTGCGAGCCGGTCAGGAAGAATATTATGAGAAGCAGTTGTTGTCCATGCTTCACAATGATCCTGCCATACTTGCCACCTATAAAGAGGATCTTCTTGAGAAGGCCTCTGAGTATAACGAAGAAAGAGACAATATCTTGGGAAATTTACAAAGCGGCAATTCAGAGAATCTTCTTCGTGCTGCCTCTGAAGATATCCATGATGACAAAACGGTAATGATGAATGTAGTTAATCGGGATGCATCGCTTTTACGTTTTGCATCTGAAGACTTGAAGCATGACGCAGATTTAGCTCTTGAGGCGATTAAGACAGACAATGGCTCGTTAAGACACGTGGGTGAGGATTTGCGTAACGACAAGGAAATTGTTATAGCAGCAGTTAGGAAGAGAGGGATTGATTTAGAGTATGCATCTGGGCTTCTTCGCAATGATAAGGAAGTTGTTATGGAGGCTGTGGAACAGAATGGTATGGCTTTATCTTATGCATCGGAGTATCTTCGTCGAGATAAAGCGGTAGTTATGAAAGCAATAAGGGAAAACGGATATGCTTTGGAATATGCTTCCAAGGGACTTCGTAATGATCCAGAAGTAGTTCTCGAAGCAATTAAGAAGGATGCGGGTTCTTTGAATTCAGCATCGAGGGAACTTTGTAATAATAGGGAGTTTGCCCTAGAGGTTGTTAGACAGAATGGGTTGGCTTGGAGTTACTTTTCAAGGGAGTTGCAAATGGATAAGGAAATAATAAAGGAAGCAGTTAAGCAAAATGCTAAAACCATAGAATTGATGTTTGTGGGGAATTATGACGACAGGTTTTTGATGGAATTATATACATTAAATCCCGCCATAGCGGAATATCTTTTATTCGCACGGTTTCATGAAGGGAATTAAGATTTAAAGTCCAGTTTATAATTCTTTTAAACTATGTCTGAAAAAGAAAACACAGAAACAAGAGAATTCAAAGTAGGGGTATATAGACACTTCAAAGGAGGCATGTATCTAGCTTTGATGCTTGGTAAAGACTCTGAAACAGAAGATGATGTTGTTGTTTATGTTCCCCTGTATGACAAACCAGAGAGTGGAACTAGAGTATGGGTTAGACCATTGGATGATTTTATGGGCACGAAAGAATTGGGCGATGGTTCAGTAGTTAACAGGTTTGAATTTGTTAGTGAAAGATAACGAAAAGTTTACAACTCTTTCAAACTCTTCTGGTCTTCCTTCTGCATCTTAATTAGATTAAGATACTTCTCTGTTGTAGATAATCTCTTGTGCCCTACGAGCTTAGATACTACTACTAGACTTACACCATTTGCTAGGTGATGTGCTATGAATGTATTTCTAAGATCATTAACCTTTGCATTCTTAATACCTGCTTTTTCAAAAGATTTATCTATTGCAGTTCTGATATTTCTTACTAAGAGAGGTCTCCCATTTTTAGTAACAAACAATGTGTCATCCTCTGTCTCTGGTCTTAATTCTAGATATTCATCAATTGCTTTCTTTGCTGATTTATTTAGAGGTACCTTTCTCTGTGGATGACTACCTGCAGCTCTTATGTACAAGTAATCTATTCTTCCATCCTTTGATTTCCTAATGTCATCAAGTGTTAATCCTGCTAATTCTCCAATTCTAATACCAGTCTGAAGCAAGATTTCTACAATGGAGTAGAGTCTTACGTCTACACGACTAACATCTCTTAGTGCTCTGTATTCCATTTCTGTTAGAACTCTTGGAGGTTTAGTTTCGAATTTAGGATGTGCTAACTTCTCAGATGGATTATCTTGTATCATCGAGTTATCTAAGAGATATCTGTAGAATGTTCTAGTACTATTTATCTTTCTTGAGATACTCTTTGGAGTGTAGTTATTGTCCTGTAGGTTTTGTTTATATTTCTCAAGATTCTCTATAGTAGTATCCTCTATAGAAGAGATCCCCTCCTTGGAGAAGAAGTTTAATAACTGTTCTATGTCTTTGGAGTATGCTATTACAGTGGCTTCAGATCTTCCTTTACTCTGTAAGTCCCCTATAAATTTAACTCTTTTCTCTTCAAAATTTGGATTGTTTATTGCCCCCACCTTGTTTGAAAGCTTAATTTATTAATAGTTTCTACTATATAGTAAGAATTATATCATCATAAACAGGGGAGAGCAATAATATATAAATATGGGTTACTTTGATTAAATGATTGTGTATTGATAATATCTATATCATGGATAGAGTAGTGTACAGACAACCAGACAAAAGAGTTAAGCAAGAGAAGGAGATTGTAATTATGTCTCTGTTTAATTCTCCTGTAGCAAAAATCGTTCTTTTGGGAATCTCTGTTTTTCTTGTTTACAACATATTCCATTCCATAGGTATTACTGTTCAAAAGGTAGATATCCTTAACAAGGCAAGGGTGGAGGTAGAAGACTTGAGATTGAAAAATTTAGGATTAGCATCTCTTCTTGAACGTATGCAGACAGTTGAATATCTAGAGGTTGAAGCAAGGGACAGATTAAACTTTGCGGGGAAGAAAGATATTGTTTTTGTAATTCCAGAGAGTATGTATCCAGTAGCTAAGGAGTATGTGAGTGAACTCTTTAGTGAGAAAAGGGCAGAAAAGAATGAGTATGGTTTTGAGGCTTGGAAGAGTTTCCTAACTTCTGGGATTTGATAGTACTCAACAAATTGTAGTATAATCACTAGATTTGATAGCGCGGGGTAGAGCAGTGGCAGCTCGTCAGGCTCATAACCTGAAGGTCGTTGGTTCGAATCCAGCCCCCGCAACCAGTTTTAAAATTTTCCTTGCAAGCGTCCCCCTTTATAGCTACAATATACAGTTAGTTAACTAGGTATTTACTAATGAATCTGCTTCATAAAAAAGTTTCGCAAATGATCCTCTTTTCATTGTTATTCCTGTTTTTAGGTTCAACCCCTGTTGGGGCAATAGACTATACTGATACTGCTGCGATAGAGATAATTGGGCAACCGGATTTTTTAACGAATTTGGGTGTCAATAAGGGGATGAATAATCCAACATCGATAGAATATGCTGGGGGAAAATTGTTTGTTGGTTTGTATGGTCAGTGTGGAATCCATGCACTAAATTCATTACCGGCATCAAATTATCCTAGTTTTGATTTTGCAATAGGAGAACCAAGTGTAAATACTGCATGTGCATCATATTATATTGCAACCTCCCAAAACACAGGGGAAATTCTTGGAATAACATCAACAGCAACGAAATTAATAGTACTAGATGGAGGACACAACAGAGCATTGATATACAATACAATCCCAACTTCAGATTATCCTGTTGCAGATGTTGTAATAGGTCAGCCAGATTTTACAACACGCACTGCAAATACGGGGGGGATTTCAGCCTCTACCCTTAGTTATGTTGCTGGTCCAATATTTACGGGAGATATATATACAGATGGGACGAAGTTATACATAGCAGATGGAAACAACAATAGGGTGCTAATATGGAACACAATTCCTACCTCAAACAACACTCCTGCAGATGTAGTGCTAGGGCAACCGAATTTTACAACAGGAACGATTAACACTGGGGGAGTATCAGCATCCTCTATGAAAAATCCTACGGGTGTAATTGTTATTAACGGGAAGCTTATTGTTTCTGATGGATCGAATCATAGAGTCTTAATATGGAATTCTGTCCCAACAGTAAGCAGTACTCCTGCGGATGTTGTTGTTGGTCAGCCGAATTTTACGAGCAATACCGCTAACAATGGAGGCATTGCAGGAAATAGACTATCTTATCCCTTAAAGATTACGACATACAATGGGAAAATGCTTGTCGCAGATTCTTATAATCACAGAGTCTTGGTGTGGAATAGTGTCCCAGCGGATGCTACGGTAAGTGCAGATTTGGTTCTAGGACAACCAGACTTTGTAACAGCTTTGGCGAGCACTACACAAAACGGTTTGCGTTATCCCTTTGCTGCAGAAGTTATAAACGGAAAAGTATATATTGCGGATGGTCAAAATCACAGAGTTGTTATACACAATGTCTTTCCAACCAGTAATAACTCAAATGCGAATCTCGTTCTTGGGCATCCCGATTTTACCCGTTCCAATCTCTTTGATGGTGGAGATTATACTTTTAATTCCTGGAATCATCATATAACTGCAGATGGAAAACTCTTTGTTCCCGACACAAGTAATAATCGTATATTAATCTGGAATACTATTCCAACGACTAAATATCCATTAAATCCAGATTTGATACTAGGACAGCCTAACATGAATTCTGTAGCAGTAAACTATGGAGGGATATCTGCCACTTCCTTGTATCTCCCTAAGGATATAAGTCTTTGTAATGGAAAAATGGTTGTTGTTGACTATTATAACCATAGAGTTTTAATTTGGAACAGTATACCAACCTCAAATCTGCAGGGTGCGAATGTGGTAATAGGTCAGTCAGATTTTATTAGTGCTACTGGCAATAACGGAGGGAGATCTGCAAAATCATTATATTTCCCAATAGCAGTAAATTGTATAGGAAATAAGTTGGCCGTTTCTGATTACGGAAACAAAAGAGTATTGATTTTTAATAGCATTCCCACGACTAATTTTAAGGAGGCAGATGTAGTAATAGGTCAACCGGACTTTATAAGTGCAACTTCTAATAACGGAGGAATATCAAGCAAATCTCTTGGCAGTATCAATGGACAAGTCGTTTCGAACGGGATAAATCTTGTTGTCCCTGATGGGAGTAATAATAGGGTTTTAATTTTCAACACTGTTCCAACAACCAACTTTAAAGAGGCAGATGTAGTAATAGGTCAGCCAGACTTTGTTAGCGCTACTGTTAACAACGGAGGTCTTTCAAGTAAGTCAGCTTATTACCCCTATAGCGTATACAGTGATGGTCAAAGATTGTTTGTTGCTGATAGAAGTAATAGCAGAGTTTTAGGCTGGAACAGTATCCCAACGAGTAATTTCCAGGAGGCAGATTTTGTAATTGGCCAGCCAGATTTTGTTTCTGCTGAAGAGAATATCTCTGCAACGAAGTTATTTCGTCCGAGCGAGGTGAGCACATACAACGGCAAGGTATATGTCTCAGACGGTAACAACCGAATCATGATATTTCCATTTGGAGCCCAGAATGAAGTAGTAGAAGTTCCAGAGGCTACAACAACAACAAATATAACAGTGGACCTGTCTGCTGATGGAGCCAAAGAAATGCTCGTTTCCCAAAGAAGCGATTTTGTGGGAGCTAGCTGGGAAACCTACGACACTAGCAAAGACATAATAATTTCCTCTACAGAAGGTACGAAAACGGTCTATGTAAAATACAAAGACTATGCAGACTACGAGGGTTCTGTCCTCTCTGCCTCTACGGTATATGACATATCCTCTCCCGTAGCTAACATGTACTTCCTCTCTCCTACATCCAACGGATACACCAACAGTGTGAATGTCCAAATAGCAATGAACGGCAACGATCCTCTAAGTGGTTTGTCCAAAATGCTTGTCTCTGCAGACAGTAGCTTTAGCGGAGCAGTATGGGAGACATACAGTAATCTAAAATCATGGGTACTAACCGCTGGAGATGGTGTAAAAACAGTGTATGCAAAATTCAAAGATGTTGCAGGGAACGTAAGTGGTGTTTACAGCGCAAATATAACTCTAGACACGGCGGAAGCTGACTTAACCATTGATATGGGCGATGAGATAAAAGTAGTTGAAGATAAATACTACGTGGGAGTACTCCCAACCTTAACTGGTACAGGCGAGGTAGGTTCTGAAGTAACCATTACACTAGATGGAGAAGTCCTTGGTACAACAATGGTAGGAGAAGATGGTACTTGGTCATGGACAGCAACTGAGGCATTTGAGAGTGGTGAGTACGCACTACAAATAGAGCTAACTGATGGAGCAGGGAACAAATCTATTAAGGGAATAACGATTGTAGTAGATGGAGATATCCAAAACGATGATACTCCTCAAGAGCCTAGTGACCAAACAGATGCAGATGACAAAAGCTCTGAAGAGAAGGAGGGAATGTCAGTGCTTGGTTACGTAGGGATCGGAATGGGTGTCTTCCTAATCTTTATCCTTTGGCTTTTCTTTAAGAAGAGAAAAACTCAATCTTAATATATCCTTTGGTTCTAAATTCTTTTTGTTGTATTCGGAAGGTATCTCCACTTGGATTAATTAAAAAGGTGTGCTAGAATAGGCTTTTGCAGCAATAATTTAGTATACATACATTATGCCATTAACAAACCAACCTGTAAAAGGAATGTATCTTTTAGAAGAGGGGAAATTCTACTTCCTAGTAGATAGACAATTAAAAACACAAGGGAGGCAGGGAGGACTAATCATTTTAAAGATGAAATCCCTTGAGAATGGTTCGGTAAATAGTAAAACAATTAAAGCTGGTACAAAGGTAGAATACATTGAACCTGAGACAAAAGCGATGCAATATCTCTACTCAGACAATGCCAGTGTATATCTAATGGATTCTGAAACATACGAAACCATTACAATGCCAAAGGGAACAATAGGGGAGTATGTAAATTTTCTTAAAGAGGGAGATTCCATATTAATAATGACATACGAAGGTAAGGTTCTTTCTATTAAAGAAAACCCTACAGTAGTTCTTGCAGTTGTAGATACATCTGCTGCTGTTAAGGGTAATACCGCTAACAGTGCAACCAAGGAGGCTACATTAGAAACAGGATACAAGATACAGGTTCCAATGTTTATAAAAACAGGGGATGTAATTAAGGTAAATACAGATTCTGGTACATACTCTGGGAAGGCTAACTAAATAGGTTTTTGATATTTTCTTTGGTATAATATTTCAACTCCAGGGTGGGATAGCTCAGAAGGTTAGAGCATAGGATTCATAAACCTAAGGTCGGTGGTTCGATTCCACCTCTCACCATATTCATTTTTCATTTATCCTGTAGTATAATTATAGCTTAGATACATTGGTATCATGGCTCGTTAAAACAACACAATACTGTGTTGTACATATTCATAAAAGAGGAGGAAAAATGGATTTCCAAGAGGCATGTGTTTGGGTAAATGGTATCTCGGAAAGACTTCTCAATGAGATGGAAGTGTATGCTCAAGAACGAAAGATTAGCTTTAGGGCGGTAATCGGACTTCAATCCGGGAGCCGAACCTACACGGTAGCTATATGGGCAAAATACGACGCGATCATTGAGTACCCGGAGGATCTCTTTATGAGACCACTCTACGAGAGATGCCTAGAAGTTCTCTCTCCGCATAGGTCCTTCTATTTGGGATCAGCCCATTGGGTTAACGTTCCTGTCGCCGGAATGGAAGCCTGCCTAGTAACGATGGGTTTGTTGAATAAAGGGGATGATGGGCATAGAAAGCAGTACAATGCTTGGGTGGAGAAATATTTTCCATCTTCATGAATAAAAACGAGCTTCCCTACAGGTATCTGTAATTTTAATTTGGATACCTGTAGGTTTAAGCTTAGTGTCTACAAAATGAATAATAAAATAGAATTTGGAATAGAGAACGCTAGCCTTAAAGAGTTCCTTGGAAAATTTTCAGATATAGCAAGGTTTAAATACGAAGGACTTGGCTTAGCCGGATATATAGCAGTTGTTTCCAGAGATTCTGAGGGTATGTTTCAAATAGCAGCACAAGACGTTAATGGAATACATGGAAGACACGGCTATGGAGCGTGTTTAAATGATGCTATTAGCCGATCACTGGCTACACTAACAGGAGTGAAATCAAGAGATTATATAAATGTTGTGTCCTTGAACGATTCTTGTGTTCTTTGTTCTGTAAGTGACGATGCGAAGGGATATCCAGAGAGAAATGACGAGAGAGATATCCAAATCATTGAAAGTGTATTGGAAGAGATGAGCTTAGAGTAAGATTCTTTATTTCCCAATTGGCCTGTAGTATAATTATGGCTTAGATACATTGGTATCATAGCTCGTTTCAAACAACACGGAATCGTGTTGTACATATTCTTTAGGAGGAAAAATGTCTTACGATATTCTGTTCGAAGAATTAATAAGAAAAATTAAGGAACAAATATTCGAGAAAGCAGCCATGTTTGCACCGGATTTCCGGGGAGGATGTGCCATCGGTTACGAAACCGACGGTGAGATCACTATCGTGACAAGAAAAATAAACGAAAATCTTCCGGATTATTGGGAAGGCAACAGGCAGTATGCTCTGTATGCCGGGTACAAATGTGCTACAGCCCTGGAGAAAAGATACAATACAGTAGACTTAGATGGTGGTTGCCCAATTTGGGTAGGGGCCTCAGATCGTGGTGGTTGTTTTTTGTATCTCGAACCTTGGGATATCAATGTTGCAATCGGGTTCTCGGGATTAACGAGCGAAGAAGATGAATTGATCGCAAAAAAACTCTTGGAATATTTCTTCCAAAATAAAGAATAAGTAAATGAGCTACCCTACAGGTATCTGTAATTTTAATTTGGATACCTGTAGGTTTAGCTTTAGAATAGTTATCCCTTTTGATATAATCAAAAGCACTCTAATTTTGAATATACCAATATGGAAAACAAAAAAAATATCAAAAAAGACATTAAAGTAGATATCCGTAAATTACCCATAAGAAGAACAGTAGGAATCCCCAATATAATTGCCATGGTGGTTATATCCCTAGCCCTTACTGGTGCAATAATCTTTTTCCGAAGTTTAGGAACAAAGGGAGATGAAGTTTCAGTAAGTAAAATTGTTACAGATATATCAGAAGAGAAATATGACAAAATAATTCTTAAAGATGGAATTGTAACCCTTGAAATGAAAGGGGAGGGAAATATCAAAAAGAGTGAATACGCACTTCTTCCAGAAGGAGCAGATTTTTACACAATACTCTCAGACTCAGGATTAAATATCAAAGATTTGGAAAATGACTTCTACCAGCCAGCCATTGGTATCTCTTTTGGAGATATTGTTACGTTTGTACTACTTGGAGCAGGACTAGTGCTTGTCTTCATCATGATAAAGAACATGCAAGCCTCTGGTGGTAAGATTATGGATTTTGGAGAAAGCAAGGCCAGATTACTCTTTGGAAAGAAAACGGGTATTACATTTGAAGATGTAGCTGGAATTGAAGATGTTAAAGAAGAACTAACCGAAATTGTAGATTTCCTTAAACAACCAAAAAAATATCTCTCTGCCGGAGCTAGAATTCCAAGAGGTGTTCTTCTTGCAGGAGCTCCAGGTACTGGAAAAACACTGCTTGCTAAAGCAGTCGCAGGAGAAGCAGGAGTCCCATTCTTCCATACCTCAGGTTCAGAATTCGAAGAAATGCTCGTTGGTGCTGGTGCTTCTCGTGTTAGAGACCTTTTCAAGAAAGCTAGAAGTGCATCTCCATGTATCATCTTCATAGATGAAATAGATGCTGTTGCAAAGAAGAGAGGTACAGTTCTACACTCAGGTGCAGGAGAGCAGACATTAAACCAAATACTTGTAGAAATGGATGGCCTTGAAGAAAGGCAAAACGTAATTGTACTCGCAGCAACAAACAGACCAGATGTACTAGACCCCGCAATCTTAAGGCCAGGAAGATTTGACAGGACCGTGGTTGTAAATATGCCAGATTTTAAAGGTAGAAGGGCAATACTAGATGTCCATGCAAAGAATAAAGTCTTCGAGGACGGGGTAGATTTAGATGTCTTAGCAAAAAAGACCGTAGGATATTCTGGTGCAGATTTGGAAAATCTCTTAAACGAAGCTGCAATAATGGCGGCAAGAGAAGACAGAAAGAAAATTAGCCAGGAAGACATAATGGAATCATATCTAAAGGTTAAGCTTGGAAGAAAGAAAGCGGGAGACAAAGAGGCTGAAGATATTAAGAAGACAGCATACCATGAAGCAGGGCACGCCATAGTGGCAAAGTTCACAGACGGAGCAGACCCAGTAGAACAGGTCTCCGTTATCTCGAGAGGTCTAACTGGTGGTGTTACAGTATATCTTCCAGAGAAAGATACAAAGTTCCTCTACAAGAAGCAGATGCTCGCATGGTTGCGAACAGGAGTTGCTGGTAGAGTAGCGGAGGAGCTATTTATTGGAGAGATATCTACCGGAGCTTCAAACGATATTGAGCAGATAACTAATGTCGCAAGAGAAATGGTAATGGAGTACGGAATGAGTGAGAAATTGGGAATGATTAAATACGGAGATATGGAAGAAACAAAACATCTTGGATATACATATGGCGGAGGTAGGGAATACAGTGAGAAGACTGCCGAACTCATAGACCAGGAAGTTAAAAGATTCATCGATGAAGCGTATGAGTATTCAAAAAAGCTTCTTGCTGAGAAGAAGGAGTATGTCGAAAAACTTGTAGATATTCTCGTAGAGAAAGAGGTCGTCATAAGGGAAGAGTTTGATGCTCTTTTCTAGTTGTAGTAGACTAATACTATGAACTTAGTAAAAACCTCGAAGGATAGGTTTCTCGCAATAGATGCTAATGCAATCGTTCACAGAGCCTTCCATGCATATCCTGGTAATCTTCAAACTGACGATGGTGTTCAGGTAAACGCTGTTTATGGCTTTACCGTTATGTTGCTCTCCGCCCTTAAGACATTTGACCCAAAGTATGTACTCTGTGCTTTTGATACATCTAAGCCAACATTTAGACACGAAGAGTATCTAGATTACAAAGCTACTAGAAAACCAACAGACCAATCTCTCATAGATCAATTTCCACTTGTAGAAGAAGTCTTAAAGGCCTTCAATATACCAATCATAAAAAAGGAAGGGTTCGAAGCAGACGATATCCTTGGAACAATCTCTAAGATGGTTGACAGCGGGAAGTGGAAAGACCAGAATCTAGAACTATATATCCTCAGTGGAGATAGAGATCTTTTCCAGCTTGTAAGGGGAGATGTTAAGGTCTGCTTGCCCTCGGGTAATTTCAGTAACCTTCTAGAGTACGACAGAGAGAACGTATTTAAAACTTTTGGGGTATATCCAGAACAAGTGGTAGATTACAAAGCGATAGTTGGAGATGTCTCTGACAATATACCCGGTGTAAAGGGAGTGGGAGACAAGACGGTAATTGGACTTCTTGGGGAATATGGAGATTTCGATACAATATACAAAAACTTAACAAAGCTTAAACCAAGACTCCAAGTACTGCTCGGAGAAGGAATTGAACAGGCAGAGCTTAGCAGGAAACTAGCGAAGATTGACCAAGATATGGATGTAGATATATATCTTGAGTCATGCCTAATGAAAGATTTTGACAGAAAGAATGTCTTGGATCTGTTCCGTAAGTTTAAATTCAAATCCTTGGTCGCAAGGTTGGACGATATCTTCGGTAAAGACTCAAGCGGATACTCTCCTCAATTAAATATATTCAACGGTAGTACTGGCTCGGTAGAGTGGGCCTCTGAAAAAGAACTTGAAAGCCTTTCCAAGAATGCTGCAAGAGTAGTGTGTTGCTTCTTAAGTAAGGAGGAATCCACAACAGACAAGCCGCTCATACTTACCAGGTTTGTGGACAATATGGGGGTAAAAACGGACAGGGCATACGAAAACGGAAGTTACACGCTACGTACCGACTGTGAAACAACGTTTTGTAACTTCGAAAACCTAGTTTCACACAAGGGGACCACTATTGAGGTGGATTTATCCAAGAGCCTTGATATATCGCTGTTTTCCCACGTTATTAACTCTGAGAAGAGAGACCAAAGTTTAAAAGATTTGGCATTTGACTACGTAGGGAAGGTTTTTAGAGAAAAGATTTCCCCCTTGGAGATAATATCTGTCCTTGATGCGGTAGAAGAGGTGAAGAATGCACAAATTAGCAAAGCTAACGAGATAGAACTGTACGAATATACTCTAAAAAGCATAAAAAAATATCTACAAGTGAAAGCAGAATATCTGCTTAATGTACTAAGAAAAATTGAAATGCCTGTAGCTCTTGTACTGTCAAAAATGGAGGAAAGAGGTATAAAGGTGGAGATAGAAGTACTTGAGAGGTTAAATGACGAACTCTTTAAGAAGATAGGGAATATTAAGGAGGAAATATTCGCTAGTGTAGGGCACGAATTTAACCTCAATTCACCAAAACAGTTATCAGATGTCCTTTACAATGAACTAAATCTTCCTTCTAAGAACGGATTCTCAACGAGAGAAGATATTCTTGTATCTTTGTCTGGAGCACATCCATGTGTTGAGAAACTCCTTGAATTTAGAGCATTAAGTAAGGTATATGGTACATACACATCTCCTATGCTAGCTATGGCGAAAGATTCTGCAGATCAATCCATACATACGGACTTCAAACAAACAGGTACAACCTCTGGAAGGTTCTCATCTATCAATCCTAACATGCAAAATCTCCCTGCACAGGGAGAGTGGTCTGAGAAATTAAGGACAGCTTTTGTTGCAAGGAAGGGATTTAAGCTTGTTGGTATGGACTATTCCCAGATTGAGTTAAGGATCATGGCGGATATGTCCATGGACAATCTCCTGATCAAGGACTTCAATGATGGCCTAGACATACATAGTGCGACAGCATCAAGAATCCTTGGAAAAGAGATAGAGGATATAACAAAGAAGGAAAGAAGTATTGGAAAGACGGTCAATTTCGCAATCCTTTTCGGACAAACACCTTTCGGACTAAGTAGTTTGCTAAAGATAGATAGTAGTGTCGCGCTAGAGTACATACAAAATTACTTCGAGCATTACCTTGGAGTAGAGGAATATATCCGAAGTCTTGAAAAAGAGGCTTACAGAAAGGGTTATGTACAAACGATGTTTGGTACTACAAGGATGATTGGTGGAATTAGATCTAAAAATATTCGTATGAACAAAGCTGCAAAAAGGGAAGCTGTAAACATGCCAATACAGGGAAGCGAAGCGGACATAATGAAGCTAGGAATGGTAAAATTGGATGAACTAATAGCGAAAGAATTCAATGAGGAAGCACATATCTTGCTTCAAGTTCATGACGAGCTAGTATTTGAAGTAGTAGAGGGTAGAGTAGATGAATTTGAGAAAAAAGCCTTAGATATATTGAAAAATATTGTAAGCTTGGAAGTCCCGCTAGATGTACACGTCTCACACGGAGATAATTTGGCAGAATTGAAGTAATTAACAAAGGGTTCCCTAAAGGATATAATAGTAGATATGAAAAAAGAACGGGCTATATTGAATACAATTTTAGGTCTTTCCGGATTTTTATTAGGAGCTTTTTTGATAACAAAGATTGTTCACAGTTCGAGTACAAAACCGAATACGAGTAAAAAAGATGTGGTAGGGAAGAAGGAGAGTAAAAAGATTGATGAGTCTCTAAATGCAAGGCAGAAAAAAGCCATGGAGATTCTTGCTGCAGGGGGTAGAGTAACGGTGAAGGAATTGGTCGTTCATTTCCCAGGAGTTTCAACTAGAACATTAAGAAGAGACATGGATGTCTTGGTGGGCAAGGGGTACGTATCTCAGGAGGGTTCCACCAAGTCTACATATTACAGATATCTTTTAACATAGTACCATGGGTATAACTTTTCACCATATAGCAACGAAATTTGAAGAATTAGAGAAGATATCCTCTCGTAACGATATGTCCAAGATTATTGCAGAGCTATTCATAAGTCTCGATGTAGAGGAAAGGCAGGCTTTGTCATATATTCTCCAGGGTAGAGTAGCACCACTATTTGTAGTGAGTGAATTTAACCTGTCAGAAAAGAGTATTTTCAAGCTTTTGGGTAATATTCTCTCCTCTAAGGGAGGGAAATATGACCTAAAAGGTCGAAAAGTTAAACTTGGGGATGTTGGAGAAGTAGTTAGGGAAGTAACTGAAGAATTGGGCTATGAATCAAAAGGATTGTCACTAATGGACATATATGAATCCATGTGGCAGATAATAAATAGCTCAGGTACTGGATCTTCAGAAAAGAAGGCAAATATAGTAGGGGAACTGTTCTCTAAGATGTCTCCAATTGAAAGTAAATATTTAGCTAGAATAATATGTGGTGAATTAAGACTTGGTATTAATGCAAAGAGCGTTTTAGATGCTTTTTCAAATATTTTGCAGGGAGACAAGAGTAAAAGGGAGCTTCTAGATCGTGTTTACGGCATTAATCCAGATTTGGGGTATGTATCTACCATCCTCGGAGAAGAAAATAATATCTCTACGACAATCTTCCCTGGAGTTCCAATATTGCCAAGACTTGTTGAAAGAGTTGGCTCTTTCGAAGAGGTATTTGAAAGATTTGAGGAAGAGTTCCTTGTACAGCCTAAATACGACGGATTAAGGTGCCAGATACACAAATATGACGAAAGTGTGCAGGGAGAAAGTAGCTTAATTTGGAGAAAACACCTAAAGAAAGAACATGCTAACGGTCTTTTCGGGGAGAGTAGTGCTTCTAAGGCGGTGAAATTGTTTACGAGAAATCTGGAGGATGTAACCGAGATGTTCCCTGAAATAGTGGAGGATGCAATGGCAATGAAGGCAGAATCGTTCATCTTAGATTCCGAGATACTGGGATGGGATCATGCTAAAAACAACTTTTTGTCGTATCAGGAGACTATGCAGAGAAGACGAAAGTATGGGGTAGGAGAGAAAGCTAAGGATATCCCCGTTAAAGCGATGGTTTTTGATGTTTTGTATCTAAACGGAAAGGATATCTCCGAGCTCGATACTGAAATAAGGGCGAGAACAATAAAGGAAGTAGTGCCCGATACCACCCGGGGTATAAGTCAATCTCCAACGGAAGCGATTGGTGAGATGTCTAGATTGAAAGAGGTGTTTGATAATAGAGTAAGCGAGGGTCTTGAAGGAATAATCGTGAAGCAGAAAAGTGGAAGGTATTTACCTGGAGTTAGGAATTATGAGTGGATAAAGCTAAAAAAGTCCATGGAGAAAGGACTTGTTGATACAATAGATCTTGTTGCGGTAGGGTATTATCATGGCTCTGGAAAGAGGGGGGCATTGGGTGTTGGTGCTGTGCTAGGTGCTATATATAATAGTGAGAGTAATTCTTACGAAGCTGTTTGTAAAGTTGGAACGGGATTCTCGGATGAACTTCTTGCCAATATTTCTGAGAAATTTAAAGACATTTCGCTAGTCAAAAAACCTGTAAATGTGCTTGTCGAGGATACATTGATTCCAGATATATGGGTTAACCCTGAAGTCGTTTTTTCTGTTGAATCTGATGAGATAACGAGGAACTTGAAAGCCGATAAAGGTATAGCCGGAGGGCTTTCTTTGAGGTTTCCAAGGTTGATAGAGTGGGGGCGCGATAAGACGGCAGAAGAGGCTACTTCTCTCGAGGAACTAATGAGGCTTTTTTCTTTACAGAAAAAGAATAAATAACCCTTGCATATAGAATAATGTTGTGTTAAAATCCTCTCACGAGTTTGGGATACTTAAGGAGATACAGGATTCCTCTTAGAGATTAGCTCTAACGAACACCCTGGTTCAATAGTTTGTTTCTTATCTTCGTTGTTCTCTCTCTCAGCTCCTTAAAAGTTGAAGAGTGACAGGAAGTCTAAAACATAGACTTTCTAATTTGGTGTGATTCGGTCACACAATTCATTTAGTCAGATAAAATGTAAATCCAACAATAATGCTGGTTGGTCGTATTACTTCGGTAATATGTAAGTCAAGCGTTTTTCAATGAGAGTTTGATCATAGCTCAGGATGAACGTTGGCTGTGTGCCTAAGGTATGCAAGTCGAACGATTCTTTATGGAATTTCTGAAACTTCGGTTGATGATTTTTCGCTTAGAATAGTGGCAAACGGGTGAGTAACATGTGGATAATCTGCCTCAAAGTCGTGAACAGCTCGCCGAAAGGCGGGGTAATACTCGATAGTCTTGTTCTTTCATAGTGTTAGAACAAGTAAAGCTCCGGCGCTTTGAGATGAGTCCGCATCCTATCAGCTTGTTGGTGAGGTAAAAGCTCACCAAGGCTAAGACGGGGAGCTGGCGTGAGAG
>Ga0209416_1000309_pt1 | contig 50545 bp, 40 predicted proteins | sample RifGroF1_FD_184001 | JGI IMG/M metagenome (GOLD analysis project Ga0209416, IMG submission 184001) | Groundwater microbial communities from Rifle, Colorado, USA - Groundwater F1 (SPAdes) (version 2) | ecosystem: Environmental > Aquatic > Deep subsurface > Groundwater | place: Rifle, Colorado... | reverse complement strand
GTTGATGAAATAATTGCCTAATTTGTTTCCCAAACGTTCGTGTTGGGTTGCAATGCAAGTAAACGTATATTGATAATCCGCACCATTAGAAACGTGATTGTCTAAGAAAATATCCGGATTTAACTCGGTAAACAATTTTTGAAAACTTCTCGAATTTTTAGTATCCGATTTAATGAAATCACGATTCAAGTCATAATTGCGCCCATTTCCTCTAAAACCATATTCCTCTGGTCCGTTTTGATTGGCTCTGGAATGTGAATTTCGATTTAACATCCCACCAACACTATACACCGGAATAGCAGCAATTAAAGTGTTTTTGGCCGTTTTGATTTTTCCCATGGCTAAATCGCGCATTAACATCATGGTAGCGTCAATTCCGTCAGGTTCACCCGCGTGAATGCCGTTGTTGATTAAAATTACAGCTTTGTTCTTAGTAAAATATTCGTCAAAATCAAATTTACCTTCGCTTGAAAAAAGTACTAAATGCAAAGGTTTTCCGCTATCGGTTGTGCCTTTGTGAATCATTTGGATGTTAGCAAAACTTTCGTCTAATTTTTCATAAAACGCAATACATTCTTCATAAGTAGTAGATTGATTGCCATTACCAAGTTCAAAAGGTGTGATGAAATTGTTTTGCGAAAACACGGAAATCGAGAAGAAAAGCAAACTTATTTTTAAAAAACGCATAGCAGAATTGTATTTGATTTTCAAAAATAAAGAATCTTTTTGAGGTAGAATTTTATAATTCGTAATTTTTAATTAATTGGCTTTATCTTTGCCGCATGAGTCAAAATCCATATTCCAACAATGTACTATTGAATCTTGGTATTCAAAGTTTAAACAAAATGCAAGAAGTAGCACAACATGCTATTTTGAATGAAGATAATATTTTATTGCTTTCTCCAACGGGTTCGGGAAAAACATTAGCGTTTTTGTTGCCTATTTTCCAATTATTAGAAGAAGACGTAAAAGGCGTGCAATGCTTAATTTTAGTGCCTTCGCGCGAATTAGGTTTGCAAATTGAACAAGTTTGGAAAAAAATGGGCACGCATTACAAAGTCAATACGTGTTATGGTGGGCATTCGATTGATATTGAAATCAATAATTTGAGTAATCCACCAGCGTTGTTAATTGGAACACCAGGAAGAATTGCCGATCATTTAGACCGAGGAAGTTTTGCTACCGATAACATCAAAACCTATGTTTTAGACGAATTTGACAAATCGTTGCAATTGGGTTTTCACGAGGAAATGTCTTATATCATTGGAAAAATCACTAGAGCCAACAAACGAATTTTAGTTTCTGCAACTTCAGGTGTGGAAATTCCGAAATATACCAAAGTAATTGATCCGAAAGTAATCGATTTTATTCCAAACCAAAAACAGAATGATAATTTAGATGTTCGCATCGTATTTTCGAAATCCAAAGATAAAATTGATTCGTTGTTTCAGTTGATTTGTTCGTTAAATTCTGAAGCTGCGATTATTTTTTGTAATCACAGAGAAGCGGTAGAACGCATTCATGAAATGTTGACTGCCAAAGGAATTATTTCCACATATTATCACGGTGGATTAGACCAAGACGAGCGCGAACGTGCTTTAATTCAGTTTAGAAATGGAAGTGTTTCGTATTTGATTACAACCGATTTAGGTGCGCGTGGTTTGGATATTCCCGAAATGAAACACGTTATTCATTACCATTTACCCGCAAAAGAAGACGAATTCACCCATAGAAACGGAAGAACAGCACGTATGTTAGCAACCGGAACCGCTTATGTGCTAATTCACGAAACCGAAAAGAAATCCGATTATTTTGATTATGGCAAACGCAGATTAGATGTTTCTAATGCAAAATCATTGCCGAAAGCACCTTTATATCAAACGCTTTACATCAGCGGAGGAAAGAAAAACAAGTTGAATAAAATTGACATTGTAGGTTTCTTTTCGCAAAAAGGAAAACTAGAAAAAGATGATATTGGATTAATCGAAGTCAAAGATTTTATTTCGTTTGTAGCGGTGAAATATCCAAAAGTAAAATCCTTATTGCAAAACATCAATGAGGAGAAAATGAAAGGGAAAAAGTATAAAATAGAAGTTGCGCGAAAAGTAATTAAGAAAGAAGAAGAGGAGGAAGAAAACCATCCAAAATTTACGTCACGTAAAGAGAATAATAGAAAATAGTGCTTTATTTTAATTAGAAAAGAGATGAATTAGTTTTTTGTCATTCCGACGCAAGGAGGAATTACATAACGTAGATTGAATTATGAGATTTCTCCTTAGGTCGAAATGACAATGTATTGATGTAAATTCAGGATAAAATGAATCTAAATTGCCCACTTTGTAATTCCACTGCAACACTTTTTTGCGAAAAGCTAAGACATTTGTTTTATAAATGCAATAATTGCGAAGGCATCTTTAGACCCAAACACACTTTTTTAACCGCTGAAGCTGAGAAAGAACACTACGAAAAACACATTAATGATGTTTTTGATGAACGGTATCAAGCGTTTGTTTCTCCTATTGTAAATGCTGTTTTACAAGATTTTACTTCAGAAGCGAAAGGTTTGGATTTCGGTTCAGGAACAGGTCCAGTGATTGCGAAGATGTTGACTGATAAAGGTTTTCAAGTACAGAATTACGATTTATTTTTTGCGAATGAACTATCGCTTTTGAAAGAAAAATACGATTATGTTTCCTGTTGCGAAGTAATGGAACATTTTCATCATCCATATCAAGAATTTGAATTACTGAAAAGCTTATTGCTTCCAAAAGGTAAATTATATTGTAAAACTGAGGTTTATAGCAACCAAAAGCCTTTTGAAAATTGGTACTACAAAGATGATTTCACCCATGTTTTTATTTACCAACCCAAAACATTGGAATGGATAAAAAATCAATTTCACTTTTCGAATTTGATTATTAAAGAAAAGTTGATTGTGTTTGAGAATTAGTAGTTTTCTGTCAAGTTAAACCAGTTCAGAATAATTTACACTTTCTCAACTGCAACTTTATACGTTGGGTCTTCTAAAATATTGACATCAATTATAGCTTCGGCATTTTTTAGTAAATCAATACAATCAGCACTTAAGTGTTTTAAATGTACAGTTTTGCCTACTTTTGCATAGCGTTCAGTGATTTTATTTACGGCATCAATGGCACTCATATCGGAAATTCTGCTTTCGGCAAAATCGATTATAATTTCGTTTGGATCGTTATTTACATCAAATTTTTCAGCAAATGCAGTGGTTGAACCAAAGAAAAGTGGTCCAAATAATTCATAATGTTTTATACCGTTTTCATCTACATATTTTCGAGCACGAATGCGTTTTGCACTTTCCCAAGCAAAAATCAAAGCTGAAATAATTACTCCAACCAAAACCGCTAAGGCCAAATTATGCAAGAAAATCGTAATCAAAGTAACAATTACCATTACTAAAATATCAGCTTTTGGCATTTTGGTAAACGCTTTAAAACTTGCCCATTCAAAAGTTCCTATCGCAACCATTATCATCACTCCCGTTAAAGCCGCCATTGGAACCAATTCGATAATTGGTGCTCCGACTAAAATTATAAGCAAAATGGTTAAAGCTGCTACAATTCCAGATAAACGAGCTCGTGAACCTGCGGATAAATTCACTAACGTTTGAGCAATCATTGGACAACCACCCATTCCGTAGAAAAAGCCATTGGCAATATTGGCGCCACCTTGTGCTAAACATTCACGGTTACTGTTTCCTTTGGTGGCTGTAATTTCATCTACTAAATTTAGTGTTAACAAACCTTCGGTTAAACCAACAGCTGCCATAATGGCTCCGTAAGGTAAAATAATCATGAAGGTTTCCCAAGTAAATGGAATTTCTGGAATATGAAAAGGAGGTAAGGAACCGCTAACAGAAGCGATGTCAACCACTTGTTTAGTATCGATATTGAAACCTATCACAACTGCAAAAACAACAATAATAGCAACTAATGAAGCTGGAACCGCTTTGGTGATTTTTGGAAAAATAAGAATAATAGCAATGGTTAATGCGACTAAAGCACTCATTGTAAGCAAAGGCGAACCCGAAAGCCATTCCGAAGTTCCATTGGTAACTTGTTTGAATTGTTCAAATTGCGACATGAAAATAATAACCGCTAATCCGTTTACGAATCCAAACATTACAGGATGCGGTACCAATCGGATGAATTTACCTAATTTGAATAACCCTACAATAATTTGAATAACACCCGCCAAAGCTACAGCACCAAACACATATTCTAATCCGTGCGATTGCATCAAGGCGATTAAAACAATTACCGTAGCACCAGCCCCTCCAGAAATTAAACCAGGACGACCGCCAAAAATAGCCGTAATTAATCCCATGATAAAAGCACCATATAATCCAACAAGAGGAGGAAAGCCAGCTAAAATTGCAAAGGATAACGACTCAGGAATCATGGTCATAGCAACCGTTACTCCTGCTAAAATTTCAATTTTGTAGTCTACTTTTTGTTTAAAATCGAATAGATTTAATACTTTTTGCATGTATATAAGTTTAAATAATTTGTATGAAATAGAATAAAATAAATAACACTCTTAAAAAGGTTTTTAAGAGTTTACAAAGAATTTGCGCAAAAATCAATGCGGGAAAAAAGTAGTAAAATATGTAGTTGTATTCTTTTTCATAAGAGATTACAAAACTACATTTTATAATTTTAAAATCAAAACAGTAAAAAGAATAGCTATTTTTTATCTATAACCGATTTTGGAACCAATTGTGTAATATCACCTCCATTTCGCAACACATCACGCACAATACTTGAGGATATAAAAGATGTTCGAGCTGCTGTTAATAAGAAAACCGTTTCAATTTTTGACATCATTCGATTGGTGTGTGCAATGGCTTTTTCAAATTCAAAATCGGCCGGATTTCTTAAGCCTCTCAAAATGAATTCAGCATTTTCTTTTTTGCACAAATCAATGGTTAAACCTGAGTAAGTAATGACTCTAACTTTTGGTTCGTCTTTGAAAGCTTCTTCAATAAAGCGTTTTCTTTCTTCTAACGAAAACATATATTTTTTTTCGGCATTCACACCAATGGCTACAATGACTTCATCAAATAATGAAACGCCTCTTTTGATAATATCGTAATGACCGTTTGTGATTGGATCAAATGAACCTGGAAATATTGCTTTTTTCATAGTTAGTCTCTATTAACTTCGTAAATCAGATTTTCATCATATAATTTCTGCAGCTCTTTTTTTGATAAAACTTTTCTATCTGAATAGTTTTCGTCAATATTTATTTCATCAAGACCTTTATAACTATCTAATGAAAATTTATTCAATAATACGAAAATACTATCTTTTGTAACGTCATAAACTTTTAAAGTAGAATATTTCCCTTCAATATTTGTCTTATAAATATCATTTTTCAAAGGTGATTTTATATATTTTTTCTCAAGTTTTGTCATTTCTATACCAATATAGATTCCGAAAAATAATATGGAGAGTAATATAATTATCCCTGTAAATTGCCAAATTGGTGTTTTTATTGGGTTTTTACTTCTCTCATATTTAACCGCTTGTTTTATATCGTCATTAAGTTCTTTTAATTTAAATTCTTTTTGGCAAGAATAACAAAACACTTTTGTTATTCTTCTTAATGGAGCTGTTGGAATAATTAAAATTCGACTTATTCCGCCGTAAACTCTATATTCTAAATCATCTCTATTCTTACAATTTGGACAAATTACATTCTTAATTTTTCCAGTTTGAAGCAACTCATGATGAACTTGAATTTCAACCATCTTTTATTTTTTTAAAGCCAATTCAATAGCGTTTTCAAACAATTCAGGTAACGAAATTCCAGCTTCGCGAGCTTGTTGTGGTAGAATACTTTCGGTTGTTAAACCTGGAATTGTATTCATTTCTAACATGTGCGGTTCATTGTTTACGATAATGAACTCACTTCTCGAAAAACCTTTCATTTTCAATACTTCGTAGGCTCTTTTGGCAACCGTTTCAATTTTTACTTTCAATTCATCTGAAATTCTCGCTGGCGTAATTTCTTTTGATTTGCCTAAATATTTCGCTTCGTAATCAAAAAAGTCGTTTTCCGATACGATTTCGGTAATAGGTAAAACGGTAATCGTTCCTCTATAATTGATAACTCCAACAGAAACTTCTGTTCCATCCAAGAAACTTTCAATGATGATTTCGTCGTCTTCTTTGTAAGCGTTTTCAATAGCTGGAAGAAATTCTGCTGCCGTTTTTACTTTCGAAATTCCGAAACTTGAACCTGATTTATTTGGTTTTACAAAACAAGGTAAACCAACTTTCGCTAAAATGTTTTCGACGTTAATTTCGTCGCCTAAATTCAAATAGTACGATTCCGCCGTTTTGATTCCGTAAGGTTTTAAAACCGATAACATATCGCGTTTATTGAACGTTAGCGCTGCTTGGTAATAATCACACGAAGTTTGAGGTATATTTAATAATTCGAAATACGCTTGCATCAAGCCATCTTCGCCAGGTGTTCCGTGAATCGCATTAAAAACCACATCAAAATTGATTTTTGTTCCATTAACCGTTACAGAAAAATCGTTTTTATCAATAGGGAATTCGGTATCATTTTCATCCACATACACCCATTTTTCTTTAAAAATATGAATGCGATATGGATTAAATTTCGAACGATTAATGTTGTTAAACACTACATTTCCGCTAGTTAACGAAATTTTGTACTCGCTAGAGTAACCTCCCATGATAATGGCTACGTTTTTCATTGTAAATTTCAAATTGATATACACAAAATTACATTATTTATTGAGATTTCACGTTCTTTTATTCGTTTACCAAAGAAATATTTTTGTAATTCATTCGTTTTAAATGTATGAAGAAATGAAAATGAATTGCATCGTAATTTCTTTTTGAATTTTATATCTTTGTCAAAATATCATTTTGTATGAGTTTATTTAAATATTTAACTAGTAGAACATTTTTTACTCAAGCTTTTTTAGCTACTGCAATAGTAGTGGGTTTTACTTTTTTAGTAATCCAATTTTTAGATTTTAGAACCAATCATGGTCAGGAAATTAAAGTACCTGATTTGGCTAAAATGAAATTGGAAATTGCAGAAGAGAAACTAAACGAATTGGATTTAGAAGTATTTTTATTGGATACAGTAGAATTTAATGCCGATTTTCCACCTTTTACTATTTTAGAACAAGATCCTAAAGCAGGAAGTTTAGTAAAAGATGGTAGAAAAGTCTATGTAAAATTAAACGCTGGCGAATTTACAGATATTACCATTCCAGAATTCAAAGACAAAACGTTCCGACAAATTTCGGCTACTATAAAATCATTAACGTTGAAAGAAGGTAAAGTTACTTATAAACCGCATATTGCTAAAGATGTGGTGTTGCAAATTTATCAAAACGGAAGACGTTTAAGAGCAGGAGATAAGGTGAAGAAAAACTCTGTTTTGGATTTTGTTTTGGGAGATGGAAAAGAAGTTTATAACGAAGAAACGTTTAGTTCAGAAGAGCCGTCAGATACTTTACCACCAGCAGAAGAAGGCGTAACAGAACCAGTAGAATTTAAAGAAGAAGATGGCGGATTATAATGTAGGAAACGAACTCGAAGACGAGTTATACGAACATCATCGTTTTGAAGCAAGTAAAGGGCAATCGGCCTTGCGTGTGGATAAATTTTTGATGAACATGATTGAAAATACTACTCGAAATAAAATACAACAAGCGGCAGAAAATGGTTCCATTTTAGTGAACGATGTTCCGGTGAAGTCTAATTACAAAGTAAAAGCTGGTGATGTTGTACGTTTAGTATTGGCACATCCCACTTACGAGCAATTGTTGACACCAGAAAATATTCCGTTGGATATTGTGTATGAAGACGATCAATTGTTGGTTATCAATAAACCAGCAGGAATGGTTGTGCATCCAGGTCATGGAAATTATTCAGGAACTTTAGTGAATGCATTAGCGTATCATTTTGAGAATTTACCAATGAATAGCTCTGAAAGACCAGGTTTGGTTCACCGAATAGATAAAGATACAACAGGTTTATTAGTTGTGGCTAAAACCGAGCATGCGATGGCTTATTTGACGAAGCAGTTTGCTGAAAAAACTTCGGAAAGAGAATATGTTGCTTTAGTTTGGGGAAATATCGAAGAAGATGAAGGAACTGTCGAAGGAAACATCGGACGACACGATACCAACCGAATGCGAATGGCGGTTCATGAAAGTGATGAAAAAGGAAAACCAGCGGTAACTCATTATAAAGTTTTAGAAAGATTTGGTTATGTAACCTTGGTTTCTTGTCAACTAGAGACAGGAAGAACACATCAAATACGTGTTCATATGAAACATATTGGTCACACACTTTTTAACGACGAACGTTATGGAGGCGATGCCATTTTGAAAGGAACTACGTTTACCAAATACAAACAGTTTGTAGATAATTGTTTTAAAGTATTACCAAGACAAGCATTACATGCTAAAACATTAGGATTTGAACATCCTATCACAAAAGAATTTTTACGTTTTGATACGCCAATTCCACAAGATTTACAGGAATGTATCGAAAAATGGCGCGTATATTCAAAAGCACAAACGTTTATAGAAGAATAATAAAAATCCCGCAAATAGCGGGATTTTTTAATTACCAAGTTGTAACTTCTGCATTTGGTGTTTCAAATAATTTAGTAAAATAAGTATCTAAACACTGTAAATTAATTAAATTTTTCTTTGTTGTGTGAAATGTGCTTTGTCCCATTCGTAAAACATAATTTTCTAATCTGTTATTTTCGTTAGTTTCCCCTTCACCTTCAAATACAACATCGGTTACAGTTACTAAATATTTATCATCTTTTAATTCTATCGCAAATAGTAAATCAAAAGATTGTTCAAAATACCAACCACCATCTTTACAATCACAGTGAAGAGAGGTTCCTTTTCCAGTATTATCTTCTTTATTTACTGAAATTTTATTATGGTTTTTGTCAATTAGTCCCGGAATATCTGCTTCTGAAGTTTTATAGGCCAATTGCCAGCTAACTTCTTTTCTTTCAGCTTTAAAATGATGATCTTGAGCAAAAGTAAATGACGAAACTAAGACTAATAAGCTTACTATTTTTTTCATTTTAATATATTTAATGCACAAATTTAATCTTTTTAAAGTAGTATAAAAATTAATTAAAAGGATTAGACCATTTAGTGTTTGTATACACATCAGTTCCTGAAAGTGTTCTCAAAAATGCGATTACTGCATTTACTTCGGTTGCTGTTAAATTTAATTGTTGGCCAATACCTCCTGGAGTTAATCTTGGGTCCAAGTTGTTATTTCCAGGAGCTAAATTTATCGTTCCATAATGTCCAATTGCTGCCTGTAAAGTGGTTATTACACCAGTATGCATCATTGGTCCATTGGTAGTTCCGTCAGTTCTTACTAAATCACGAAGGGAAGGAGCTCTTGTATTTCCTGTATCAATTCCTATTCCGGCAATCGTTCCAATAATTCCGTTGTTCAAAGTATTTGGGTCGATATCAAATTCTGGTACTCTATGACAACCCGCACAGCCTAATCCGCCAGAAGTTCGTACACCACTAGTATTAAAAACAGGTGGCGATAAAAATAAATTCTTTCCTTGATTTTCTTGTGCTGTAAAATTTGAAAAGGGTTGGCCATCGTTAGTGGCTAAGGCTCTACCAGCATCATATTTAGAATCAAATGATTGGATGCTTCTTATGAATTGAGCCAATGCACTTTGAATTTTTGCTTCCGTAATTTCTTCTGTGCCATAAACAAATGTGAAAAGTTCTTTATAATAGCCAATTGCACTTAATTTTGTGATTAAATCATTAAAAGATAAATCACCATTTTCTCCACTGAAACCCATTTCGCCATGGTCTTTTATAGGCATTGTAGTTTGAGTTTCTAAATTGATGGCACGTTCATCCCAAAAGAATTTTGTTTCTGATGCAAATCTCGAGTTTATTAAGCGCATGGAATGTCTTCCAGTTGTACCGTTTACTCCTGTACTTGCCACATTAGTATCGCTAAAAGCAAATTCTTGTTTGTGACAACTTGCGCATGAAATGGTGTTATTTGATGATAAGTTTTTGTCATAAAATAAGACTCTTCCTAAAGTTGCACCTTTGTCCGTAATTGCATTTCCTAATGAATTATCTTTAATAATATAAGAAGGAATCGTTTGATTCGCATAATTGGCTAAGTTTTCTAAATCAACCGATGAACCAAACTCAGCTTCAACAAATGGGTAAGATGGAATTTCTTCATAATTTTCATCCGAATTATTACTACAAGAAGTCAATCCACAAAAAGCGAATAGACTTAAAATAAGTTGGTTTTTCATAATGGTTAGTTTTAGGTTAGTAATTGTAAGACAACATTTAATAAAAAAGGTTTAATTAAAAGCATGCTTTTTTTATACTTTAAAATATTCCTATATTTGAACTTTATTTAAAAACAAACTAACACGAATATTTACCATGAAATTATTAGAAGGAAAAGTTGCCATCATTACTGGTGCAAGCCGTGGAATTGGTAGCGGAATAGCAAAAGTTTTTGCTGAACAAGGTGCAAATGTTGCATTTACTTATAGTTCGTCAGTAGAATCGGCAATGGCTTTAGAAACAGAATTAAATGCTTTAGGAATTAAAGCTAAAGGATACAAATCAAACGCAGCAGATTTTAATGAAGCTCAAAAATTAGTAGATGATGTAATTGCTGAATTCGGAACAATTGATGTTTTAATCAATAATGCCGGAATCACAAAAGATAATTTATTAATGCGTATGTCAGAAGAAGATTTTGATAAAGTAATCGAAATCAACTTGAAATCGGTTTTCAATATGACAAAAGCAGTTCAAAAAATCATGTTGAAAAACCGTAAAGGTTCTATCGTAAACATGAGTAGTGTAGTAGGTGTGAAAGGAAATGCTGGTCAAGCTAACTACGCTGCTTCAAAAGCGGGTATGAACGGATTTACAAAATCTATCGCATTAGAATTAGGTTCAAGAAATATTCGTTGTAATGCCATCGCTCCAGGTTTTATTGAAACCGAAATGACAGCAAAATTGAACGAAGATGTAGTAAAAGGTTGGAGAGAAACTATTCCATTAAAAAGAGGTGGAACTCCAGAAGATGTAGCAAATGTTTGTGTTTTCTTAGCATCTGATATGAGCGCTTATGTAACGGGTCAAGTTATTAATGTTGACGGTGGAATGTTAACTTAGGAGTTAAATTATAAATGACAACAAGCACAATTTTACTTCTATTATTGTCAGTAATTATTGCTGCCGGATTGTCGTTTTATCAATACTTATACAAAGTCAAAAATCAGTCAAAATTGTACTGGTTTTTGGCTTTTTTACGTTTTATTAGTCTGTTTTCAATCTTTTTGTTGTTGATTAATCCAATTATCAGTCGAAAAATAACAGAAATCAAGAAAACGCCTTTGCCAATTGTTATTGACAATTCTAAATCAATTTCCGAATTAAAAGCAACGAAAGAAGCTTCGGAATTATATCAGAAAATTTCAGAGAATAAAGCTATAGCTGAGAAGTATGATGTACAATTATTTTCGTTTGATGACGAATTTCAGTCATTAGAACAATTAGATTTTAAAGGAAATCAATCGCATATTGATGGTGTTGCAAAAAACTTAAAGCAATTATATAGAAACACTAATTATCCAGTAGTTTTATTTACCGATGGAAATCAAACCATGGGGAATGATTATGTATTTAGTTTTCAAGAAAATACAAGTGTTTTGCCTGTTGTTTTAGGAGATACCACTACGGTTTTTGATTTGAAAATCAATCAAATAAACGTTAATAAATACGCCTTTTTAAAGAATAAATTTCCAGTTGAAGTATTTTTGCAATACAATGGAAATCAGGCTATTTCAACCACTTTTTCGATTCAGAACGGTAACCAAACCATTCACAAAGAAACCCTTAGTTTTTCGAAAGATAAAAGGGCACAATCTGTAACTGTTTTATTAAATGCAGACAAGGTTGGAATTGCCAAATACAAAGCCGTAATTTCTTCTAATGTAAAAGAGAAAAACACGTTTAATAATGCTAAGAATTTTGCTGTAGAAGTTATTGATCAACGTAGTGAAATTGCTTTAATTTCAGCTATTAATCACCCAGATTTAGGTGCATTAAAACGAGGTATTGAAACCAATCAGCAACGTAAAGTTTCAATCCTAAAACCAGAAGAAGTAAAGTCATTACAGAATTACAATATTTTAATTTTATATCAACCAACCACTTCTTTTAAAGCTGTTTTTGAGCAAAATAAAGTTGCCCAAATCAATACATTTATTATCACTGGAACAGCAACTGATTTTAATTTTTTAAATCAAGTTCAAAACGATTTGTTGTTTAAAATGTCGGCACAAAAAGAAGATTATTTGGCAACTTTTGACTTGAACTTTAATTTGTTTTCTCAAGCTAATATAGGTTTTGAAAATTTTCCGCCTTTGGAACATAAATTTGGAACGATTGCCACTAAAAGCAATGTAAATACGCTACTTTCGGCACGAATTAGAAACGTCCAATTGCAAAATCCGCTATTGACATTTACTGAAAATGGTAGCAAAAGAAACGCTTATTTATTAGGTGAAAATATCTGGAAATGGCGTCTGGAAAATAATTTAAACAAAAAGTCTTTTGATGATTTTGATTTGTTTACTGATAAAATCATTCAGTTTTTAGTGACAAACGCTTCAAAAAAGAATTTGAATGTTACTTATGAAAGTTTTTATAATTCGGGCGAAAGCATTGAAATTATAGCTGAATACTTCAATAAAAATTACGAATTTGACGACAAAGCACAACTAACAATTCAAGTTGTAAATTCTAAAACAAAAGCGTCTAAAAAATACGATTTACTAAAAGCTACCAATTCCTATAAAGTAAATTTAGATGGTTTAGAAGCAGGAAATTATTCGTTTAAAGTAACAGAAAAGCAATCAAACACAAGTTTTTCAGGAAGTTTTGAAGTTTTAGATTTTGAAATTGAAAAACAATTCGTAAATCCAGATAAATCGCGATTAGAGCAATTGGCTTCAAATACTAATGGAACCGTTTTTTATCCAAACCAATTAGAAAATCTAATCAAATCTTTACTTGAAAACGAAAATTATATTCCAACCCAAAAAGAAACCATCAAAAAATCACCACTTATTGACTGGATTTGGTTATTAATTTTAGCAATTATAGCTTTAGCTACCGAATGGTTTGTTAGAAAATATAACGGATTGTTATAAAAGGTTGATTACGATTTTTCTTTGAAAGTTAGATTTATTCTCTAATAGTTGAATGCCTTCTTTTTCATAAATATCTCCATTATGATTTATGTTATCTGCTAAACCACACCAAGGTTCAATGCATAAAAATGGAGCGTTGGGTTTTGTCCAAATACCCAAAAAAGGAAATCCTTCAAATTCAACAGAAAGATATGGCTGATTACCTTTTAAAAGGGTAAGCTTGTCCGATTTTAAATGTTTTAAAACCAATGCATCTTTTTCAAAAAGCGAATAATCTAAATTAATCTGCCCGTTTTCTGAATTTATCTTTCGGAATGAATTGCTAAACTGTTCGTTTTCTAATTCATAGGATACAAATTCCTCTGCTTCAATAAATTGTAAGGAATAGTCTGAAAAAGAATCTTCAATTGCAAATGCCGGATGCGCTCCAATTGAAAACGGCATGATTTCTTGCGATTTATTGAAAACGGAGTAACTAATCTTTAAGCTATTTTCTATTAATTCATATTGCAATCGCAATTCAAATGGGAAAGGATAATTTTTTAGCGTTTCTGCGTTATCTGTTAAAATGAAGATAGCAGAACTTTCCGTTTGATGTTCCACTTCAAATTCAAAATTCCTTGCAAAGCCATGGCGTGGCAGTTCGTAACTTTTGCCATTAATTGAATACGAATCATTTTTTAATCTTCCAACAATAGGAAATAAAATAGGTGACGTTTTGTTCCAAAAAGCTTCATCAACTGTCCAAATGTAATTTTTGTTGTCTTTTTCTAATTGAATTAATTCGGCACCAATTGTATTAATCGATGCCGAAATTTTTGTATTTGAAAGTGTAATTATCATATTAATCTTCTGAAATTCCTTTCCAGTTTCTAATAATTTTTGATAAAAAGAAAAGGGTTAGAATGGCTAAAATAAAATTCAATGAAAACATATGAACTGTATGGTCTCTAAGCCATAAATATTCTGGAGAATTATAGCTATAACCTGTTCTGTAATCATATTTTGAGGCATAATGTTCTTGTATTATGAAATAAATCAAAGGAATAATTCCTATGAACGACCATAAAAATAAATTCAAAGCAATTCTACTGAGTTGTAAATTCTTCTTGTTGAAATAAATTAAAAAGAAATAAAATATAATTCCTAAAATGGTAAATAAAATTAAATAAGCATACATATTGCCTACGCCTACAATTGCCGTAAAAATGCCGTAAACAATATTAATGACACCCGTTGCAACAACGGCAATTAACCAACTTTTACCAGAGGTAACTCGGAAAGAGAAAATCAAAATAGATAATCCAAAAGCACCATATAAAAACCCTAAAATCATTTCAATATTGAAAAAAGGATCTGTATGTGCTTCTGAAACGGTATCATATTTATCTTTTAATACATCTTGCTGCACAAAATATTTAGAGTATTTTCGGTCATCATAACCAATTTTTGACGTCATCTCATAGTTATTATAAGATTCATCAGTTTCATATTGTTTCAAATAGGGTTGAATATATAAAAACTCATCAAATTCAGGCGCTTTATAAACAATTTCGAACCATTTGTCTAAAGTTAAATTGGTAGCTAAATCGTGTTCTCTAATTAAACTTAAATGGTTGTCCATTAGTTTTTTAACTTCAGCTTTATTGTCTTGGTGTAACCAATTTTGAACTTGTATTCTATTTAACGAATCTTGTTCTCTTGAAATAACAGTAAATTCAAACGTATTACGATTTACTAATGAAAATTGATCGTATTTTTTTCCGTTAAAGATGATATGATTTTTATAGGTGTATGCAGCAACAGCCTCAACTGCCATACTTTCTTGTTCAGTAGCATATTCTGCTGTATTTGCATCTTCGGGATTATAATTAAGAGCAATTTTATTTCCTAAACTATCAATTAATCCGGATGCTAATGAATCAATTTCTGTTTCTCCAAAACTTCCATCAATAAACATATCAGCAGTAGCAATAGTTTTGCAGCGATTGGTTGTTTCTTCAATTGAATAATAACTTCTTTGATGTAATTGCTTTCCAACTGAAAACGGCAAATAAAACGTAATCAATAATGCACTAACAACAAATATTTGCAACCATTCGTAAAATAAACTGTATTTTGATTTGCTGTAAAATGATTTTAACGAATTGTTTTTAAAGTAGTTAACTAGCCATAAAATGATTATAATTACAACTAGTAAAACACCAAATAAGATGCAAGTTACTTCAATATCTAAGTTATTTCTGTTTGAAAAATCGATGGTTCCATCTAAATAGCCTAAGCCAAAAAAGATGAGGTGAAGTAGTAATCCAATGGCAACCATAGGAACAAATTTGGTGTTCCAAAGCAATGGATATTTTAATAATAATTTTTTCTGTATATCTTTAAACATGATTTTATTTTTTTAGTTCACAAAAAAGCGACGTGTTGAATTTGAGATATTTCGCATGTAAGTCATTGGAATCGATTGGTTTATAACCACTTTTAAGAAATCGTTCATTTCAATTTTTTCTGGAAAAGTGGCAATAAAAGTTCCGCCATTTTGTTCCAAAGAAATTACTTCTAAAGCAATAAAAGCTTGTTTTAAATCGCTTAAATTCAACGAACTTTCAAATTCGATAATGCAATTTTTTGCCACATCATTTTCAGCATTCAAATTCTTTTGTGAACCACGTTTTAAGAAAACCACCTGATTTGAAGTTTTTTCCACTTCGTATAATTGTTGCGAACTCAACACAATAGCAATCGGTCTAAAAGCCGAATTAGCGATGTTTCTAAAATCGTCTAAAATGGTTTGTTGTGCCAAAATATCTAGGTTTGCCAAAGGTTCATCAATTAATAAAATCTTTGGTTTACGGAGTAACATTCGAGCCAATTCGAAACGCATTTTGTAACCAGATGATAAATTATTCCAGTAATGTCTTCTAAATTTTCGCAATCCTAAACGCGTGATGACTAAATCGACAACTAAATTATTTTCTTCTGGCGAATAGCCGTAGCAACTTGCTGTAAATTCTAAATTCTCGTACATAGAACCGCGCCAAGTGTCAGTTCGTTGTGGAATGTAAACTAATTTTGTTCGTAAATCATACAAGTCATCATATTGAAATTGGTAATTTATGGTTCCAGATGTTGGATGTAATTCACCACATAAACTACGAAGTAAAGTCGTTTTTCCGTTTCCGTTTTCGCCAACTAAACCAATGATTTCACCTGTTTTAATATCTAAGTTAATCGGACCTAATCCAAAAGAAGCATTATATACTTTTTGTAGATTTTTAACCGAAATAATGGTTTGGTGATTGTGACATTCTTTTTTACTTAAAAACGCATGAAGTTCTTCTAACAACACGTTTAAGCGTGTTTTTTTATCTTCGTCTTCTTTTTCATTATGGTCTAACCAATTTAGAAATTCATTGGTTTTGATGTAAAATTCAATGTTTTCGGAATCTAAAGTAAAATCGATTACTCGTTTTATGGTTTGATTGAAGTCGTTAAATTCGAGAATTTCTTGTACCTCGCGGAATTGTTTTTCAAATTCGGTCATATATTATTTTATAAAATTTCGTTTTAAAAGGCTGTAAATTACGGTATCAGTAAATTCATTATTGTAATAAAAATTCTCTTTAAAATGAGCTTCTTTTTCAAATCCATTTTTTAGTAAAACACGTTCCGAAGCCGTATGTCTTGAATCAATTACCGCTTCAATTGAATGAAAATTAAGTGTATTGAAGGCGAAATCTAAAAGCGTTTTTACGGCTTCGGTAACATATCCTTTTCCATTGTATTCTGGTAATATCATATATCCAATTTCGGTTCTATAATGTTCGGGTTGGGTTCTGTAAAACCCCATAAAACCAATGCATTTATCATTTTCTTTTTCGGTTACAGCCCAATTAATATCAATGTTATCATCAATTTTATTATTTATCATTTTAATAAAGTCGACAGCTTCTTTCACAGATGTAAGTAGCGGGCGAGGAATAAAACGCATCGCTTCAGGATTTCCACGTAGCTCTAAAACTTCCGGAGCATCTGCATCAGTTAATTTTCTAAAACGTAAACGTTCTGATTCTAGTATTGGAAAAGGAGAGAAGTTAAGTTGTAACATTATTTTGAATTTAAATTTTGAATAGCTTTATCATGTTTCTTACTGAAGAAAATCAGCATACAAATAGCACCAATAGTAGCATACAACATATCAGATTGCGTATCCCAAACATAGCCTTGCGTTCCTAAGAAAGCATCGCCACCATCACCAGTACAAAGGGAAACGCCCCATTCTAACCATTCGTAAGCCGCACTAATAGCTAAACAAACCGCAACAATAATGAAGTTAAAGAAAGTCTTATTTGAAATAACATTTTTACGAATAAATAATTCTCTCACAATCATGGCTGGAACAAAACCTTGTGCAAAATGACCAACTTTATCATAATTATTTCGGCTTTGATTAAAAGTTTCTTTTATCCATTCAAATGGAGGAACTTCAGCGTAGGTATAGTGTCCGCCAAGAAATAAGATGTAGCAATGAATGAGAATAAAGAAATAAGTAAAATTAGTAAACTGAAAGCGTTTAAAAGTAAAAGCTAAAATTGCAAACCCAACTACTGCAGGTAATACTTCTAAAAACCAAGTAAAATATTCTTTTGGATAAATTCCGGAAATTACTAATCCAGCAAAGAATAATAGCGAATAAAGTTGTAATTTTTTCATTTAGTTGATTGGCTTTTTCTTTAAAATTAAAGCACTAACTATTGAAAATACAATTCCTAATGGTAATATTTCCATGTAAGTGAATAAAATAACCATAATTGGATTTTTATACATTTCTTTAAAGGAATTCATGTCTTCGGTTACTTTAGCCACTTCATCTGGACTTGCTTTTGCAATTGCCATATCAGTGTAATGTTCTGCAAAATTTGGAAATAAGTTGTACAAAATCACCAACCAAACTATAACATAAATTGTTGAAATAATTAAGGTAATCCAAAAACCTGTTAGGAAAGCTTTTCCAAGAGAAATATAGCCGTTATTTGCGTCTCGTTGTTGTTTGATTCCTGCTACCACAAAGATGAAAGCAAGAAGCATTCCTGCAAATCCAAACATCATACTCACTTCTTTTTCAGGATTTGATTTCATGTACATAGTAACAGATACTAGCAATGCAGAAACAATAATGCTTCCAAATAATCCATTTTTTAAAATAATGTTATTCATGATGCTTAGTTTTTGGTTAGTGAATCAAATTTAACGAAATTATTCGTTAAAATCTAAATCCTTATTATGAGTTTCTGAAATAGTTAAAGTAGAGTAGATTCCAAGTGCAAAAGCAAAGAAGCCTACGATTGCAGCAGCTGCTATAACACCATTATTCACTTTTAATCCGTCAAAAGCCAATAACATAACAGGAACTAATCCGCGAACCATGTTAGGAATAGTAGTTGTGGCAGTACTTCTAATATTGGTTCCAAATTGTTCTGCTCCAACCGTTACAAACATGGCCCAATAACCCGTTCCTAAGCCTAACCAAGCACAATAAAAGTAATACATGTTTTCCGATTTGGTTCCGCTAAAAAGGAGTAAACACACACCAACGATAGTGAAAAGCATCATGTAGAAAATCGCTTTTTTTCGGGAATGTAACCAATGCGAAATAAAACCACTAGCGAAATCACCAACCGAAATACCAACATACGCCCACATAATAGCTTTACCTGGTTGAATAGTATCAATTCCCATTACAGGCGCAAATTGATTGGCCATAACTGCTAAAATTCCAATGCAAAACCAGGTTGGCAAACCAATAGCGATGCATTTCATGTATTTAACAAAACGATTCCAATTGGTAAAAAACGAAAAAAAGTTTCCTTTTTTAATGTTACTATCGTGTTTGATATCGTTGTAAATTCCGGATTCTGCCACACTAATTCGTAATACTAAAAGCATTAAGCCTAAAGCACCACCAATGTAATAAGCAATGGTCCAATCGCCTGCTAATTCTACGGTTAATTGCGCTACAACAGCTCCAAGTAAACCAAATCCAGCTACGATTGAAGTTCCGATGGCACGCAATTGTTTGGGTAAGGATTCGGATACTAAAGTAATTCCGGCACCAAGTTCGCCAGCTAAACCAATTCCTGCAATAAATCGCAACCAAGCATACAACATCGTTTTATCTTCCACAGGAAAGTGAGGTAAATAACCACAAGCAATATTAGCCAAAGAATACACTAAAATAGAGCCAAACAAAACCGAAAGTCTTCCTTTTTTATCGCCTAAAACACCCCAAAGAATTCCTCCTAAAAGTAATCCTACCATTTGGTAATTTAGGATCATGGTTCCAGCAGTATCAACATCTAGGTTCATGTCTTTTAAGCTAGGAACACGAACAATCCCGAAAAGAAGTAAGTCATAAATATCAACAAAATAGCCTAATGCAGCTACAATCACTGGAAATGATAATAAATGTTTTAGTTTTTCTTTCAGAGTAAAGTTTGACATTGTTAGTATAATTGGTTAGTTAATTTTGTAAAAATAGAGATAATAGGACTAAAATGGTTTTGGTTTGAAAATATTTTTGAACAATAATCTTTAACAAAATTCAATAGTTTTGTGTTAGTTTTCTGTATTTCAATCCACTCCAAATCATTAAATTTGAAATAAAAAAAGTTATGAGAAAATGTTATTTAGTTGTTCTAGTGATTTTTAGTCAGTTTCTCTTTTCACAAACCGATACCAGAGTTTATGATATTATTGAATCCATTTCAACAAAACGAATTGAAAGCGATATTCGAGCGTTAGCTAATTTTGGTACCAGAAACACATTTAGTGATACTATTTCAAACAAAAGAGGTATTGGAGCGGCAAGAAGATGGATTAAATCTGAATTCGAGAAAGTTTCCAAAGATTGTGCTAATTGTTTGGAAGTTTTTTATCAAAAAGATTATGTAACAACAAACGACGGTGAACGTGTTCCAAAAGATACTTGGATTGTGAATGTAGTTGCAGTTCAAAAAGGAACAAAAAACAGCAATCGATATGTGATTATGACGGGTGATATTGATAGTAGAAATTCAGATCCTATCGATTTTACCAAAGATGCTCCTGGTGCTAATGATAATGCAACTGGAATGGCGGGAACGATAGAGGCGGCAAGAGTTCTATCCAAATATAAATTTGATTATAATATTGTGTATTTAGGTTTGTCAGGAGAGGAGCAAGGTTTGTTTGGAGGAAAAGGTTTTGCTGAGTTCGCTAAAAAGAATAATTGGGATATCATTGGTGTTTTGAATAATGATATGATTGGAAATATCGAAGGTGTTGATGGTGTAATCGATAATCGAACTTTTAGAATTTTTTCAGAACCAACGCCTATTACTGAAACCGAAAAAGAGAAAAATAATCGACGTTTTTATGGTGGTGAAGTAGATGGAATTTCAAGACAATTAGCAAGATATATTCATAAATTAACTACTACTTACATGCCAGAAATGAATCCGATGATGGTGTATCGATTGGATAGATTTGGTCGAGGTGGACATCATAGACCTTTCAATGATTTAGGTTTTTCTGGAGTTAGAATTATGGAAGCACATGAAAATTACAATCGTCAGCACCAAGATTTAAGAGTGGAAAACGGTATCAAATATGGCGATGTGATTGAAGGCGTAAACTTTGAATACGCAAATAAGTTAACTGCTGTAAATGCAATCACATTAGCTAGTTTAGCTTGGGCAACTCCAGAACCTAAAAACGTTAAGATTGGTGGAATAGTGCAACCTAATACAAAACTTAAATGGGATAAGGTTTCTGATGAAAATGTAATTGGATATAAAATTTATTGGCGATTAACCACTTCACCACAATGGGAATTTAGTCGATTTGTTGGTGATGTTGATAATTTTGAATTAGAAGGGATTGTAATTGATAATTATTATTTTGGAGTTGCTTCTGTTTCTAAATCAGGACATGAGAGTGTTGTAGTTTTTCCAAATGATATTATAAGAACTACTTTTAAAAGAAACTAGCTTTTAAAATAAGAAACACCGACTCCATACAGAATCGGTGTTTCCTAAACTAAAACAAACTAACCCATTATAAACCCATGAATTAAGGGGATATTTTTGAAAGTATTGGAATTTATTTTACCAATTCACTTTCGTTTCTAAAAACTAACTGACCATCAAAGCTGTCTAACAAAATAATACTATCAACAGTAACTTTACCAGCCAATATTTCTTTTGAAAGTTGGTTTAAAACTTCACGTTGAATTACTCGTTTTACTGGTCGTGCGCCGTATTGAGGGTCAAAACCTTTTTGTGTCAAGTATTCAATTGCTTCTGGAGTGGCATCCATTGTAATTTGTTGATGTGCCAACATTTTAATAACGCTTTTCAACTGCAAACCAACAATTTCTTTGATATTCGCATTCGTTAAAGGTGTAAACATTACGATTTCGTCAATTCTATTGATAAATTCAGGTCGGACAATTTGTTTCAATAAACCTAAAACTTCCACTTTGGCTGCTTCGGTTGCGGCATCAATTCCACCTTTTAAATTTTCGAATTTCTCTTGAATTATGTGGCTTCCCATATTTGAAGTCATGATGATAATCGTATTTTTGAAATCCGCCACACGGCCCTTATTGTCGGTTAATCGTCCTTCATCTAATACTTGTAACAAGATATTGAAGGTATCAGGATGCGCTTTTTCAATTTCGTCTAGCAACACTACTGAATACGGTTTTCTTCTTACCGCTTCGGTCAGTTGTCCGCCTTCGTCATAACCCACATAACCTGGAGGTGCACCAACTAATCTACTAACAGAATGACGTTCTTGATATTCACTCATATCAATACGAGTCATCGCATTTTCGTCGTCGAATAAATATTCGGCTAATGCTTTGGCTAATTCGGTTTTACCAACACCTGTTGTTCCTAAGAATAAGAACGAACCGATTGGTTTTTTCATGTCTTGCAAGCCTGCACGACTTCTTCTTACAGCATCACTCACGGCTTCAATTGCTTCTTCCTGACCAACAACTCTTCTGTGTAATTCTTCTTCTAAACGAAGTAGTTTTTCTCTTTCGCCTTGAAGCATTTTCATTACAGGAATTCCAGTCCATTTCGCTACTACTTCCGCAATATCTTCTCTAGTTACTTCTTCTTTAATTAAGGAAGTCCCGGCTTGGTTTTCAGCTAATTGAATTTGTAAAGCATCCAAACGTTCTTGCGCTTCTTTGATTTTTCCGTAACGAATTTCGGCTACTTTTCCATAATCACCATTGCGTTCGGCTTGTTCGGCTTCAATTTTGAAATCTTCAATTTCTTGTTTTACGTTTTGAATATTGTCTACAACATCTTTCTCTGATTTCCATTTGGTAAAGATTTCGTTGCGTTCTTCTTTTAGATTCGCTAAATCCAAACCTAAACCTTTCAATTTGGTTTCGTCATTTTCACGTTTTATAGCTTCAATTTCAATTTCCAATTGCATGATTTTTCTATCCAAAACATCTAATTCTTCAGGTTTTGAATTAATTTCCATGCGCAATTTTGAAGCCGCTTCGTCCATCAAATCAATCGCTTTATCGGGCAAGAAACGATTCGTAATATATCGTTGTGATAATTCGACAGCCGCAATAATAGCATCGTCTTTGATACGTACTTTGTGATGTGTCTCGTATTTTTCTTTGATACCACGCAAAATCGAAATCGCACTTTCAGTATCCGGTTCATCAACCATTACTTTTTGAAAACGTCTTTCAAGTGCTTTATCTTTTTCGAAATACTTTTGGTATTCATCTAATGTTGTGGCGCCAATCGCACGTAATTCGCCACGCGCTAAAGCAGGTTTTAGAATGTTAGCTGCATCCATAGCACCTTCGCCACCACCAGCACCAACAAGCGTGTGAATTTCGTCAATGAAAAGCACAATATCACCTTCGGCAGACGTTACTTCTTTAACCACTGCTTTCAGTCGCTCTTCAAATTCTCCTTTGTATTTGGCTCCGGCAATTAATGCTCCCATATCTAACGAATAGACGATTTTATCTTTTAGATTTTCAGGAACGTCGCCGTCAACTATTCGATGCGCTAAGCCTTCGGCAATGGCTGTTTTACCAACACCAGGTTCACCAACTAACATCGGATTGTTTTTTGTTCTTCGGGTTAAAATTTGTAAAACTCTACGAATTTCTTCATCACGACCAATTACTGGGTCGAGTTTACCGCTTTTAGCTAATTCATTGAGATTTTTGGCATATTTATTCAGTGAATTATACGTTTCTTCTGCTGAAGCCGAAGTTACTCTTTCTCCTTTACGCATTTCGTCGATAGCAGCCTGTAAACCTTTTTCAGTTACGCCTTGATCTTTCAAAATCTGTGCGACTTTACTTTTCGATTTGAAAATGGCTAAAATTAAGTGTTCGATAGAAACGAATTCGTCGTTCATTTTTTTAGCAATGATTTCGGCTTCGTTTACTGTAGTTCCAGCCTCACGAGAAAACATAATATCGCCACCAGAAACTTTTGGAAAACTTTGAATCGTACTATCCAATACCTTTTTGAAAAGCTCCACATTAACGTTGAGTTTTTTCAAAATGAAAGGTGTAACGTTTTCGTCTACTTCTAAAATTCCTTTGAATATATGTTCGTTTTCAAGCTGTTGTTGCCCAAAACTTTGTGCAATTTGCTGTGCTTGTTGCAAGGCTTCTTGCGATTTGATTGTAAATTTATTGATATTCATATTCTTAGTTAATCCTTTTTACTGAGTTGTTTGATAGGGATTATTCAATATATGTTCCAATCTTTCAAAGATGTCAAAATGTCTTTGTTTTAAGTGTTTTTCTTTTGTTTTAATGTCAAAATGACATTTTTTAGACTAAAAAGTTCATATAAAGGTACAAAAAAAGACAGTATCGTTACATACTGTCTTCTGTTAATTAAGTTATAAAATTTATCTTCTAAACTTATTATTGGTAATAATACCTTTTAGTTTGGCTTTTAAATCTTCGCCAGTATCGTAAACCATTTTTTCATTGCTAGGAAACGGAACGGCTCTTCGGTCAAAATACTGATAGTAATCTTGCTCACAAGCGCGTTTATCTCCGTTATAGTTTGCGTAGATATAGCTAAAAATAAATTCACTTGTTACAGGAAATGTATTCATTAATTGGTTAGTTCTAAAATCGATATAATCCACTTTTGCAGTTACTTGACACGATTTGAATTGCGTAAATTCGTAAATACTAACCGTTATGGTTTTCATGTTATCTACTTTAATTGGATTACCTAAGCTGTCTTTAACCACATTTCCATTTGCGTCAACAAGATTTTTTACTCCATCTTTGATTTGTTTTTCCTTCACAAATTGTTTTTCTTTCACTTGTTCTGGCGAAATGTTAATTTGTCTAAAATTAACAATCATTCCAAAATCGTAATTGATATTTTTCTGTTTATTGTTGTGATAAACGGTCCATTTATCATTGATTCCATAAGTACTAAAATCCAATAAATCGTCTTGTAAACGAGTTGGAATTACCATATTAGTCTCGTTTTTTGTATAAACATGAACAAAATCCGTTCCTTTAAATTGAGCTTCATCCATTAAAGCGCGTACATCTTTATAACTTGGATTTAATTTGTCTAAATAGGCTAAATCGTCATACGCTTGTCTGAAATCCATTTTGTTTCGGGAAGTCATTAATTTTTTAGCATTTGCATATAAGAATCCAGACAGATTATTTTTACTACTAATTAGTTCATCAGAATAATCATCCATCGGAAAAATTGCGTTTCTACCTTCTTTCAACAATTGAAGCGGTAAAAGTGGTTTGATTCTTTCTTGACGATTGTGTAATTGAGAATACAAATTAAAAATTCTTTCGTAGTTAGACGGATTATTTTCTTTAATTAATAAGCTCAAAGACTCTAAATCACGGCTCTTCGCTTTTGCAAAAGCTTCCTCTAGTAAGTACACGTAATCTTGCTTCCCTTTTGAGTTTTTGTTAGTTTTTAGAGCATCTACCGCATTGATGATAGCGCCATCGTAGTCACCATTACTCAACATAGATTGTGTTTGCTTCACACCACAAGAAACAATAATTACTGATAAAAATAATAGGGTAATTTTTTTCATAAAATTAAATATTTTGCCAAAGATAAAATTTTTTTGGAGCTATTTACTTCGTTAGTTCTCTTTTTTGAAGCTCATGTCCTGCTGTTCGTTCTATCTTTTTGTTTTTAAAGAAAAAACAAAAAGGATGCCACTTCCATCAGGGCTAAAAAAATAAAACTCCGAAAGACAATTTCGGAGTTTTATATATTTTTAAATTTGAATTAAAATTTTAAATCAATTGCGGGTAACAATTTACTCGAAACTTCTCCAAAACCAATTCTTAAGTTATCTTTTTGACAATATCCTCTAATAATTACAGTATCGTTGTCGTTGATGAATTTTCGCTCCGAACCATCGTTCATTTTTAATGGTTTTTGTCCGCCCCAACTCAATTCTAACATCGAACCGAAAGAATCTTCTGTAGGACCAGAAATCGTTCCACTTCCCATCATATCGCCCGAGTTTACTCTACAACCATTAATAGTATGATGCGCCAATTGTTGTGCCATTGACCAATACATGTATTTGAAGTTGGAACGTGAAACTACAGTTTCTACTTCATTTTCGGGCTGAATCGCAACTTCTAAATTAATATCAAATGCTTTTGCGCCTTTTTGTTGTAAGTAAGGTAATGGTTCTGGTGATTGCTCAGGACCTTTTACTCTAAATGGTTCTAAAGCATCCATTGTTACAATCCAAGGTGAAATTGATGAAGCAAAGTTTTTTGCTAAGAATGGTCCAAGTGGCACATATTCCCATTTTTGAATATCACGCGCACTCCAATCGTTAAATAAAACCATTCCGAAGATGTGTTCTTCTGCTTCTTCAACAGGAATTGGTTCACCCATTAAATTCGCATCGGTGGTAATAAAAGCAGTTTCTAATTCAAAATCCACTAATCTTGAAGGTCCAAAAACAGGAGTAGTCTCTCCATTTGGTAACGTTTGTCCGTAAGGTCTGTGAACAGGAATACCTGAAGGCACAATCGTAGAACTTCTTCCGTGATAACCTACAGGAATGTGTAACCAGTTTGGTAACAAAGCATTTTCTGGATCACGGAACATTTTTCCTACGTTGGTAGCGTGTTCTTTTGAACTGTAAAAATCAGTATAATCACCAATTTGCACAGGTAAAAGCATTTCGATATCTTCTACACTGAAGATGACAACTTCTCTATGCTCTTTGTTGTCTCTTAAAGTTGGGTTATTTTCATCAAAAAGCTCTGCTAATCGATTTCTTACTAAACGCCATGTTTTTTTTCCGTCAGAAATAAAGTCATTTAGTGTGTCTTGCATGAACATATCATCTGTAAGTTCAATACCTTCAAAATAACCTAATTGTTGTAAAGCACCCATGTCGATAGCGCAATTTCCAATTCGGGTTCCTATTGTGATAACATCTTCTTTGGTAATGAAAACGCCAAATGGAATATTTTGAATAGGAAAGTCGCTATTTTCAGGAACATTTATCCAAGATTTTCTTTTGGGGTCGTTTGCTATATTTGGCATAATTGTATTGTTAGTTTGTTGTTGAAAAATTATGAATCAAATATAAAATTATCTATCAATGTAACAAACCTTTTTCGTAATTTTGACCTAATTTTAACGAATATTTATTGCAATGCAACGCGACGAACAAATTTTTGACCTAATTCTTGATGAACAAGACAGACAAATTCACGGAATTGAATTAATTGCTTCTGAAAACTTTGTTAGCGACCAAGTAATGGAAGCTGCAGGTTCATGTTTAACCAACAAATATGCTGAAGGATATCCTGGTAAAAGATATTACGGAGGATGTGAAGTAGTAGATATTGTAGAACAAATTGCAATTGACAGAGCAAAAGCTTTGTTTGGTGCGGAGTATGTTAACGTACAACCTCACTCAGGTTCACAAGCTAATACGGCTGTTTTTGCTGCTTGTTTGAAACCAGGTGATACTATTTTAGGATTTGACTTATCTCATGGAGGTCACTTAACACATGGTTCTCCAGTGAATTTTTCTGGAAAATTATACAATCCTGTGTTTTATGGAGTAGAAGAGGAGACAGGAGTATTGAATTATGATAAAATCCAAGAAATTGCAACAGCAAACAAACCAAAAATGATTATCGCAGGAGCTTCTGCTTATTCTCGTGATATGGATTTTAAACGTTTCAGAGAAATTGCGGATAGCGTTGGTGCTTTATTGTTAGCCGATATTTCACATCCAGCAGGTTTAATTGCAAAAGGATTATTAAATGATCCAGTTCCTCATTGTCATATTATAACAACAACAACTCACAAGACGTTAAGAGGTCCAAGAGGAGGAATGATTATGATGGGTAAAGATTTCGAAAATCCATGGGGATTAACTACTCCAAAAGGAGAAATTAGAATGATGTCGCACGTTTTAGATATGTCGGTTTTCCCTGGAAATCAAGGTGGACCTTTAATGCATATTATTGCTGCTAAGGCGGTTGCTTTTGGAGAGTGTTTAACTGATGAGTTTTTCCGTTATGCTATGCAAGTGAAGAAAAATGCACAAGCAATGGCAGAAGCATTCAATAAAAGAGGATACAAATTAATTTCAGGTGGTACAGATAACCACATGATGTTAATTGATTTGAGAAATAAAGGAATTTCAGGAAAAGATGCTGAAAATGCGTTAGTAAAAGCTGAAATTACTGTAAATAAAAATATGGTGCCATTTGATGATAAATCACCATTTGTTACTTCTGGTATTCGTGTGGGAACTCCAGCCATCACAACTCGTGGTTTAGTGGAAGAAGATATGGAAACGGTTGTAGCTTTAATCGACAAAGTATTAATGAATCATACTGACGAAGCTGTTTTAGAACAAGTTGCTGAAGAAGTTAATGATTTAATGAGCGAAAGAGCAATGTTTGTATTTTAATATAACATTATCCAATAAAAAAACTCCTGAGATAATCAGGAGTTTTTTATTTTTATAAAGTTCGGATTTATTTTCCGTCTCTATCCACTTTAATTCTTTCTGGTCGGTTAGCCAATTCCCAAGCCAAACCAAAAGCTAATTGAGCACGTTTTGCTAAAGCATCGTATTCAATTTTATCGGGAGTATCACTTGGTAAATGGTAATCTGCATGAACTCCATTGAAGAAGAAAATAGATGGTATTCCTTTTTTAGCAAAGTTATAGTGATCAGAACGATAGTAAATTCTTTCAGGATCGTTTCTATCGTTGTATTTGTAATCTAATGTTAATTGCGTGTATTTAGAGTTTACTTCTTCATTGATTGTATGTAATTCGCTACTTAATCTGTCAGAACCAATCACGTAAACATAATTATTTGTATTTGGATGTAACGTATCACGTCTTCCAATCATATCAATATTAATATCAGCAATTGTATTTGCTAATGGAAATAATGGATTTTCAGAATAATATCTTGAACCATGTAAACCATGTTCTTCACCTGTAACGTGTAAAAATAAGATAGAGCGCTTTGGTCCTTGTCCTTTTTTCTGAGCTTCTTTGAAGGCTTGAGCAATTTCTAATAAAGCAACAGTTCCAGAACCATCATCATCGGCACCATTATAAATTTCACCATTTTTCATTCCTACGTGGTCGTAATGCGCAGAAATGACTAAAATTTCATCAGGTTTTTCAGAACCTTTAATGAAAGCCCAAATGTTTTCTGAATCATTCAATTTTGGAGCAAATCCTCTTTTCATAAATTCAGAAGGCACTTTTTGGTAAAAATCAGTTGCTCCTGGAGGAAAACTGATGCCCATTTTTTTGTATTCATTAATCAAATACTCACCTGCTTTTTTTTGCCCAGGTTCTCCAGTGTTTCTGCCTTGCATTTCATCTCCTGCTACAATGTATAAGTGCTTACTTAGTTCTTCGGCTTTAATTGTAGTGATATAAGTACCTGCATCTGCTGGCGTTTGTGTCTTTTGTGCAGAGGAACAACTTGTTAGTAACAAAGTTAGAACAGCACTTGAAAACAATATTTTTTTCATAGTTTTAGTTTGGTATTTTTAATGTTTCAGAACAAATATAAAAGGTTAGTAGCTAAAGTTAATTTTTTATTACAATCAATTCATAATTTTAACATTTTATGAAATAAAAAATCCCAAATTCAATAACATGGATTTGGGATTTAAAATTTATTCATAATAAAATTACTTCACTTCTTCAGTTGGTGTAATTTCAGTTGAACTTGAAGCATCTTTTGGCATGTCTTCACCTTTTAAATACGTTGGTAAATTTAAACCTGCCATGTTGAATAAATCATTTAAAGGCGGAACCGTTTTCATCATTCCAGAAACGAAATTCGCAGTTGAGCCGTTTCCATCCGTATTATTTCCAGAGTCCCAAACAGTGATTTTGTCAATTTTGATGTTTTTAACTGCTTCAACCTGAGTTTTAACCAATTCAGGTAATTTCTCAATTAATAACAATTGGAATGCTTTTGTTGGATCACCACCAGCAGCGCTAACTACTTCTTTATAACCTTCAGCTTGTTTTGTTAAGATTTGATACAAACCTTTTGCTTCTGCTTCCATTTTAGCGAAGATTGCATCTGCTTCTCCTTTTGCTTGTTCACGGATTCTTTCAGCTTCTGCTTGCGCATCGATAATTGCCTTTTGTTTTGCAATTTCTGCCGGAATTACAATATTTGCATTTTGAGTTGCACGTTCTCTATCAGCACGAGCCGATTCTGCTTTTTGTTCTGCCAAATAAGATTCTTCTAAAGCCTTTGCACTTTGAACTTTTTCCGATGCTAATGCAATACGTAATGCTTCTGCTTCTTTTTCACGTCTTGCAGCTTCTGATTGTGCAATGGCAATTTTAGCTTCGTTTTCTCCTTGAACAGCAATCGCATTAGCTTCAGATGTCGCGACACGCGTATCTCTCTGTGCTTCAGCTTTTCCGATACTTTCATCTTTAAATGCAGCCGCAATACTTACTTCTCTATCTTTATTGGTAATCGCAATTTTAACGTCACGATCTCTATGTGTTTCTGCAATTTGAACGTCTTTTTCACGATCAGCCATTGCTTTTCCAGTTTCTCCAATTTTTTCTTGTTCAGCAACCGAAATTTTAGCTTCGTTAATTGCTTTTGCAGCAGCTTCTTTTCCTAAAGCTTCGATGTAGCCTGATTCGTCTTTGATATCGGTAACGTTAACGTTGATCAATTTTAAACCAATTTTCTTTAATTCCGAATCTACGTTTTTAGAAATGTTATCTAAGAATTTATCTCTATCAGAGTTGATTTCCTCAATCGTCATGGTTGCGATAACCAAACGTAATTGTCCGAATAAAATATCTTTTGCTAATTCTTGAATTTGCTCTGGCGCCAAACCTAATAAACGTTCAGCAGCTGTATTCATACTATCTGTTTCAGTTGAAATTGCAATGGTAAATCGACACGGAACGTCTACACGAATGTTTTGTCTCGAAAGCGCATTGGTTAAATTGGCTTCAATTGAAATAGGTTTTAAATCTAAAAATGAATAATCCTGAATTACGGGCCAAATAAAAGCACCACCACCATGAACACACTTAGCCGATGTGCCACCAGTTTTTCCATAAATAACTAAAATTTTGTCAGAAGGACATCTTTTGTAACGCGAAATTAAGGTCACGAAAGTAACAAATAGCACAAAAGCGGCTACAACAATAATGATAATTTGTGTCATATAAATAAAGGATTAGATTTTTTCTACGATAACTAAATTGTGCTCCACAGCTATAACTTTTACAGCACTTCCTGAAGCTAATTTTTCAGATGAAGTTGTAATAGCATCCAACTCATGAAACGAACCATTCACGCTGATTTGAATTTTTCCTTTTCCCGATTTGTTTTCGGGAATGGTCAAATATACTTCGGCAGTTTTATTAATGGTATTTTCAATTTTAAAACTATTATCTTCCGAAAGTTTTAAAATTTGTTTGATTAAGAAAAAGAAAACACCCACAAAAAGCAATCCTACTAAAACAGAAATTCCAATCAAAATCGTTTTGTTTTCAACGGATTGATAAAACGAAATTCCAGTCCAACTGAATCCTAATAAAAAGTTGATTAAGTTGCGCAATGTAAATAATTCAAAAGGCATATCTCCATCTCCATCGTGTGAATCGGCATCAGTTTCAGAACCACTTAATCCAATGAAAGTAGAAATGGTTTGCAATAGAAAAAAGATACTCACAGGTAATGCAATGTACCAAAAAGCCTTGAGTAGTGGCTCATAATGTTCAAGAAAGTTCATAGTTGTCAGTTAGTTTTGTAATTATACGATTACTTTTACAAAAAGTTACAATTTACAAAAAAAATACTATGAACTTTCCTAAAGTTATTTGATTTTATTGACAAATTTTGAAATGTCAGAAATTGGATTTTCTTTTAAAAAGTTTATAAAAGCACTTCCAATAATCGCTCCTTTTTGATATTGTGTAGCTTGTTGAAATGTTTCTTCATCTTTAATCCCAAAACCAACAATTTGAGGATTTTTCAAACTTAAATCAGCAATTCTTTTAAAATAATCCATTTGTTCTGAACCAAATCCTGATTGACTTCCCGTAACTGCAGCTGAACTCACCATATAAATAAAACTATCGGATATGACATCAATTTGCTGAATACGCTCAACCGAAGTTTGTGGCGAAATCAAAAAGATATTTTTCAAGTTGTATTTTTCAAAAATAGCTTTGTACTCGGTTTCGTAAACGAATAAAGGTAAATCGGGTATTATTAATCCATCAATTCCAACTTCAGTACATTTTTCACAGAATTTTTCCATTCCAAATTGCATCATCGGATTAAAATATCCCATTATGATTAATGGAACTTGAACGGTTTTTCGAATGTCTTTCAATTGTTCAAATAGGAGCGAAGTCGTCATGCCGTTTTCAATCGCAATAGTGGAACTTTCTTGAATGGTTGGTCCATCTGCTAAAGGATCTGAAAAAGGTAAACCAATTTCAATCATATCCACACCGTTTTTTTCCAATTCTTGAATGATGGAAACAGTGTCGTTTAGTTTTGGAAATCCCGCTGTAAAATATATGGAAAGCAGTTTTTTATCTTCTTGTAATTTTTGGTTGATTCTGTTCATATTATAAGATACTAAGTTTTGCCGCGAAGGCGCTAAGTCACGAAGTTTTTTTTAATAACTCTATGTTTAATTTTTTGTGAACTTTGTGCCTTCTTTGTGTCTTTGTGGTTAAATTTTAAAATAATCGATATACGTATTCAAATCTTTATCACCTCTTCCGGATAGGTTAATAACCACAATATCATTAGGTTGGAATTGTTTTTTATCCAAAACTGAAAAAGCATGAGCCGTTTCAATTGCAGGAATGATGCCTTCTGTTTTTGACACTTCTAATCCAGATTGCATAGCTTCGGAATCAGTTATAGCGATAAATTCCGCTCTTTTGGTATCATGTAAATGTGCGTGAAGTGGTCCAACTCCAGGGTAATCCAATCCTGCCGAGATAGAGTAGGGCTCTGTGATTTGTCCGTCTTCGGTTTGCATTAATAAGGTTTTACTTCCGTGAATGATTCCAATTTTTCCCAAAACCGAAGTCGCAGCACTTTCTCCTGAATCTACGCCATGTCCAGCCGCTTCTACAGCAATTAATTTTACCGATTCTTCGTCTAAAAATTCGTAAAAAGCACCAGCAGCATTACTTCCACCACCCACACAAGCTATTACGTAATCTGGGTTTTCTTTGCCTTCTTGTGCTAAAAGTTGAGATTTAATTTCTTTGGAAATTACACTTTGAAAACGCGCTACCATATCTGGATAAGGATGAGGTCCAACCACAGAACCAATGATGTAAAAGGTGTCAATCGGATTGTTAATCCAATCTCGAATGGCTTCATTAGTTGCATCTTTCAAAGTTTTCGAACCTGAAGTTGCCGGACGAACTTCTGCTCCCAACATTTTCATTCGTGCTACGTTTGGTGCTTGTCTTTTAATATCGACTTCTCCCATATACACAATGCATTCTAATCCTATTAAAGCACAAACCGTTGCTGTTGCAACACCGTGTTGACCTGCACCAGTTTCCGCAATGATTCTAGTTTTACCTAAACGTTTTGCTACTAAAATTTGGCCAATTGTATTATTGATTTTGTGTGCGCCAGTGTGACACAAATCTTCTCGTTTCAAGTAGATTTTGGTGTTGTATTTTTCGGATAACCGTTTAGCAAAATACAATGGCGTTGGGCGACCTACAAATTGTTGTAGTAAATCGTTAAACTCTTCTTGAAAAGAAGTTTCACCAATAATTTTCAAGTAGTTTTCTTTTAATTCCTCTACATTGGGATACAACATTTCAGGAATGAAAGCGCCTCCAAATTGACCGTAAAATCCGTTTTCGTCTACATTATATTTCGTTTTCATAAAGCAATTTTTTAAATTTTCTTAGTTTTATTTCACTTTTACAACCTGGTTTTGTTTCAAATCGACTATTGACATCTATAGCAATACATTTTTTTGCTACTTCTGTTTTGAAGAAAATTTTTATAGCATCCACTTCAGTTTTACCTATGCCGCCGCTCAAGAAAAAGGGTTTTTCATAAGGATAATTTTCTACTATTTTCCAGTCGAAAGTGATACCATTTCCACCAGGTAATTTTCCTTTGGTATCAAAAAGGAAATAGTCTACAAATAGGACATATTCTTTAATAGTTGTAAAGTCGAATTTATCAGCAATCGAAAACACTTTAATTACTTCAACCCCTAATTTCTTCACGTTTTTACAATAGTTAACTGATTCATTTCCATGCAATTGTACTATGTTCAATTGATATTGATTCACTTTTGAAATAATATCTTGTATGGATGCATTTACAAAAACACCAACTTTTTTAATAGATTTAGGAATTTCAGGAATTGTTTCCAAATTCATATTTCGACTTGATTTTGCCCAGAAAATAAACCCTAGATAATCAGGATTTAAAGTTGAAATCTCCTTAATGTTTTCAGGATATTTCATACCGCAAATTTTTAGTTTTACGTTTTTCATATCACTAATTTTTGAATGAATTTTTGAGCTTCCGAACCAGGATTTTCTGTTTTCATGAAATGTTCACCCATTAAAAAGCCTTGATAACCATATTTTTGTAATTCTTTGACTGCTTCAATTGAACTAATGCCACTTTCCGAAACCTTTACAAATTCATCTGGAATTTTAGAAGCTAATTCTTTACTGTAATTCAAACTCACTTCAAAAGTTTTTAAATTGCGATTATTTACGCCAATCATATCTAAACTTGGCATAATCGATTTTTCCAATTCTTCCAAATTGTGAACTTCTAACAATACTTCTAAACCTAAACTATGCGCAAATTCCGAAAGTTGTTTGGTTTCTTTTCGAGTCAAAACCGCTGCAATTAATAGAATCACATCAGCTCCGTGGGCTTTGGCTTCTAAAATTTGATATTCATCAACAATGAATTCTTTTCGTAATAATGGAATATTTACTGAAGCTTTTGCTAATAACAAATCATCCAAACTTCCGCCAAAATATTTGCTATCCGTTAAAACCGAAATTCCACAAACTCCAGCATTTTGGTAGCCTAACACCACATCTTCTACTGAATGATTGTTATTAATTACTGCTTTTGAAGGTGAACGACGTTTGTGCTCTGCAATGATTCCTGAAACGCTGTTTTTTAATAACTTACTCAATGAATAGGTTCGAGAATTGAATAAAACGGAAGCTTCTAATTGCGAAACGGGAATGATGTTTTTCTTTAATTCGACTTCACGTTTTTTGTCGGTGATGATTTTATCTAAGATGTTCATGATTAATTACTGATTTCGATTAATTTTTTCAATTTTTCTAATGCTTTTCCGCTTGCTAAACTTTCTTGAGCTTTTGCTAAAGATTCATCATAATTCGATTTTTCAACAGTCTGAATGGCGATGGCAGCATTAGCACAAACTACATTGTTTTGAGCCGTTGTTCCTTTTCCAGAAATGACATCGAAGAAAATTTTAGCTGATTCATCAACGGTTGCTCCGCCTTTGATGGTTGCTAGTTGACATTCTGGTAGTTTGAAATCGGATGGTTTTAAAATTTGTTCGGAAGTGTTGGAAATAATTTTTACTTCATCAGTCAATGAAACTTCGTCAAAACCACTTAATCCGTGTAAAATGGAGTAGTTAGTGGATGTGTTTTGATATAAATAAGCATACATTCGTGCTAATTCTAAACTAAAAACACCAACCATTTGATTTTTTGGAAACGACGGATTTACCATAGGCCCCAACATATTAAAAAACGTTTTCACACCTAATTCTTTTCGAATAGGACCCACATTTTTCATAGCAGGGTGGAAGAGTGGTGCGTGCAAAATGGCAATATTGGTTTCTTCTATGGATTTAGTTAGGAAATCGGAATCATTCGTAAATTTCACACCCATTTTTTCCATCACATTACTTGAACCAGAAATTGAAGAAACACCATAATTTCCGTGTTTTGCGACTTTAATTCCCGCTCCAGCTACAATGAATGAAGCTAAAGTGGAAATGTTGAACGTATCTTTTCCATCTCCACCCGTTCCGCACAAATCGATGGTATTGTAAGCGGAAAAATCTACAGGAATACATAATTCCAGCAAAGCTTCACGGAAACCAGCTAATTCTTCAATAGTAATACTTCGCATCATGTAAACCGTCATGAAAGCAGCGATTTGGCTTGGATTATAACTTCCAGAAGAAATATTGACCAAAACGTCTTTCGCTTCTTCTTTAGTTAAGATTTCATGTTGGATTAATCGATTTAATATATTTTTCATGTGTTTCGAATTTTAAAATTGGACATAAGTTGGGCTGTACTTCACCGATTTTGTGTTTGTGAAGCAATAAATTAAGCGTGTATGTTGTTGCTAATTAATGGCTAAGCCAATTTTCTAAGATTTTTTTTCCGTAAGGCGTTAACACACTTTCAGGATGATATTGAACGCCTCGAATATCAAAATGAGCATGTTTCATCGACATGATTTGACCGTTTTCATCAGTTGAAGTTACGATTAAATCGTCTGGAAGGTTTTCGTTGGAAACAACCCAAGAATGATAACGACCAACTTCAATTTCGTTTGGTAAATCGTTGAAAATAAAATCGTCTTCTGTTTTTTTGATTTTTGTAGCAACACCGTGATAGACTTTTTCTAAGTTGGTTAAAGTGCCACCGAAAACTTCTCCGATAGCTTGTAAACCTAAACAAACTCCGAAAATACTTTTGCTGGAAGCATATTTTTTGATAACCTCTTTCAACAAACCCGCTTCATCTGGAATTCCAGGTCCTGGCGAAAGAAGAATTTTATCGAATTTTTCTAATTCGTTCAACTCAAATTCGTCGTTTCTGAAAACGGTTACATTCGCATTCAAATCCTCTAAATAGTGGACTAAATTGTAGGTAAAACTGTCGTAATTGTCTATAACTGCTATTTTCATTTTTTATTCTAAGATTGAATGATTTAAAGATTGAAAAATTTATTATGCTGTAATTTTTTAATCTTTTAATTTTTAAATTATTAAATTTTTTCAGCTAAATCTAAAGCTTTTTGCAAAGCGCCCAACTTGTTGTACACTTCTTGCATTTCGTTTTCTTCGGATGAACTTTCTACAATTCCGGCACCAGCTTGAAAATGTAGTGTATGGTTTTTACTCAAAAAGGAACGAATCATAATCGCGTGATTAAAATTGCCTTCAAAATCTAATACTCCGATGGCACCACCGTAGAAACTTCTGTTGGTTTTTTCGATGTTTTCAATCAATTGCATGGCTTTTACTTTTGGTGCTCCGGTTAATGTTCCTGCTGGAAATGTCTTCGCAACTAATTCCATAAAAGTATGATTTTCTTTTAATTTTCCTGATACTTTCGAAACCAAATGAATCACGTGAGAGAAAAATTGGACTTCTTTGTATTTTTCTACTTTTACTTCGTGGCAACTTCGGCTTAAATCGTTTCTTGCTAAATCGACTAGCATGACATGTTCGCTGTTTTCTTTGGTGTCTTCGCCTAATTTTTTTGCTATTTCGGCATCTTGTTCGTCGTTTCCAGTGCGTTTGAATGTGCCTGCGATAGGATGAATTTCGGCAAAATTGTTTTTGATTACTAATTGTGCTTCTGGCGATGAACCGAATATTTTGAAATTTCCGTAATCGAAATAGAACAAATATGGAGAAGGATTGATGCTTCGTAAAGCACGATAAACATTGAATTCGTCACCTTTGAAAGCTTGTGAAAATCGTCTTGATAAAACCAATTGGAATACATCGCCACGTAAACAATGTTTTTTGGCTAAAGAAACGTAGTTTTTGAATTCGTCATCAGTTAAGTTCGAAGTTCCATTTCCTGATTTTTGGAAGGAAAAGGAAGCAAAATTTTTCGCTTGTAATAATTGTTCGATTTCACCAATATTGTTGCTTCCTTCAAAGCTGTGAGAGAATAAATACGCTTCGTTTTTGAAATGATTAATGGCAATAATGTTTTGATAAACAGCGTAAAATAGTTCCGGAATTTCGTTTTCTGATGATTTCTTTGCAATCGAAACTTTTTCAAAATATTGAATCGCATCATAAGCTAAATAGCCAAACAATCCTTGTGTTATGAATTTAAAATCTGACTTTTCCGTTTCAAATTGATTAGAGAAATTTTCGATTTCTTTCGCTACGTTTACTTCAGTATCAATTGGAATAATTTCTGAAAAACCATCAGGAAAATTCGTTTCAATTTTTTGATTTTCTACCTTAATAGAAGCTATCGGATTGAAACAGATGTATGAAAAACTGTTATCATTTGCATGATAATCAGAACTTTCAAGCAAGATGCTGTTTGGGAATTTATCGCGAATTTTTAAGTAAACACTTACTGGCGTAATGGTGTCGGCTAGAATTTGTTTGTAATTTGTATTTAACTTGTATTTTCTCATTTGATTTGATTTTTTGGGAATAAAAAAAGGCTTGTCGTGATTGACAAGCCTTTTCTATGTATTTGGTTTTAAATGATACTATAGCAGGTTTCGCTCACGAAGTTCGACGTAAGTTAGACCACCACCAAGTATTGTTTAAAATTGAAATCATTTTCTTAATTGTATGTTGCAAATATTTCTAATTAATTTTCGAATAAACAAATTTTTTAATATAAACTTGGATATTTTGTTGGATTTGCCTCATTCATAATCGCATATACTTTCTCAAAAATGTCTTCTGTTGAAGGTTTTGAGAAGTAATCACCATCGGTTCCATAAGCAGGTCTGTGTGCTTTTGAAGCTAATGTTTGCGGTGCGCTATCTAAATGTTGGTAGGCTTTTTGGTTCTCAACAATTTCTTGTAAAATGTATGCACTTGCTCCACCAGGAACGTCTTCGTCAATTACTAATAAACGATTTGTTTTCGCTACCGATTTCACAATATCATGATGAATATCGAAAGGTAATAACGATTGAATATCGATTATTTCAGCGCTAATTCCAACCGATTCTAATTCATTTGCTGCTTGTTCTACCAAACGTAAAGTTGAGCCATAAGAAACTAACGTAATATCAGTTCCAGTTTTAATCGTTTCAACTACTCCAATAGGTGTTTTGAATTCCCCTAAATTGGTTGGCATTTTTTCTTTCAAACGGTAACCATTCAAACATTCAACAACCAATGCTGGTTCATCTGTTTCTAACAAAGTGTTATAAAAACCAGCTGCTTTGGTCATGTTTCTTGGAACTAAAACGTGAATTCCTCTGATTGCATTGATAATCATTCCCATTGGAGAACCTGAATGCCAAACGCCTTCTAAACGGTGACCACGAGTTCTGATGATTAACGGTGCTTTTTGGCGACCAGCCGTTCTGTATTGTAATGTCGCTAAATCATCACTCATGATTTGAATAGCATACAACAAATAATCTAAATATTGAATTTCAGCAATTGGACGCAATCCTCTCATTGCCATTCCGATTCCTTGACCAAGAATTGTAGCTTCACGAATTCCGACATCGGCAACACGTAATTCTCCGTATTTTTCTTGCATGCCTTCCAAACCTTGGTTAACATCACCAATATTTCCTGAATCTTCACCAAAAATTAAGGTTTCTGGATATTTTGAAAAGATAGCATCAAAATTGTCTCTTAAAACCAAACGTGCATCCACATCTTCAGCAGTTGCATCGTATGTTGGAGCTACTTCTTTCGTTTTTAAAACGGTTTTATCCGATTGCGAAAATAAATGTGAACTGAATTTTGGTTGGATTTTCTCCGTATAATTTTCAATCCAAGTTGCTAAAGTAGCACGAGAATTTTCTTTGATAATCATGCGCAACACTTTACGTGCAGCCACTAAAATGTCTTTACGAATAGGTTCTTTTATCGAAGCAACATCGTTAGCAATTTTCTCGATAAATACTTTATTTTCACTTTGTGAAGCGATTGTATTTAACAAACCAACTAACTCTTGTTGTTCTGCTTTTGTTGGTGCTGTGAAATTTGTCCAAGCAGTTTTTTTACCTTCTAAAACGTCTTTTTTCGCTTGATTGTCAATTTCTTCTAATTCTTCTGAAGTAGCGATATTGTTTTCTAGTAACCAAGTTTTCATTTTAGCTAAACAGTCAAATTCTGCTTCCCAAGCCAAACGTTCTGCATTTTTGTAACGCTCGTGACTTCCAGATGTAGAGTGTCCTTGAGGTTGAGTTAATTCGCTTACGTGAACTAAAACCGGAACGTGTTCTTCACGAGCAATTTGTGATGCTTTTTGGTACGTTTCTACTAAAGCTGGATAATCCCAACCTTTAACACGTAAGATTTCGTAACCGTTATTTTCTTCATCACGTTGGAAACCTTTTAAGATTTCAGAGATGTTTTCTTTTGTTGTTTGATGACGTGCGTGAACTGAAATTCCGTATTCGTCGTCCCAAACGCTCATTACCATTGGTACTTGTAAAACACCAGCAGCATTGATAGTTTCGAAGAATAAACCTTCAGAAGTAGAAGCATTTCCGATAGTTCCCCAAGCTACTTCGTTTCCGTTTTCAGAAAAATTAGTTTGGTTAATACCCGAAACATTTCTATATATTTTTGAAGCCTGAGCCAATCCTAATAAACGCGGCATTTGCCCAGCAGTAGGAGAGATATCAGAGCTCGAATTTTTTTGTTGGGTTAAGTTTTTCCAATTTCCGTTTTCGTCTAATGAATGGGTTGCGAAGTGTCCGCCCATTTGACGTCCAGCACTCATTGGATCAAAATTAATATCGGTATGGCCGTACAATCCAGCGAAGAATTGCTCGATATTCATTGCGCCAATTGCCATCATAAAAGTTTGGTCACGGTAATATCCTGAACGGAAATCTCCGTTTTGAAACGCTTTTGCTAATGCCAATTGAGGTACTTCTTTACCATCGCCAAAAATTCCGAATTTGGCTTTACCTGTAAGTACTTCTTTTCTTCCAAGAAGGCTACATTCTCTACTGATTCGTGCGATTTTATAATCGTTAATGACTTCTTTTTTGAAATCTTCAAAAGAAACTACTTCCGATGTTGTTGCTGTTTTCATAAGCCGTTTGTACGAAATTGATAATTCAACAAATTTAATTAAAACGACTTATAAAACAATACAGAGGGTAATATTTTTTTAATTATTATTAAATTATCAATAGTTTTGATTTGAAAAACGCAATGAATTCATTAAAAAATGATTTTTAATTATTGAATTATCAAATAAATAGATAAAAAGCTATTAAAACCATTTTCGGGTAAATAGAGAAATTAATGTTTTTGGACTTAAAGTGACCACAAAACGAATTTGTTGTCCATAATTAACATCGTCCAAAGCAAATCCGTTTGAAGAATAAACAGGTAAAAAAAGCTCAAAATAATCAGGAACTAAGTTTAAGTGTAAGCCTGAATCATATGCAAATTTTGCGCTAGAATATTGATTCTTAAACATCCCGGCATCGCCATAAATTTGAATCCAATTCCAAATATTGAACGTTCCATTAATAGTGGTCATCCATTGGTTTGCAAATCGGGTGTCTAATTTAGATTTGAATCCACCTTCAGCATAAACATATTGTTGACTGTAAATTCCAGTAGTTTCACTTCTTCCTAACAAGTTATAATCGAACATATAATCGTTTGGTCTGTCTAATCCAAAGCTAAAAAAATCGGAATTTGTACTTCTGTACATAAATGCTCCAGCGAAAAATCTAAAACTGATTTGACGGTTGTTTTCAAACAATTTTCGGTAATGAATTTCGGTGGAAACTTTTCCAAATGAATTTGAAATTTGTAAATCGTTTAATAGAGAGAAATGTTTTGTAGCTTCTGATTGATAATTTCCGTATTTGGTATTAAAAATATTATAATTCTCTGTATTTGAGTCTGTAACAAATTCTGATTTATCTCTGTTAACATAAACTTGTCTTAACTGAATGAATTCATTTTTGTTAGTTCTTAGATTTTCATCACGAAATCTAAACTGTATAACAGGTATAAAATAGCTGTAAAAAGCATCTTTTGTATAATGAAAACGACTTCCAGTCACTAAATATCGGATGTTGTATAATTTGCCTTTTTCGCGAATGTTATCGTCTACAAATGCAGAAAATTTACCTACAAGCGTTCCTGTGTTGCTCGAATACATTGGAGTAACACTGAAAGTAAAAGGCTTGTTTAAAATCGATTTATTATTGATTCGCATACCCAATGCAATACCGTCATAAATATTAAATTCTACTTCTGGTACAAAGAAAATTTGATTGTAATAAGGTTCCTCCAAATCTTTAAAAAAGACAAATTTAAACGGACGATTGTTAAAGAAAAAGCCTTTTAATGATTTCCAATTGTTTCTCAAATTGTATTCAGGAACTTCATTATTGTAATTCAGGGTTAATTTATCGGCTCCCATTCTTGGAATTACGATTGTAGAATCGGTTTTGATATTGGTCAACCAAATTTTATTAACTACCTGATTATCTTTTAGTTGATATAGCGAAATAGGAACGTTAGTATTGGTTTTGTTAATGATATTTACCGAAAGTGAATCTTCTGTTTTGGTTACTTTTCCAAATTTATAATCAATTAAATCGCGGGTTTCAATTACGGTTCTGAAAAACCAATCGATGTCTTTTGGACTATTTTTGATTAAAACGGTTTCAAACTGACGTGAATTGGTTCCTAAAAATTGATTTTCTTGAATGTATTCTTTAATAGTGTTGTGAACAATTTCGTTTCCTAAATAGCTGTCTAAATATTTTAAACTCAAACCAGCGCGATATTTACTAGCAATTTGCTCGTTGAATTTTATCAAGCGATTTTTGGGTTCGTTTAAAGCTTGATCTAAGTTTTTACGCGCCATTAACATATACAAATAGTTGTATTGTTGGTTAAAATCAAGATTAATAAAATGGTACGATTTTAATATTTTTAAATTAGCCACATTACCTGTCATTTTCAATTCTGGAAAATACTCATCGGCATATTGCATCATGATGAACATTTGGATTCCGTCATAAATCCAATAATCGCGTCTTTGATTTAGATTTAAATTTTCTTTTAAATAATTGTTTAAATAGGTTTTTAGAAACTTCAATTCGAACATTAATTCATTGGAAAACGGGCTCAAAAAACTAGGTAACTGATTTAATCCATAAAACGGCTGACGTGCATAATCTTCTTGGGAAATTAAGATTTTAGAAGTAAGTGGTAACCCTAATTTTGATGCCGTAAAACGACTCACTCTATCAAAAATAATGGCTTTGTCAATATCTTTTACTCTTGAATCTTCAATACCACAACTTACTTCAATAATTTCGTTTTTATAAGTTTGATATGTATTAGTTGGTTGAACCGTGATTATAACTTCGCTTTTATTCTTTGCGTTTAATAGTACTTTTTTAGTATCTACAAGTTCAAAAGAATTGATTTCTAATAAATTACTCGATAAATTGTATTTAATTGGAAGTTCAAATTCAATTTCAAAATCAGAAAAAGCATTAGGTATATCATCTAAATTTTCATTACTCTGTTGCACAAACTGTTTGTGTTCATATCGAGACGGATTCAAGTACCAATTTTTTAAGGTAATTCTATCATTGTTATCATAACCATAACGAGTAAACTTAGCATCTGGAATTTTCACTTCATAAACCAAGGTGAAAGTTTGTTTTGAACAAGGTAAAATTGGTTGGTTTAGGTCTAGTTTAACCAAATCTACTTTTTCGTTTGGTCTTTTCCAATTTACAGATTGATAATTCGCATCTACAACTGTTTTGATTGAAGTGAAACCTCTTTCTTTTTCACTGGCCAAATGAAAAGCTCTCACAAATTCGTCGGAATATTTTTTTGCTAATGCAGATGATTTTGATGAAAAAGCATTATTCCAATCATTTAAAATAATATGTTTTAGTGTGTCGTTACTGGTATTATTAAAAGTTAAAACCTGATGAACCAATAGCGTTTTTTCTTCTGTATTAATTCTAACAGTCATTTTTGAAGTATGCTGAGAAAAAATCAGAAGCGGAAAGATTAAAAATACTATTTTGATTAAAAATTTCAAATTGAATGAATTGGTTTTCTGTTAGATGACAAATAAAGTAAAAAGTTGCTTTAAATAAATGCAAAATATAAAAATACTCGTACAATAGCCTTAAAAAAGACTTAAAATTAGCAAGTATTGGTATAAAATGAAGTTACTTTCAATTATATATTCGTATTTTTGATAAAATTAGTTTTTATGCCTCAAAAATTACTTACCTATTTATTCCTTTTTTTAGGAATGTTTTCTTATTCTCAAGTTGTTATAAATGAGATAGATGTGGATATGGTTAGTTCAGATGTGAATGAAATCATTGAATTAAAATCTAGTACCCCAAACTTTCCTCTTGATGGCTATGTAATTGTTTTGTATAATGAAACTACTACGGCAAGTTATTATGCGATTGATTTAGATGGTTATTCTACCGATATAAACGGGATTTTTTTGGCAGGGAATACTGCGGTGTCGCCTGCACCAACTCTTGTTTTTCCTAATGGTAAAATACAAAATGGTCCAGACGTAATTGCTTTATATCAAGCAAGCTCAACCGATTTTCCTGATGGAACGTTGGTAACTTCAACTAATTTAGCAAACGCAATTGCCTATTCAACTACTTCTGCATTAGCTACAAATTTAATGAGTGCATTGGGACTTTCTGTATCAACTAATGAAAATGTAAATGGTTTAGGCACTACACAATCTATACAACGTAAAAATGATGGAACTTATGAAGTAAAAGCCCCAACCCCAGGAATGCCTAATGATGGGAGTGGAATAGTTTTAAATTATATAACGGTGTCAACTTTACAAACAAGCTATAATGAAGGACAAAGTTTTGATATAATATTTACCACAAGTCAACCAGTAACAGGTTCAGATTTATTATTTAATTTCACATTGGTTAATGGAAACTTTATGGTTAACGATTATACCAATACAAATTTAACTGTATTAATCCCTGTAGGTCAAACCACAGCTTCTAACACTTGTACACTATTTGATGATATAACTGATGAAGGTGATGAAGAATTATTAATTGACATTCAATCAGTTCCAACAGGTTATGTAATAAATAATGACAACTTAATTCTAAGAATTTATGACAATGATTATATTGTACAAAATTTCGGAACACCAATAAACCCTACTTATGGATTGGTAACACCAACTATTCCAGCTGGATATTATGATTCATTAGAAGGTTTGTCTGGAAATGCTTTGAAACAAGAATTACAAAATATTATTGCAAATCCATCTGTTGTAAGATTACAGAGTTATGCTGATATGTGGGATATTATTAGAATAGCAGATCAAAATCCTGAAAATTCAAATCAAATTTGGGATATGTATTTAGAAGTTCCAATGGCAAAGATTGATCAACAAAATTCAAGTAGTATTGTTGGTAAATGGAATAGAGAACACATATTTCCTCAGTCTAGAGGCGGATTTGAGGTAGCAAATGGTGATACTGCTGATGGTATAAGTATTTGGAATACAACTGGTCCAACTTCTACTGTTGATGGTGTTTCTGACGCACATCATATTAGAGCTGAAAACGGTCAGGAAAATTCTTCAAGAAATAATAAAAATTATGGAACTGTAAACTCTTCAACTGTTTATGCTGGGCCAACAGTAACTCAGGGTTCATGGCATGGTGATGTAGCTCGTTCTTTATTTTATATGGCTGTTCGTTTTGATGGTTTGAATGTTGTTAATGGTGATCCGAGTGAATATTTACCAAGTACATCTATAAGTTCTGGTAATATTGGTGATTTAGCAACTTTGTTAACTTGGAATACAACAGACGCAAGAGACGATTATGAAATGAATCGTAATAATTACGTATATACTTGGCAAATGAATCGTAATCCATTTATAGATTATCCTAATTTAGCGGATTATATTTTTGGAGCTAATTTTGGTCAGCCATGGTTTTCAACTTTATCTACTCAAAATCCTATTGAAAATAGGGTAGCGGTTTATCCAAATCCAGCTTCAGAATATTTGATTGTTTCGGGTTTAGAAGGAAGTTCGAAAGTTGAAATTTACACCATTACGGGTCAATTGGTACAAAGCCAAGATTTTGATAATGAAATTCAGATTAATTTGGATTTACATGTTGGAATGTATTTGGTAAAAGTGACTAATGGTACTCAATCTACCACTAAAAAAATCATTGTCAAATAACACTTTTTTTTGTAAAAGGTGCTAAAAGATGTTAAAATGATGGCTGAGATTATTCTTTGGCAACATTATTGCTCTATATAAATTACAATTATTAAAATTAAAGATTATGAAAACGATTCAGAACAGAACAGCGACGCTTTTTGGGGTATTAATTTTAGTATTTATGTTGGTAATGCCAGCAGATGTTTTTTCGCAAGGACCTCCACCTTGGGCACCAGCTCATGGTTATAGAGCAAAAACAAGACCACAACATGTATTATGACATTCAAAAAAGTAATTACATTTATTTTACCAATGGTAAATGGTCAATAAGCACAAGAGTACCTTCTTTATTTGTTGGAGTTAACTTAAGAAAGAGCTCTCAAGTAGAATTAGATTTTTATGGCGATGCACCTCAACGTTACAACTATTCTCATAAAACTAAATATAAAGGGCATAAACAAAAAGTGGTTGTTCATAAAAAAACAGTAGTTGTAAAGAATAAAGCTAAAGGTCATGGCCATCCAGGAAAAGGTCACGGAAAAGGCAATGGTAATAAATAATAAAAAAGGTCAGATTTAAATCTGACCTTTTTCTTTTTAAATTCCTGCTATTTCTTTTAGTTCCTTTACAAATCTTTCGGCTAAAACATCAGCTTCTGATTGTGTTGGTGCTTCTGTATAAATTCTAATAATTGGTTCTGTATTTGATTTTCTCAAATGTACCCATTCTGTTGGGAAATCGATTTTTACTCCATCAATTGTTGTAATGTTTTCCGATTTATATTTTTCGGTTAACGTAGCTAAAACATTATCCACATCTATTTGAGGTGTTAACTCAATTTTGTTTTTACTCATGTAATATTGAGGATAAGAAGCTCTAATTTCGGCTACGGTTTTATCTTGATTCGCTAAATACGTCAAAAACAAAGCCACACCCACCATACTATCTCTTCCATAGTGTGATGATGGATAAATGATTCCACCATTTCCTTCACCACCAATAATAGCGTTGGTTTTCTTCATTAATTCCACCACATTAACTTCGCCCACAGCACTTGCTTGGTAGGTTCCACCATGCTTTTCTGTAATATCACGTAAAGCACGAGAAGACGACATATTAGAAACTGTATTTCCAGGAGTTTTCGATAAAACATAATCAGCAACAGCTACTAAAGTGTATTCTTCCCCAAACATTTCACCATCATTTGAAATAAAAGCCAATCTATCAACATCTGGGTCAACTACAATTCCAAAATCGGCTTTTTCTTCTACAACCAATTTACAAATATCACCTAAATGTTCTTTTAAAGGTTCAGGATTGTGTGGGAAATGACCGTTTGGTTCGCAGTATAATTTTACTACTTCAACTCCCATTTGTTCCAATAAATTAGGGATAATAATTCCGCCCGAAGAATTTACACCATCAACTACTACTTTGAATTTCTTTGTTTTTACTAAATCAGCATCTACTAAAGGCAATTCTAACACTTCATCAATGTGAATATCCATGTAAGCATTGTTTTCAATAACTTCGCCCAAATTGTCTACATCCGAAAAATCAAAAGCTTCGTTCTCAGCGATTTCTAAAATTAATTCGCCTTCTTTTCCACTTAAAAACTCACCTTTTTCGTTTAATAATTTTAGAGCGTTCCATTGTTTTGGATTGTGCGAAGCGGTTAAAATAATTCCACCATCAGCTTTTTCAAGCGGAACAGCAATTTCAACTGTTGGAGTGGTTGATAAACCTAAATCAATTACATCGATTCCTAATCCAACTAATGTATTCATTACTAAATTGTGAATCATTGGTCCCGAAATTCGTGCATCTCTTCCAATAACTACTTTTAATCGTTCGCTACCTTTTGAAGCGTGTCTTATTTTTAAAAACGAACCATAAGCTGATGCAAATTTTACAGCATCAACTGGAGTTAAATTATCGCCGACAGCACCACCAATTGTGCCACGAATTCCTGATATTGATTTTATTAATGTCATTTAATCTTAGTTTAAAAGTTTGTAGGTTTAAAAGTTTAATAATAAACCAAATTGTTCTACAAATATAAAAAGTTAGAAATTGGATTTAGATAAAACTTGCAAAGAATTTTATATATTTACGAGAGAAATTTCTGAAATTATAACCATTTAAACTTATAAACACTTAAACGTCTAACCTTTTTCAATATGAACTATCTCGCACATATTTACTTATCAGGAACTAACGATTTGCTAAAAATCGGAAATTTCATGGCAGATAGTATCAAAGGTCACGATTATGAAAAGTTCGATTCCGAAATAAAAAAAGGGATTTTATTGCACCGTCACATTGATAGTTTTACTGATATGCATCCTATTTACAGGCAAAGTAAACATCGTTTGCACGAAAAATACGGACATTATTCGGGTGTGATTATGGATATTTTATATGATCATTTTTTAGCAAAAAATTGGAGCAAGTTTTCTGATGAAAAATTAGAAGATTATGCCAACGATTTCTATCAATTATTACAAGACAATTACGAAATTTTAACCGAGAGAATTAAAGGAATGATGCCGTATATGATTGCTAGAAATTGGTTTGTAAGTTATGCTACCATTGCTGGTTTGGAAATGATACTTTTTCAGATGGATTACAAAACCAAACACAGAGCCAATATGCAAGAAGCTATTGTGGAATTACAAGATTTTTACACCGAATTTGAATCGGAGTTTTTTCTTTTTTTTGAAGAATTAATAATTTCGTGCCAACAAAAAATCACTGAATTAAATGAAGTATAGCTTTTAACTTCTGATTTTAAAACTTAATTTCGCATTTAAATCATAGATAATGCCAAGAAAAAAAACGTTTTCTTTTAAAAACTTAGTTCATAAGAATTTTAGACGTTTAGAACAGTTTATTTTTCTTTTGAAATCATTACTTACACCACGACAATTTATTTATTTATCGTGTGTTTTAGTAGGGATTTCTTCGGCTTTAGCGGTAATTATTCTGAAAACTTTTGCGCATTGGGTTTTTAAATCGTCCCAAAAATTAGATGATTTACTTCATCTTCCTTTTAGTAATAGTACTTTACCTATCATTGGAATTATCATCACAGTAATCATTATTAAAAAAGTGTTAGATGGTTCTATAGAAAAAGGAACTTCGCAAATTATGTATGCCGTAGCCAAAAAGCGAGGTATCATGCCCAGAAAACAGATGTTTGCCCAAATTATTACGAGTTCGTTTACCGTTGGTATGGGAGGAAGCGCAGGTTTAGAATCACCCATTACCATTACTGGAGCCGCATTCGGGAGCAATTATGCGCAAAATTATAGACTAAGTTATAAAGATAGAACGCTTTTATTAGCTTGTGGTGTTGCCGCCGGAATTGGAGCTGCTTTCAACGCACCAATTGCAGGTGTTCTATTTGCTATCGAAGTAGTTTTAGCCGAGATCAGTATTACCGCTTTTATTCCAATCATGATTAGTGCTGCTACTGGAGCATTAATTTCTACAATCGTTTTGAACGACACTATTTTATTCTCCTTTAAGAAAGTACAGTTTTTCGATTTTCATAATTTACCTTATTATATTTTATTAGGTGTTTTAAGCGGCTTTGTTTCAATAAATTATGCCAGAACATTTCGAAAAATTGAACATTTTTTTGCAAGATTAAGGTTTAATTACATTAACAAAGCATTGTTTGGAGCGGGAATTTTAGGGATTTTGATTTTCTTTTTTCCATCACTTTTTGGAGAAGGATATGAAAGTATCAAGTTATTAGCCGACAATCAATCTGGAAAATTAGTGCAAAATACAGTTTTTGAACGCTTTCAAGATTCATCGTGGATTCTGTTGATTTTTGTTAGTTTAACGATGCTAATTAAAGTGTATGCAACTAGTTTAACATTAGGAGCTGGTGGAAATGGAGGTAATTTTGCACCATCGCTATTTGTGGGTTCCTATTTGGGATTTTCGGTAGCAACATTTTTTAATTTAATTGGGTTTACAAAACTTCCTGTTGGGAATTTTACTTTAGTTGGAATGGCTGGAATACTAAGCGGATTATTTCATGCGCCGTTAACTGCAATTTTCTTAATTGCCGAAATTACCGGAGGTTATAACTTGATGGTTCCTTTAATGATTGTGTCTTCGGTAAGTTTTGCCATTTCTAAACGTTTTGAGCCGTATTCGTTTGATATTAAAAATTTAGCAGATAAAGGCGAAGTTTTTACCGATAACCGCGATACCAATATTTTAAATTCTATTGATGTTTCAAAGTTGATTCAAACCGATTTTAAAGCAATTTCTTTGAGCAATAGTTTAGAGGAATTAGTTCAAAAAATTCAAGAATCAGATGCACATATTTTCCCTGTTTTAGACGAAAAAAACAAACTACTTGGACTTATTCATTTGGATGAAATTAGACCAATTGTTTTCTCACAATTCAAAGTAAAATATACTACAGT
>Ga0209416_1000308_pt1 | contig 50718 bp, 42 predicted proteins | sample RifGroF1_FD_184001 | JGI IMG/M metagenome (GOLD analysis project Ga0209416, IMG submission 184001) | Groundwater microbial communities from Rifle, Colorado, USA - Groundwater F1 (SPAdes) (version 2) | ecosystem: Environmental > Aquatic > Deep subsurface > Groundwater | place: Rifle, Colorado... | reverse complement strand
CTTGGGTAAGCCGAAAAAAGAAATTCCATCAACGCAAAAGAATTAAAATATTTCCACCTAGTCCTATTTTATTGATATAATCGATTTGTTCGAGATTCTTTTAATTGTTAGTAGATAGGGATTAATGACTACAAAAAGCATCAAAGATTCGAAAAAGATTCTTGTGGCTATTGCCTGGCCATATGTGAATGGCAATCTTCATGTCGGACATTTAGCGGGATACTTGCTTCCGGCTGATATTTTCGCTCGTTTCCATAGATTAAAAGGGAATGATGTGCTGATGGTGTCGGGTTCTGACTGTCATGGTACTCCCATCACTGTGCAAGCCGATAAAGAAAAAACAACCCCGCAGGAAATTGTGAAAAAATATCACAAAAAGGACCTTGAACTTTTTGAGCAATATGACCTTTCGTATAATCTTTACACAACAACCACAACTGAGAACCACAAAAAGGTTACTCAGCAATTATTTCTAGATCTGCTTGAGAATGGATATATTATAAAAGATACGATGAAGCAGTATTATTCTGCAGAGGACAAAGAATTCCTGCCAGATAGATATGTTGAAGGTACATGTCCGCATTGTGGCGCTAAAGAACAGAGAAGTGATCAGTGCGAGAACTGCGGTCGGTGGTTGAAGGATGGTGAGCTACTAGATCCTGTGAGCAAGAGGACCGGTAAAAAGGTTGAACTGAAAGACTCTGAACATTATTTCCTCGACTTTGGGAAACTGCAGAAGGATTTAGATAATTATATTACAGGTAAATTGGACGGTAAGGATAAGAAAAAAATCTGGCGCGATTGGGTGTATAAAGAGACAGCAGGCTGGCTGAAAGAAGGCATGGAAAAGAGAGCTATTACAAGGGATTTGGATTGGGGAGTTGAGCTGCCGATTGATAGGATTCCGAAGGACTTACAGATTGAAAATATTGAGAAGAAAAAGATTTATGTTTGGTTTGAGGCTGTGATTGGATACTTATCTGCTCCGCAGGAATGGTCTGAACTTGTGAAGGAATTTTCTCCAACAGAATTGAAGAAAGAGATAACTGATGATTATATTTTTCGGTTTTATAAAGGACAAGCTAAAGACTGGAAGGAATGGTGGTTGAACCCTGATTGCGAGATCTATAATTTTATGGGCCAGGATAATCTTGTTTTTCATACATTGATGTGGCCGGGGGAGCTGATCGGTGCGAACAAAGGCAGAGCTGAGAATGAAAAATATACTCTTCCGCATAATGTGGTTGTGAATAAGTTTATGAACTTTAATGATGCGAAGTTTTCTAAAAGCCGTGGAAATATTGTGGACAGCGGTGAGCTAGCTGAAAAATTTGGTACGGATGCTGTGAGATATTTCGTTCTCGCTAATCTACCGGAAAATAAAGAGACAAACTTTACATGGGAGCGGTTTATCGATGCAGTGAATAATGAACTGGTGGCTAATCTTGGGAATTTCATAAATAGGACACTGGTGTTTTATAGTAAGAATTTTAAAGGGAAGATCTCCGGAGATCCTGACGTTTTTTATAATACAGAGTATGATTCAAACATTGGAAAGGGATCGTTAGGTGGGTGGGTAGATTATACTTTTAAAAACTGTGAAAAAAATTTAATTAAGTGTGAATTCGTAGAAGCTTTAAAACAAATTATGCTATTTTCTAGTTATGGTAATAAATATTTTAATGATTCTGAAATATGGAAATTAATTAAGATGGATCAAAAGAAGGCGGAAAAAATAATGTTTAATTTTTTAAATATTGTTGAAGCTTTGAGGCTTCTTATGAGACCATTCCTTCCTGAGGCATATGAAAAGCTGACAAAAATGCTCGGGCTCGAAATTGATGAACCTGAAGTTGGAAAGAACAACTGGCAATTCAATTCGATTAGTGGCTATCCAAATCTGAAAGAAGTTAAACCTCTTTTTGCTAAAATTGATAAGGAAATTGTACTTAAAGCCCTCGAAGCTAAGTAATTCGCACTGTTAAAACATTACTTCGGAGCTAAGGCAAATGAATAATGCTTTAGAATCTTCTTATCGGCGGTGATTAAAGTGTTCCTGTTTATTGCAGCATTCGCAACGATTAGTCTATCAAATAAATCTCGCGTCCAACTAAGGTTTAATGCGTTTTTAATAACTAGACTTAAACGAACAGGTGAAATTTGTAGTTCAAATGTGTTATTTAGCTTATTATAGATAGTATCCGCATTATCTTCTATCCTTTTTATTTCTTTAAGATAAGCAAGCTCCAACATTAGAATAGGAGATATGAAGACCTCTTTGGAATTCATCAGATCTTTAATTTTCTTTGAAAATTTAGATTGTCGGTTTTCATACAGCCAAAGTACTATATGAGTATCAATAAATATTATAGATTCTTCAGTTCTGTCCATTCTCCAAGTTTAATATCTATTAAATCATCAGGGTTTCCAATAATTGTTCTGTGTGTCTCTAGGCGTGAAAATTTATCTTTAATTTTTGTCTTTTCAAGTGATAACTTAAATTTTTTACCGGATTTTTTGATCCAAATTGGCCGACCTGTTTGAAGTATTTCGTCCAAGGTAGAATAAAGTTGTGCTCTAAATTGTGTCGCAGTTAAAATCTTCGTCATTAAAGTGAGTTTAAACGAATTTATTTTAACGTACGTACGTTCTTCTGTCAAATTAAAGCTCATGGTATTATTAACAAGTATTTACGCTATAATAGCAAATAGTTCTTAACGAATCCTTAAATAATTCTGAATTTTTTATGAAGTTTTTTGATCTAATCTCACAAAACCTCTTTTTTGATTCACACTGTCATTTGAATGCTGAGCAGTTTGACACGGACCGGGCTGAAGTGGTTGATCGGGCGGAAAAAGCTGGTGTAAAAGCGATAATTGATGTTGGCACGGATTTGAAATCTTCTAAAAAGGCAGTTGAGAATGCTGCGAAATATGAAATCGTCTATGTTGCGGTTGGAGTTGATCCTGAAATTTTAATTCCTGATAGCGACCTGTTCGATGAAAAAGTTTTCAGCTTGGACGATGATGAATTTGAGAAATGGCTGGAAAATATTTATGCGGAGTTGGCGGAACTAATTGAACCAGTTAAAATAGCAAAAAACGAAAAAGTCCTGATGATCGGTGAGACTGGAATAGATAATTACTGGCTGGAGAAGAATGAAAATTTGACATCCGAACTGAAGAAAAAATCTTTAGAACGGCAAATCCAGCTTTTTAGAATGCACTGCAAGCTCGCGAAGAAATTCAAGAAACCCCTTACAATTCACAGCAGAAACGCAATAGAAAAATGTCTTGCAGTTCTCACTGAAGAAAAAGTCGACAAAAATCTCGCAGTTTTCCATTCACTCACGCCAGATATCGGCGACGATGAAAAGCAGTTCGAAGAAAAAGTTTTAAAAATATTGAAAAGTGGCTATTATGTTGGGGTTAATGGGATAATAACCTTCAAAAATGCAGATTTGATCAGGAATGTGTATTCTAAAATAATAGGAGAGAAGATCGAGAATATTAATCTACAAAACCTTTTCACGCATAAATTTATCTTAGAAACAGATGCTCCTTTCCTCGCCCCGGAGCCTTATAGAGGGCAAAGAAACGAACCAGCCTTTCTCAAGCACATATTTCAATTAAAGCAAAATTAGTCATTCTCTATATGTTTGACGGTGAGAGTAAAGTATACTTTACGTTAAATAGAGTGTACTTAAAGTTAAAAATTAATTGATTTTTATGGTTTTACCTCCAGGAGAGAGAGATCGGTTCATAGAATTTGGCTTAACAGATGGCGTTAGGCCAGTGATAGCACCAGTAAACTTTCCTAAAGAAGAGGTCACTGGGGTTCTTGAACGGCAATTCCTCGAGATGTTAACGAGTGATATTGATAGAGCAACCAAAAACGATCAATCACAATCGGCAGCATTTGTTCTTGGCCCAGAAGACCCCTATGATGAAGGTTTACCAAGATATATGGCAGTTATAAATCCGGATACCTATCCAATCAATAGGCAGATGGCAATGATCAGGCTTTATGACCGTAAGGTCGTTGAAACCGAAAATCCTCCTTCATCTTTAGACTATATAGCCCAAACAACTGAAACCATTGACAAGGTTATACAAACTATCTTCCCACAAGAGATTGAGCAGTTAAAAAGCTTAATCAGTACGCCTAATATACATTCTCTGGTTAATGTCGAGACCGTTAGGAGAATGTCAAGAGATAAGTTAATAAAATATCTTAATAATGGACACAATAGATTTTCATTATTCGAATTATCCAATGTTCTCGTACAGTACTTCAATTCTATGTATGCGCATTGGGGTATAATAAGTACATTGAGTGTGGATACCGAAGAGTTTACACCTACACCAATTGATAAAATTGTTGAACGATTTAAAACGGGAAATGAACTACTCAGTGTAAATATTGAAGCAAGAGGTCCAGCAGCAAGAGCTTCGGTATCTAAAACAGTTGCTAGAGATGTGTTGGGGGAACTTATGATGAATCCAACAAAGTACCGAAAACGTGATGAGTCTTTATGTTTCATAGAGGTCCATACAAATTTTCTGAATGATGTGAGAGAAGGTGATGGTCATGCAGGTGAAAGATATGTTGAAATTACGGTGGCTGATAATGCCTTAGAAATTTCTTTACAGGAATTGCCCAGGATTTTTGAACCTGGATACAGAACAAATGGTGCAAGAGAACTTGAGGAGGGTACTGGACAAGGGCTAAATAAATTGAGAGGTGTTGTGCTGGATAGGGGTGGTAGTATAAAAGTTGTAGCGCGTGATCCGAACACTGGGAGTGTTAATGCATTGGTTATACAACGTGATGAGAATGGGCATGTCCAACAATTACTTGTGCCGAACTCCGAGGATCCACTCGGGCCAAGCTCGACAAAGGTTTTTCAGATTGTGATGCCGGAATCTAGATTGTTAGTATAGTGGTTTGTTTTATTGAACAAATAAAAACCTTTAAAAAAGTAATTTTATTGTCGAGCTACTGGTTGAGATCTTCCTTGTTGTGTTTGTAGTTCTTCCGATGATTTTTCGAGCGCGATTTATAAATTAAAAAGATTATTATAATTCCTGCGGTAAATCCTACTCCGAAAACACAACAAAGCAATGTACTTAGTTTCCCGTTTGTTTTTTTAATACTTTCGTTTGGTTCATCATTTGTATCCGGTAAATTACCCTGATTGTCATTTCCCTCTTCCTGTTCGTTGTCGGCCACGGTCGTAATGTCAGAATCTGACTGCAAGCTCAGTACTGTATAATCAGTGCCATTTTCATTTGTTATTGAAGGGGCAGGAGCTGGTGCCTCACCAATTGCCCAGTCAGAGAAATGGTCGATAAAAGAAGAGGTGTAGATCCTGTTTGTTGTAGTGTCTACGGTTGAATTTGCATATGTCCATTTCCCGCTTTCCTCCTTGTAATAGATTCCTAACTTTGATTCATTTAGACCTGATGCATTTAATTCGGCATCATTGTATTTAATCTGTAAGTTGTAGGAAAAATTTGATAGATCAGTCCCTATTAGTGTCCAGTATTTGCCAAAAGTTTGACCTGAGAAATCTGGCGGATCCTGGTTTTTATGCTCCGTAAGTGATAAATATCCGCTATCCGATGTCACATCCGCGAATTCGATATTGACCGAGCTTTCATAGAATTTTACTGGTTTTGAACTCCCCGAATTTATAAAATGTTTGTATGTGCCATCAACTGTACCTGAGGCATCAGAGAAAATTATATAAATTTTCCCGCCGTTATTTATTACTTGATCGTTATATCGGGCAAAGCCTACAACATCATCAAACCCATCGCCATTCAAGTCACCATACGTCCCATTGATTATTACAAATTCGTCCCCTAAAACTTCGCCTTCCCAACGTGCATCAGTTGCTGAGCTATTCAGTCCAGGCGTCCAGCCATTAGCTTTACCATATATCAGATGAACTTTTCCTTTCCTGTTACTCCCGAAGCTGCCACGCCCGGAACCGATCGATATATCATTGTATCCGTCTCCATTAACATCTCCAGCAAAACTCACAGCTTTACCAATGCGTTCCTCTAATACAGTCCCAAAATATGATGCATCAGCAGAGGTGGTCAAAGTGTCTATACCAAACCTGGTAGATGGGCCAAGGAAAATATACATAGCACCGCCGTAAGAAATTCTTGTTTGGTCTCCATAACCACCAATAATAATGTCATCGTATCCATCGCCATTAATATCCCCACGTGATGCTGGTGTACTACCTGCACGGCTATTGGAAACAACTCCCTTAAAAGATATATTGTTTGTATTTTTTGATTGGTTCCTTGCCCATCCGGATGCTTTGCCATAAAAAATATGAGTTCTACCTAAATCATTTCCTCCAGCCGGATCTTCATAAGCACTGACTGCGAAATCGTCATACCCATCCGCATTTACGTCACCAATCCACCCTAAATTTGCACCAAAATAGTCATCGTTATCATCAACAGATCTAGTAATGTCTCCATGCCATGAAGCATCTGCCTGGGTATACAGATCTACAGAGCCACTGTACTGTTGTGCTTTTCCCAGGACAAGAAAAACAGAAGAAGAGTATCTGCCATTGTTCCAGTTGATAAAATGTGGGTAGCCGATCACGAAGTCATCGTACCCATCAGCGTTTACATCCCCTGCGAAATTTGCTTCATTTACACTTCCAGAGTAATCTCCTGAATCAACCCTGGACTCGGTAAAAACAACAGAAGTAAAATCTGTCACTGCTGTTGACGTTGCTGGCCATCCTGTTTTTCTTCCGTAAATAAGCCAGGTTTTTTCTCCCTTGCATGTCAAAAGATCGTTATATCCATCTCCGTTCACATCTCCGGCGGATGAAATGATCTGTGTGCCTGTCAGTATCACATCAGCCGTTGTTTCCGGGTCGAGATTGTACTGCCATCCAGTTGATTTGCCGAAATAAATATATAATCTCTCATAACCCGGTTCGGAAAGAATTAGATCATCATAACCATCACCATTTAGATCTGGGATGATTTTTGGGGCATACAATGAGGACCATTCGATTGTGCCGACAATGGAGGCCCCTGTTATGGCTGTGTCTTCGTCACTTGAAAATGCTAAGAGATTCTGCAAAGGTGCTTGAACAAAAAAAACTATGCAAAACCATATAGAGAGCGCTATGTTCAGTTTTCTTGATTTGGTTGATATGGACATATTTCAGAGCCAGTATAGTACAAAAGAAATGATAAACAAACAGTGCATAAATATTGTGAGATAAGTTTGTTCTTTTTTCGAAAATGTCTTATATTGGAGTAGACTATTTTTTTGCCTTCTAAATAATTTTCTTGAATTTATTTTGAGCTCAATGCGCAGGTTTTTATTTCTACCAATTACTATTTTTGTTGTAGTGGCTTTTGGGTTTATTTTGGCCTCAAAGGTCGAAGCTTCAACGTATTATGTGGCAGGCGATACCGGCAATGATACTACTGGAGACGGAAGTTCAGGTAATCCATGGAAAACAATTCAGAAACCAGCAGATTTAGCAGACGCAGGAGATATTATTAATATCAAAGGCGGGGTAACGTATACAGACACCGTCGACTGCTTTGGTACTTCAACCATTCTTTGCCTTGATCTTAATCGTAATAATAGCGGGTCAGCCGGCAATTTAATTGTATATCAGGCATGGTCGGGAACAGGCACTCCCGTTCTAGATGCTTCTGGAAAAGTTAACGGGATATACATTGATTTCAGGGGGTATTACAGGTTTATTGGTCTTGAAATAAAGAATGCCACCGGGAGTGGGATGGATGCAAATGCCCGAGAGATTGAAATCACAAATAGTTTATTTCACAACAACGGCGATAATGGGCTTAACCTTACCGTCTTTAATAGTACTGGAACAATTCAGGGCAATAGTTTCTATAATAATACAGATAATGGATTATCTCTTACGACTAATGCTGCAACAACCAGTACAATAGTCCAAACTAATAAAGCTTATAACAATGGGGATAATGGAATGGGTGTAACTTTTGCCTCTAATGCAGGAACGTTTGTCATCAAAAATAACCTTTTATACAATAATAGTCTTAGCGGACCAAACTTTAACGGAATTAATCTTATTGTTGATAGTACAGCAAGCGGTCTTGTGTATAATAATACGATATATAGCGCAGATTACGGAATTGGTGTTCAGGTGTTAGCTGGTACAGCGGCTAATACAATGGTTAAGAATAATGTGATATTTAATAGCACAACTTGCGGTTTGGCCAAGGGAGGTGGAAGTAATTTCACTGGGAATTACAATTTATTCTATAATAACGGCTCGAATTATTGTAATATTCCTGCAGGTGCTAATGATATTACGGGACAAGATCCTTTACTTACAAATCCTGCAGGAGGAGATTTCACACAAACTGGGACTTCTCCGACGATTAATACTGGAACGAATACTTCTGTAACAACTGATTTCCTTGGTAGAACAAGACCGGGTGGTGGGACTTACGATATAGGAGCATACGAGTACAAAACATTCTATGTGGCAGGAGACACAGGTGATGACACAACCGGGAGGGGAACGACTGCTCTACCATGGGCAACGATACAAAAAGCAGCAACTGGAATGGTTGCTGGTGATACTGTAAATATAAAAGGAGGACTTACATACGGTACATCGACTTGTGCTGCAGCAGTTGTGTGTCCAGTGAATTCAGGTACTTCGTCGAATTACATAACTTATCAAGCCTGGTCTGGTACAGGTATGCCAATAATTTCTCCGGTCGATCTTGCTGACGATCCCTTTGAATTTGGTGCAAAAAGTTACATTAAAATCGATGGTTTTAAAATGTATTTAGGAAATAGGGGTATGGATCTTGTGTTGCTCACAGGAGTGATAATTTCAAACAATATTATCGATACAAATCAGAACAATTCAGGTATACAAATCATAGTAGGGACCAATAATAAAATATATAATAACGTAATTTATAGAAGTGGCCTAGGTATTACCGCAATCAGCGAAACCAATTTAGAGATTAAAAATAATATATTTATGAATAATGCTGTAAACGGGATTACTATGAGTGGAGGTACATATACTATAGATTATAATTTATTTTATAATAACGGAGTTAGTAATTGTGAAGGCTGCATATTGGGATCTCATGACATAACCGGCCAAGACCCATTGTTCGTGAATGCAGCCGGTGGAGACTATAGTTTACAAAGAGGGTCGCCAGCAAGGAACGCAGGAACGACTCTTGCAGATGTCACTGAGGATATCGTAGAAGTAACCCGTCCCCAAGGATCAGCCTACGACATTGGTGCCTACGAGTGGTACGATGTTGCTGTGAGTCTGACTGCTTTATCTCCGGACCCTACTGATGATAATACGCCAACCCTATCAGGAACAGTAACAACCTCAAACATAGCAACAATCTCTTCTGTAGAGTACTCAATAGATGGAGGAGCATGGACAAGCTCAGGAGTAACAGCCTCAGATGGAACCTTCAATGAAGTAAGCGAAGCTTTCACAATAACAGTTTCTCCATCTCTAACTGATGGATCTCATACAATAAGAGTAAGAGGAACAGATTCACTATCAAAAGTAACAGATTCTAGTATATATGGAACAGACACATTCACAGTAGATACCACAGGACCAGGAGATGTAGTAATAACAGACATAGGACTAATAGATGATGTACCTAATCTAGATAGTTTGTACTACTACTTCACATCACAAACACCAGTGATACAAGGAACATGTGAAGCTAATGGAACAGTATACTTTCTAAACACAACAACAGGAGAGAACTACAGTATAGGTTGTAGTGCTACTGGAACCTTCTCAATAACTATAGACAATCCAGAACTAGAAAGAACACTATCAGAGTTTGATTACTACCAGAAAGATAGTGTAGGTAATACAGGATCTTCAAGATACTTAGCATTAGTAATAGGAGTAGAAAATTTTCCTGAATGGTTACTAATACAACTAGGTATAAGTACAGGAGAAGGAATAACACCAGAAACCGAAGTAAATGAAGAAGATCTTGATGGACAGAATGACAACCAGGATGACGTAGAAGACAGTATGGATGACGACTTTGATCTACCAGGAACAGGAGACGACGATGACGATGAAGACAAAGACACACGGACAGAAGAGGAGAAAGATGCAGATAGACAGAAAGAACTAGTTAAAGACCTCCTACTATGTGGAGTACCGATAGTCGTCCTACTCGTACTCCTAGGAGCAGGTTTCTACTTCCTTGGTAAGCCGAAAGAAGAAAAAGACCCAAAAGAGAATACTACAGGATAGCATCAAATATTGTAAACCTTATTATTCTTGACATACTCATTAAATATTGGTGTAATAATTTTGGTATTTATTTCTATTCGTAATCAATGAAATTTAAGAAATTTTTTAAAACTGCATTTGCAGTAAGTTTTGTTTTACTACCTGCATTTTTCTTTGGTAGAGAATATTTGACGGTAAGTTCAAAAGCTGCGGTTGTAACAGAAGAATGGGGCACAAAAACCACATTAAGTGATGCAGCCGGAGATCAGGTTATACCCAGTATTGTTACCGATGGTTCAAGTGGCGGTATAGTCGCCTGGATCGACGCGGGGGTGGGAAATGCAGATGTTTACGCCCAAAAAATCAATTCGGACGGTGAAGTCCAATGGATCGGAAATGGGATCCCGATTTTTGATAGCTCAGATCTGGAATCACTCGATGAAATTCTACCTGACGGATCTGGTGGAGCTTATATTAGTGCTAGACGTGATATTGCCGGCGTTAGTGAGATCTTTTTACAAAGGATAAATTCATCAGGTTCAAAATTATGGGGAGCTGACGGTGTGCAGGTCACAACAGCAGCTAATGAACAAGTAGAACCAGACATGGAGCTTCTAGGCAATTCTAAATTAATAGTCACTTGGCAGGACAGCCGTACACCAGCGAATAGTTCTGACATCTACGCACAACAATTTGATACCAACGGCAATCCAGAATGGGCTGCAAATGGCATTAGTATCGCTACTATAGCTCAAGCACAAACAAGACCATACATCACAGCAGACGGCTCAAACGGTGTCTTTATTATTTGGACGGACAATAGAAATCAGGTTGGAGGTAATGAAAACTGGGATATATATATGCAAAGAGTAAACTCAGCTGGCGTAGTCCAATGCGCTGCAAATGGTGTTCAAATAACCTCAGATATTGACGATCAGCGTTTCGCATCCTTAGCTTATGGTGATAGCAATACGGCTATTGTTGCATATTCTGATGGAGATTCAGGCACAGACAGGCAAGTTAAACTATCAAAAGTTAACAGTTCAGGTACTATAGTATGGACCACGGAAGCAACTTCAGATATTCTAAGAGATGAAGCGCCCACATATTTATTGAAATCTGAAAACAGTTCTACAATTGTTTTATTTTCATCAGGACTAGATATGGGCCTATATAGTCTTTCAGATATTTTTACCCAAAAAATTGATACAAATGGAAATAGAGAGTGGACCTCAACTGGAATTTTACTTAATACACAGCCAACTGGAGCAGACACAGCTTCTTATGATTTGGACTTTGTATCAGACACCCAGGGAGGTATGATCGTAAACTGGACTGATTATCGTAATGATGGTGGAGGATGGGATAATGGGGATATCATCACACAAAAGATTAATAGTGATGGGAATTTTCTATGGCAGGATGATGGATATGAGACTGTTACAGATGTTGGAGATCAAGATGATTCAAGCATGCTTTTTTCAAACACCGAAGGAGTAATAATCGTTTGGTCAGATAAAAATGACTCTAATATTTATTCGAAAAGTCTTCAAAGACAGTTCCAAATAGACAATTTGCCTGTAGCACTGGATGTCGAAGATGAGTTTGGCAACAATGTAGAGACTGGAGGCTCAGATGGGCTATTCGGTTCTGGTGAAACTATAATTCTTAAACAAACAGCTTCTGCATTAAGGATAGCATCTTTGATAGTTGACTTTGCAGCGGACCCAAACTGGGCAGCACTTTCTGCGGCGGCCGATGCAACCGCAAAAAAAGCATTTATAAGTGGATTTTCAGGTCTTGATGCTGCAAGTGGCAGTTATACTTTTTATATTCCCAAAACTACTGGAGATAATAGCCTATTATTATGTCCGGGAGTCAGCTTATTGAATGATATAGGAACAACTTGCGCTGGAGCACAGTATAGAGAAAATGGAGATTTCGGAGTTTCAATCCAGACAATTGGTGGGCAGCTATATTGGGTAGTGACAGGGTTAAACAGTGATTATGGAGGAGCAAGTCTTTTTGTCGAAGCACCACCATCTGAGACTGGAAATACAAATCAAGAAGAGGATGATTTTACAGGATTTGGGAATGGAAGCGATGAACTTCCCGAAGAGGAAACAAATGATACTATCATCGATATTATCGAGGACCTGCCTATCACAGAAAAGCCTAGAGAGTTCATTACTGATCTAAACGAGGAATTAGAAAAGGAAAAGAATGAACTAGCAAGGGACATTTTCAAGTACGCACCAATATTATCCCTATTTATAATGCTAATACCAGCAAGCTTGCTTAACCTGCCTCTGATTTACGAAGGCTTACGATTCGGAATACAAAGATCACTTCCATATTTCCTATGGAAAAAAAGCAAGAGACCCTGGGGTATTGTTTATGATAAATTTACAAACAAACCTATAGCTTTTGCAATTATATATTTAAAACAAAACGGACAAGACTATGATAAAACTGTTACTGATCTTCGTGGAAATTATGACGTTGCAGCTGTACCAGGAGAGTATGAAGTATACATTGATCATTCTTTATATAAAGCAGCAAAAGCAAGAATTAAGGTGTCCTCTAAAAAAAATATTGCCTTGGATTTCTCACTTGAGCCTGCCATTGGGACATCAATAATTAATAAATTTTTGCACTTTTTTAATAAACAAAGAACAACCTCCATTCTCAGATTTTTTAACAACACAATTTATTTGTTCGGTTTTATTACTGCTATTATAACGGCGATTATTTACACAAGCGTGTTTAATGTATTTATTTTAGCTGTTTATGTTTTGATTGCAGTTCTTTATATAAATCGAGCACTTAAGAACAGCAAATACTTTGGTATCGCCGTTGATAAATTAAATCAAGCAATTCCATATACTGTTGTTCGCTTGATTGATAACAACGAGGTCAGGAATGTTATGATCACTAATCAAAAAGGACTTTTCGGTTATTCATTGTTTTTGAACAAATTTAATAAAGTGTTTGCATACAAAGAAACTTCTAATCCATTTGCAGCAGATGAAAAAGGAGAAAATACTGCACAGGATCTACAAACAACAAAACTACTATCAGAAGGCGAGATTCAAGATGGGAATATTATTGTAAAATTAGATAATAAGATATAATTTGCTTTATTAGCAGACTTTTCTTATTTAGTAAAAAATTTCTTGCACTTAAATTAAATTTCCTTTAATCTGTATTTGGTAAGAATTGCACTTCCTTACTACTGTTTTTTGCTTCTAAACTAAATTAGTTAGTATATGACCTTGAAAAGGTTCGTTATTTATACAATCATTTTCGCTTCTATCGCAGTGATAGGGGCTATTTCTATAAAGGTCTCGGCTGCTACATACTGCACAACCACTGCTGGTGGCAACTGCTATGTAGATGGAGAAGATGGGCTAGATACCAATGATGGGAAAACAACATCAACAGCCTGGAAGACAATACAAAAAGCAGCAGATACTGTTGGTGCCGGTGATACAGTTAATGTTAAAGGTGGAATAACATATAGTGATGTTGGCTCGGCCAGTTGCTCAATCTTCGGTTATAAAGTCGTTGCATGCATCGGTGCAAATTCAGGTTCAGCAGGAAATCCAATAACATACCAGGGTTGGTCAGGTACTGGTATTCCCATAATTAATGTAAATGGAGATTTCGATGCTGGTATATTTGTTAATGACAAGAACTATACTACAATTTCCGGATTTTCTGTAAAAAATAATTCTACAGAAGCAAGTGTAAGAGGCATCGATTCATATTCAGCAGATAACTTGATTATAAAAAGTAATATTGTAAATATGGAAAGTATTGCCTCGGTAAGTATGGGTATTAATTTATTGGCGGATACAAATACCAAAGTGTACAATAATACTGTGAATGGGTTAGCAGGCTCTCCAAATTTCGGTGCGGGTATTAATATTAGTTTTTCGGCTACAGCAATTGTAATTAATAATAATATTGTGCAGAATTGTTCAATAAGTGGGATTAATGCGGATAATGTAGGAGTAGGGGCAGGAGTTAGTTCCAACTACAATTTGTTATATAACAACTTGAGTAATTATTCTAGCGTTACTCCTGGGGCGAATGACATAACAGGACAGGACCCATTACTGACAAACCCCGCTGGTGGAGATTTCACTCAAACAGGAACTTCTCCAACGATCAATACTGGAACGACGGCAACTGGGGTGACAACGGACATTGCAGGGAATACTAGGCCCGGAGGCGGAGTATACGATATTGGTGCATATGAGTACAAAATATTCTATATAGCCGGTGATACTGGGAATGACTCAAATACAGGTACATCAGCCAGTCCATGGGCGACAGTAGGAAAGGCCGCGGATGTATTGAGACCAGGAGATACTGTGAATATTAAGGGGGGACTTACATATACAGTATCAAATAAAAACACAGCTCGTGCCGGTACAGCGTCAGAGTGGATAATATATAAAGCATGGGTTGGAACTGGAATACCGATACTTAGCTCAGGCGGGGTAGGAGATATATTCGGTGTTGTATGGAATTATACTGAATTTGACTCGTTATATATCTACAATGGTAACCGGTGTATAAATACTGCTGTGGCACCATTGAATGTTAAAAATAGTATTTTCCGATCTTGTTCTACAGCTGGTTTTTCAATTCTTGATTTAGGAGGTGCACCAGTATCAAGGATCTATAATAATCTCTTTATCGATATACCGGGCTTATTCGGTGTTATAGGCATATCAAGTGGTAATTTCGATATAAAGAATAATATTTTTGTTAACAATTTAACAGCTATAAAGCGCTCTGGTGGAACAGTTACAGTTGACTACAACTTATTCTACAACAATGGGACAGATTGTTCCAGTTGCACGTTGGGATCTCATGACATAACCGGCCAAGACCCATTATTCGTGAATGCGGCAGGAGGGGATTACAGCTTGCAAAGGGGGTCACCAGCGAGGAACGCAGGAACGACTCTAGCTGAGGTAACAGATGATATCATTGAAGTAACCCGCCCACAAGGCTCAGCCTATGACATAGGAGCATACGAGTGGTACGATGTAGCTGTAAGTCTAACAGCATTGTCTCCTGATCCAGCGAATGATACAACTCCAACCCTATCTGGAACAGTAACAACATCAAACATAGCAATAATCTCTTCTGTTGAGTACTCAATAGATTTAGGAGCTTGGACAAGCTCAGGAGTAATAGCCTCAGATGGAACATTCAATGAAGTAAGCGAGGCTTTCACAATAACAGTATCTCCATCTCTAACTGACGGATCACATACAATACGAGTAAGAGGTACAGACTCACTATCAGCAGTAACAGACTCTAGTATCTATGGAACTGACACCTTTACAATAGATCTAACATCCCCACAAGTCTCAAACGTAACCTCACCAAATATCAATGGAACCTACAAAGCAGGAGATGTGGTATTAGTAACAGTAGCCTTTAATGAAGCGGTAGTAGTAACAGGAACACCACAACTAAGAATAAACACAGGAAGAAGTATTAACTACACAAGCGGTACTGGAACAAATACACTAGCATTTACATATACAGTACAACCAGGAGATAGTTCTTCTGATCTGGATTACATAAATACCATTGCACTTATTCTCAATGGTGGAACAATTAAAGATAGTGCAGGTAATGATGCAAGCTTAACACTCCCTACTCCAGGTAGTGCAGGATCACTAGGAGCGAATAAGAACATAAGGATAGATACAACCCTACCTGAACTCATAATAACCGATCTAGGACTAATTGATGATGTACCAGATAGTGATAGTTTGTTCTACTACTTCACAAGTGAAACACCAATCATAAAGGGTACATGTATAGCAGGAAGTATAGTGTACTTTGTAACAGGAAGTGATGTATATACAACAACATGTACTAGTCAATCTACATTTACAATAACAATAGAAGATCCATCTTTACCAAGAGATCTCGTAGAACTGGAATACTATCAAAAAGACAGTAATGGTAACCAGTCTTCTGGAAGAACACTAACACTAGTCATAGGAGTAGAGAACTTTCCTGAATGGTTACTAATACAACTAGGGATAAGTACAGGAGAAGGAATAACACCAGAAACAGAAGTAAACGAAGAAGATCTGGATGGACAGAATGACAACCAGGATGAAGTAGAAGATGACATGGACGAAGACAATGATCTACCAAGAACAGGAGATAAAGACGATGAAGACAAAGACACACGAACAGAAGAAGAGAAAGACGCAGACAGACAAAAAGAACTAGTTAAAGATCTCCTCTTATGTGGCATACCTCTAGTTCTTCTGTTTGTAATACTCGGAGCAGGTTTCTACTTTCTGGGTAAGCCGAAAAAAGAAAGCGAGAGTGATAAGAATACTAGCAGTAATAGTACCCCATCAAATCCGTTATAGTTACATCTAAATTATTATTAGCAAAAAACATGTCATCATATAAAGTTATTGGAGGAAAACCATTGCATGGGACAATTACACCAATGGGAAACAAGAATGCAATTTTGCCCATTATTGCAGCAACAATTCTTACTGCAGAGAAAATTAAATTGAGCAATATTCCAAATATTTCAGACGTACATGTACAATTCAAGATCCTGAAAAAGCTTGGTGCAAATGTCAAATACAATAGAAAAGATGGCGTCGCAGAAATTCAAGTGAAGAAGTTAGTTACAACGAAATTAGACAAGGATGATGTATTAAAAACCCGAGGATCAATACTATTTCTTGGACCATTGATCGGAAGGGCAGGCAAAGCAACTCTCTGGTCGACCGGTGGATGCAATCTAGGCAAAAGACCAGTAGATACATATTTCCAGGCGATTGAAAAACTCGGAGCAAAAGTAGAAGCAGAAGATTCCTCGTTCAAAGTTACAGCAACCAGATTAAAAGGTGGAAGAGTATGGCAATCAGAAAAGGCAGTCACAGGAACAGAAAACCTGATAATGGCAGCAGTACTTGCCAAGGGAAAGACGGAAATAATTAACGCAGCATCAGAGCCACATGTCCAGGACCTATGTAATTTTCTAAATAAAATGGGCGCAAAGATTACAGGAGTAGGTAGTGATAGATTGTTTATCGAAGGAGTTGAAATGCTTTATGGCACTGATCACGCGATAAGCACTGATTTCATGGAGGTCGGTACTTTCATCGCAGCAGCAGTTGTAACAGGTGGACAAATTAGAATCGAGAAAGCAGTCCCAGAGCACATGGACATGATCTTGCAGGAGTATGGAAAATTTAATATAAAAACAAAATGGGAAGGTGATACACTTGTGGTCCCATCTGGACAGAAACTTCAGACATGCACATATATGGACGGGACTATGAATAAACTTGAATGCCTTCCATGGCCAGGTTTCCCACCAGATCTTCTGCAGTTTGCAATAGTATTAGCCACACAAAGTAAAGGAAGGATACTGATTCATGATAAAATGTATGAAGGACGGCTCTTTTATACACAAGAGTTAAATACAATGGGAGCCGATATATTTCTAGCAGACCCGCACAGGATTGTTGTAAATGGGCCAGCAAAATTACGTGGTAAAGTATTAAAGTCGCCAGATATCAGAGCGGGAATGTCATTGTTAGTTGCAGCACTTGGAGCAGAAGGAGAAAGCATTATCGAACGAGGTGAAATAATTGAGCGAGGATACTCAGATATCGAATCCAGATTTAAGGCACTAGGCGCAAATATTGAGAGGATTAATTAAAAAAATCTTATGTCAATTTTTCGAAAATTCCTAAAATTAGTTCTAGGTTTTCTAGCTCGTTGGGCTATAAAAAAGCATCAAATCGAGCTCATAGTTGTTACTGGTTTTTATGGAAGTGAAATAGTGAAAGAAGGGATCTATGAGATTTTTAACCAGAAGTATAAAGTCAGAAGAAATACTGATCAGATACTTTGGGATATGTCCCTTCCTTTGGCAGTTCTTGGATATAAAGACAGAAGACGTAATTTTTTCGAATGGCTTGTGCTTATGGCGCGCGCGACATTCTATTTATTAGTTGGCCCGAAAAATAATCACACATTAATCTTAAACGCTAATTGCACATATGATGAGACTGCGAAGTTTTGGGCCAGCTTCCTCAAGCCTGATTATTTAGTTATACTCAATGAAGAAAAGGATTCAGCGATAATAAATTCCTTATTAGAAAATCTAAAGCCAGAGAAAAGTGTGCTGATTTATGAAAAAGACAAGGTAGATGAAGCGAAATTGAAGAAAATTGAGATTGATCATAAATTTACCTTTGCTGCAAAAGGAGCTGATCTTAACTATAACCAATCAAAACACACAATCTCATACAAAAGTGAAGAGTTAAAAATACCTAGTTTACTACCCTCTGTCATTGTTCCGCATATTGCTGCTGTATTTGCTCTTTGCGTTAATCACGGATTTTCACTTGATGAAGCAGGGCTTGAGGCGTTAAAATTTGATCTGGAAAGTATTTTAACTAAGAAAATTCAACAAAATCTTGGAAAAGAAGGATCTAACTGAGAAGCAGCAAAAAAGGATATTCACTAAGAAGAAGCTTGCAAACCAAGATTTTGACAAGATATACACTACGTATTACAAGCAAGTCTATGATTTCGTCCTTAAAAGAGTATCTGATGTACATGTAGCCGAGGACCTCACCAGCTCGATTTTTGAAAAAATCGTCAAGTCTATTGATGATTTTCAGTGGCAAGGTATCACTGTAAGTGCCTGGATTTTCCGTGTGGCCAGAAACAGGGTCATTGACCATTATCGAAAAGGCAATAAATATAAGGGTAGGGTTTCACTTGATAAAGTCTCTAACTTTATCGAGTCAAAGAGCCAAAGTGCACTTGAAATGCTTGAGGACTCGGAGGACCAGGTTAAGTTATACAATATAATTCGTGAATTTAAAGACGAGGACCAGTATTTGATTTACTACAAATATTTCGAAGACCTTAATAATAAAAAAATAGCAAATCTCATGGGTATGTCCGAGACTAATATAGGCACACGTTTGCACAGGATAAGAAAAAAAATGAAGGCAATGATAGTGGAATAAAATTTAAATAAACAACATGGTCCAGTTGATTAAAAATCAATATCATAAATTTCAGGCATTCCTTGCTAATCTCAAGTATTCTTTCCCAGCGCGAGGTATGAAGGTCATAGGTGTAACTGGAACAGACGGGAAAACAACAACAGTTTCAATGATCTATCATGTACTAAAATATGCCGGCGTAAACGCCGGCATGATCAGCACTATCGAAGTCAAGCTTGGCGAAAAAAGCCTGGACTCAGGTTTGCACGTTACAACTCCAGATCCATGGGATTTACCAAGATATTTAAGCATGATGAAAAAGGAAGGAATAACACACGTTGTGCTTGAATCCACATCGAATGGACTTGATCAAAACAGGCTTGCATATGTTGGTTTTGATTCTGCTGTCATAACTAATATAAGGGAAGATCATCTGGATTATCACAAAACATGGGAAAATTACGCCAAGGCAAAATTCAAATTAATTGAGTTAGTGAAAAAAGATGGCCTTGTTGTCCTAAACGATGACGATGAAAAAGCTGCCAGCTGGATCCTCCAAAGATCACAGAATCTCAAACGAAATATTTTCGCTAAATGGTTCAGCAAAAGCGAATTTATGAACAAGAAAATGACAATTGAAGGACTTGAATTTGATTATGAGCAAATGCATTTCAAAGTCCCGATGATTGGCGAGCATAATTTCGAAAATATTGGGCAGGTTATAAATATTTGCAAGAGGTACACTGAGCTGGAAACAATTCAAAAGGCATTACTAAGCTTTCAAGCGCCACTCGGTAGGATGCAATTAATGCAATCTAGACCTTTTAGTGTAATTGTGGACTTTGCGCACACACCAAATGCACTCGAACATGCTTTGCAATCTGTTGATCAACTACGCGAAACTGATGACGCGAGAATAATAACTGTTTTTGGGTGCGCGGGCCAACGCGACAAAGGTCGTCGAAGAATGGGCGAGGTTAGTGCAAAAATGGCTGATATCACAGTTCTGACAGCTGAAGATCCGCGCGATGAGGATCTTGGGCTTGTAAATAATGAAATTCTAAAATACGCAAGTGGTGCAAAGGCAGTCCTGATTGATAGGTTTGCGAACAGAAAACTATTCAAGGCAGCGCCATTTGAAAATATCGCCCAGAAAATTGAAGTGGTCCTGAAAAATCGTGATAAGCCATTTTTTACTTTTGATGAAAATACACCGCGAAGCAGGGAGGACGCAATTGAGTTCGCTCTAAGGATTGCGAGGCCCCAAGACATTGTTTTTATTACCGGAAAAGGTCACGAGCGGAGTCTCGCATTCGGCAAACCTATTAAAGAATACCCCTGGAGCGACCAGGACATTGTAAAAGAAAAACTTCAAGAACTTGCCGTCGAAGCGTAGTCTTTGACCATAAACTCTCTTTCTCTACAAGTTCCCATGAAACCTCATTTCATGCTTATCAACGCTTAATTCTGATTCTTTCGCATATTGATAGAGAATGTCTGCTGTGCGCAGAGTGAAGGCGCCGAATCGGTCATTTATCTTATCAAAAGCGCTGTCGATGGATGATGTTTTTATATAATCCATTGTTATGCAGTCTGGTATTGTAAGATCAAATAAACCAACAACAATCCTGCGGATTTTCATGTTTCGCCCGCTATTCTTTGTTTTTAAATCAAGCCTGTCAATGATCTTTTCACATTCCTTGTAAACATCCATTCCATGGTCTGTATAATGGCCAAGTACAAAACTTTCTCCAAACCAATATGGAAAATTCCAGTCATATGTGCCCATATTTGCCTGTGCAAACCAAATAAAACCTTTCGCAGTTTTCTGTTTATGCTTGCGAAGGCGTATACAAAGACGTTCAGACATTTTTCGCGCTAGTGATTTAAGTTCGCGCTTACTTTCCGTTGCAGTTTCAAGTGTATGAGCATGTTGCATGCTTTTGGCCGGCTTTACTTTGATAAGGGGCTGAACAGGCTCAAAGTTATATCCATTGACCAGAAGTCTGAGCCTTGTATAATAGCCACCCACAATCGAATAAAGGTCTGCATCAGACAGGTCCCGTATTTGTTTAACAGTATTAATTCCATATTTATACATTTTTTTACTCGTGTTCCTTCCAATACCCCACACGTCCTCGATTTTCATTGGATCAAGGTATTTAAATCGTTCTTCCCATCTGATTCGCGTTATCCCGTCAGGCTTATCATAATCAGAAGCAATTTTTGTAAGTAGTTTATTCCCGGCAATACCTACTGAGCATGTCATGGCCTTACCCATTTCTTGTGTGATCCGGTACTTTATGTCAAAAGCCATATCTTCGGCAGTCCCGAAATATTTTTCTGTTTGAGTAATATCCAAGAAAGCTTCATCTATACTGTAAACTTCAATTACAGAAGAGTATTTGGAAAGAATGTGCATAAACTTATTATGCAGGCCATAGTACTTGATCGGGTCCAGTTCAGCAATTTCAAAGCTCGGGTCAATTCTCTTAGCTTCGTTTAACCTTGTCGAAAGGCCGATACCAAGTCGTTTCGCCGGGTAAGATGCAGCAAGTATGGCCGAACCAGGGTAATCATGCTTCCCAACTCCCATAGATTTATTTCGCAAGAAAGGATTCGCCTGCTGTTCCGCCGAAGCAAAAAACGAATTTAAGTCTACATGCATTAATATTTTTGTCGGAGGACAGAGCTTCATATTAACGTATTAACTAATTAACTTATTAACTAATTAGCTGATTAGATGAATGCAGAGCCAATTTGTGTTGTGTGAAATGTCCGTGTGCTCTTTGGATTTTTAAATATTTAATAAATCCAGCAATTTGTTTAATAAGTTCTGTAAGTCTTTTATCAAAATAATAGAATTCTTTTTCTGTTAAATAACCAACAGAGCAAGCAGAGTATAATAAATCTAATACTTCGTTCGCTGAACTTTTTGAGATTAGCAGGAATCTAATAAATTCATTGTTATTATCCCTTTCAAACCCCTCAACAAAATTAGCTGTGATTGAGATCGATGCCCGTCTGATTTGATCACATAAAGCGAAATCTCTATGAATTCTATCTTTAAGCAAAAGTTGATATATTTCTTTTATTAAGATATGTCCATATTGCCAAATCTCAAAGTCTTGATATTTTTTAATTCGCATGTTGTACGTTTAATAAGTTAATTCGTTAATCAGCCAATCAGTTAATCAATCAATCCTTCCACAAAATTTCTTCCAGCCACCAGCTAAGTGTGTCTGTATCAAACCGTAATTTATATGATCCTGAATCATTGGACACAGAGAAAAGATAGATCGGGATTGTTCCTTTTCGCGCACGCGTGACTAGATTATTGCCGGTGATATGATATATCCGTCCATCCCATTCAAAGGCTTTGATCTTGGTCAGGCCTTTCCTGGAAAAAACATAAGTACTTATTGGCTTGTGAATTTTTTCATATCTATTCATGAAAATATAATACCGAAAGAAACCCGAAGATGTCAAGTGCTTGGAATCTTATATTAAATCTAATATAATTGCGTCAACTAAATCATATTACTTATTATTATTTTCTTTTCATGGACTATTTTAAAAAGGTAGAGGAATCGATCAAATTCGCCTGGAAGTACAAAACTTTGTGGCTTTTCGGCTTTTTGATAAGTTTGTTCGGAAGCGAGGGAGTAAGCAATCAATATAATACTAATTCCAATTCAGGCAATGAAAAATTAGATGGAGCTTACGATAAAGTTGCAGATTTATTCGAAGAACCTGCTTTTATTGCATTTGTCATCGTAGCAATATGTCTGGGACTTATTGTGGCCTTGGTAGGCTGGTATATTACTAGTGTTTCTAAAGCAGCTTTGATCAATGCAGTAAAAATGGAGCAAAAAGGAGAAGAGCCTACTTTTAAAAAAGGCTGGAAATATGGAAAAACTAAAGCACTAGACTTTATCAAATTGGATTTGATCGCATTATTACTTGGCTTAGTAATAGTCTTGTTCCTCATACCAATTATAATTATTTGTATCGTTTTCCCTCCACTTCTGTGTCTATTGTGTCTAGGAATTCCCGTGTTTATTATTGGTGCGATCCTTTGGTGGATGACATTGAACGCAGCACAAAGATACATAGTCTTAAAGGACATGTCAGCTATGGAAAGTTTGAAAGCAGGATGGAAACTCACTAAAACAAAGATAGTTACATATTTTACCGCAGGATTAGTTTCCCTAATCCCAGGTTGTCTTTGGGGGATAATCATATTCCCATTGGGGTTACTTGCAGCAGTAGCTGTTATCTTTATTTTAATCGGTGTCGTAAGTAGCTCACCAGTAATTGGACTAATTATATTGGCTTCTGTAATATTTTCTTTCAGTTTACTTGTAGCAGTAGTGAACTCACCATACACTGTATTTGTCTATACTTACTGGACAAAGGTATTGATGGAATTGATGGATGGAAAGGCTGATACAAAAGTCTCCAATAAGGATGAAAAATGAAAGGCGAGCAAATTAACAGTAAAACTTTGATTGTGATGGGTGGGCCAACTGCGTCTGGCAAAACTGACCTAGCAATCAAAGTAGCACAAAACTTCAATGGCGAAATAATAAATGCGGACTCAATGCAGGTTTATCAGGACATGGATATTGGTACAAATAAAGGGCATGTTCACCCATTAAGATCAATTTGGAACGACTCTCAAATCAAGCCCATAAAAGACAAGATCGAGGATAGGGAATTTGTGCTTAAACCATATGAAATAAACAACTCTGGTGTAATTGGGTGGCTTTTTAACATAGTTAAACCAGATTACAACTTCACAGTTTCGGAGTATCAGAAATTAGCCTACACTATTATCGATTCAATACATCAAAGAGGTAAAGTGCCTGTGTTAGTCGGTGGCACCGGACTTTATATTGACGCAGTCATCAAAGGGTATAGGATCCACTCAAGACCAGACCTGAAATTAAGAGAGAAATTAAATACACTCACAGTTATAGAACTTCAAGAAGAGATTAAAAAGCTCGATTATAATCTGGAAAAATTAAATAATTCAGACAGAAATAATCCAAGGAGATTGATCAGGCTCGCAGAAAAATTGTTCGCAGACAGAAATGGTAAAAATAAGAAAAACACAAATAAAGTAGAAAAAGGTTTTAACGTCATTTTTTTATATCCAGATATTGAAAAAGAAGAGATATTTTCAAACATTGAAAAACGGGCGGAACAAATGTTAGAACGGGGCCTTGTTAAAGAGGTCAAAAAGCTTTTTGCACAAGGGTATTCGCCTGAAAATAAAACTTTACAATCAACTGGCTACAAGCAAGTTTCCCAATATTTAACAGGAGTTGGGGAGATTGCAACAGAAGAAGAGCTAGTTAAAGAAATTATTAAAGCACATAAAAATTATGCAAAAAGGCAGATCACATGGTTTGAAGGCAAAGGCAGGAATTACAAACTAATAAAAGTTAACCAGGAAAATGTCCTGTCAAAACTTCAAAATATTTGAACTTTCGGAAAAGTTTCGGTATACTAATTACTATGCACCAGCAATCATTATTACAAGATAAAAGCGAATACGGATCAACAAGTGGATCCGAGACATCGAATCAAAAAAGACCGCTAGCTGATCTGCTACGTCCCGGTAATCTAAAAGACTATGAGGGTCAGGAAAAACTCGTGGGAAAGGATGGACCAATTAGAAGAATGATCGAGAAAGATGATCTTATCTCAATAATCCTCTGGGGCCCCCCTGGCTCTGGAAAGACAACATTAGCAAGAATCATAGCAAATGAGACAAGTTCATATTTTGTACAATTGTCTGCAGTAAAAGCAGGGAAGGCAGATGTAGAAAAAGCTGTTAGAGAAGCAAGAGAAATATTTGGTATGTACGATGGAAAACGGACCATACTTTTTTTGGATGAGATCCATAGGTTCAATAAAGCTCAGCAGGACTATTTATTGCCTTTTGTTGAGGATGGAACATTGATCCTGATCGGAGCAACAACAGAGAACCCTTCATTTGAGGTTAATTCAGCTTTGCTCTCCAGAATGCGGGTTTTCGTATTAGATAGATTAACTGCTGAAGAAATTCAAAAAGTGGTCAATCGTGCTATTAAGTTGTTAAAAAGCGAGTATAAAATTAGTATTAAGCTGGACAAGGAGGCCATGACAGTGCTTGTGAAGAATGCGAACGGAGATCCTAGAAGCGCATTGAACATACTTGAGCTTTCTATAAAGTTATCAAAATCCTCACAGATTTCTAGAGAAATTGTGCTAAATGCGATTGCGCAATCCCCTCTGTATTATGATAAAACAGGGGAGGAGCATTATAATATTATTTCTGCTCTACATAAATCTATGCGATCAAGCGATGCGAATGCTTCATTGTACTGGCTTGCGAGAATGCTTGAGGGTGGTGAGCAGCCTGAATACATTGCAAGAAGAATGCTTCGCTTCGCAGCAGAAGATATTGGAAATGCTGAACCAATGGCAACAGTTCTGGCAGAATCTGTGTTTGAAGCTTGTAAGAAAATAGGCCTGCCAGAATGCAAAGTGCATTTAGCCCAATTAGCGATATTTTTGGCGAAAGCACCGAAAGATAATTCTGCGTATGTAGGTTATGCAAAAGCGAGTAAGGATGCAAAAGAAACATTGAACTTACCAGTTCCTATGCACTTACGAAATGCACCAACTGATTTAATGAAAGAGCTTGGTTATGGCAAAAATTATATCTACGATCACAATGTAAAAGGCAAAAAAAGTGGTCAACAATGCATGCCGGATGAGTTGAAAAATAGAAAATACCTGTAATCCGCCTGCTACACTTGCGAATTTGCTTTAATACTTCACAGTAGAAAATTCAGAAAAAATTCAGAATTATTTAAGGATTTGTTAAGAACTTCCTAGTATATTCTTTATAACGAATTCGCAAATCTGCTTCTGGCCGGTTAATTGTGAAGTTTTTTATTTGTTAATTTATTTTAATGTACTATCAAATGTTACATATAGTTGGTCGTGCTACTAACAATCCTGTCCTGCAGGATAGCAAAAACGGCAAAAAGTTCTGTCGAGTTCCGGTAGCGGTTAATCAGAGAAAAAAGAGGTCTGAAAAAGAAGTTGAAGAGGTGACATATTATTATGACATTCTCTTGTTCGGCAAAATGGCAGAAAGTGCTGTGAAACAAGTCCAAACAGGTGATCTAGTTAGTTCAATAGGAAGACCTGAATTTGAGACTTATGTTTCTAAGAAAGACAAAAAAGTGTCTAAGTTGAAATCTACTATTCACGCTGAAGTCTGGCAGGTGATTAAGTAAATTGAAGTTTTGAGTTCGCGTACAGTCCCTATGGGTAAGGGGCAATGGCCCGCCTGCACTGGTGCAGGCGGGCCTCTTCAAAATTTATTCTTTAGTTCGACTTTTTATGTTTTAATACTTGATTTTTTGTGACGTTTATGGCACAATTCATACGCAAACAATATAGAATAAGATATGATCAACGCGCTATAAGATTTATAAGCAGCTGTCCAAAGGAGGTTCGAAATAAGCTCAAGGGCACTAAATATTTATATGAAGTTAGAGTAAAATTTAAAGGTGAGTATAGGTTTATATATGCTTATGTAGGTAACGAATTTATAATATTTTTAAGTGGTTTTAGAAAGAAGCAAAATAAAACACCTACGAGAGAAATAGAACTAGCAAAAAATAGATTAAAAAATTATTAATAATATTATGTATAAAAAATCAACTACCAAAACAAATTCACAAATAGAAGAAATGACATTGAGTATGTCCGAGGTATTCGGTGAGTTAACCAAGCAGGATAAGGAATATATTAAGGAAATGAAGAAGTATTATCTTTCTTTGATGCAAATCAGGTCAATGCGAAAAAAGAGTGGACTAACACAGGAAAAATTATCGAGTAAATCAGGAGTTCCAAGGACTACTATCGCCAAAATAGAATCTGGTAGTAGGAATGCAACTATTGATACACTTATGAAGTTAGCTAGTGCTATGAATAAAAAGCTGGAAATTAATTTAGTTTGATTTGATCTGGTCTTTTAACAGTCCTATATCGTCTACCCATTTATTCCCATCCCACCATTCCAATCCTTTGAACTGTAATTTATATATATCAGTTGGCCTTGAAAATGAGCCCAAGTAAATATATCGAAGGTTCTGATCTGGTTCCTTCGCCATCGTTATCGCTTTTAACATCATGCCCATGCCTAAGTTTGGAACATTTGAAGTAAGGTCATAAGATGGATAACAATAGTGAATTATTTTCTCCGCTTTATAAAGAATGCAATACCCCAATGTTTTTGTGTGATCAATCGTTGCGCTAGTAGTGTCATTCCCTAGCGTATTATTCTTATAATAAACTAATAATTTATTGAAATGAAGTCCATTATTTGCACCGCTGTACAAAATCTCGCGGATTTTATTTGCTGAAAATTCCACGTCGTTGAAATTCTCCTTATAAAATGTTTTTCCAAGATTAAAAATTCTCCAGTTTGTTTTGTTATCAAGTGGAAGGGAAAGCTCAAATTCAAACAGGGAAATATCCTCAGTTTTTCTTAATACGCGTCTATTCTCACTAGACAGCTCAAACTTGCTCAGATCGATACGCAAGCTTCTTACCTGGTCCATCTGGTCTGGAACACGCGTCAAAACGTAGCCTTCCCCGTAAAGATCAACGATTTCCCGATTGCTAATTCCAGGAATTGCAGTCTTTTTAAAATGAAAATATTGTGGCATGAATTAAACTAAATATATTGATGTAAATAATTCACATTTAACTAATAAACTCATTATAGTCATAATAACTGATCTTGACCAGTTTTAAGCGACTTTTTGAACCAGATATAATTTCTTTTGACACCGTCCGGAAACAGTCACAATGAAAATAATAAAAAATTTTGACACTATACCCTTCCTGACCCCTCCTGGATATAAATAAATTTCCCGTTGCATAAACGCACATGTAAAAAAAGGGGGTGCCCAGGTAACCCCTTGCTTTACTTTAGGAGTATAAATTATTTTTTCTTATAGATTTAAATAACGGCTGATAGTAAAACAAGTATTCCAGGTGACAAATTCCGGACGGTATCATTTCCTTTATTCATGTTATAATTCAAAGTTAGATAATGTTTGACCAGAAAAAAATAAAAAACCTTGTGAATTCATACCCCCTTATCCAAATAACAGGGGGGCTCGTACATGTACAGGAGATAATTATACAGGAGCTGACGGACAAGTTGCAGCAGAATACGAAATTTGAAATTGATTTCCTTGTAGTGGTTAAAAAATGGTCTTCGGATATCGCACGATTCATTGAGTCTGCAGAAATAATGGATAAAGAGATCACGTATGCAGGACTTGATCTGACGCTTGAGCAAATGGGCTTTGAATTTGTTCCAAAAGTTGAGCAAAAAGGACAATACTCAAGATTGGGTGACACAATCAGCATTTGGCCAATAGGCTATAAAAATCCGATTAAAGTTGAATTTTTTGATGAAAAAATAGAGTCAATATATTTTTTTGACGAACTGTATGGAAGAAAACTTGATGCAATTGATCGATTTTTTCTTTCGAAAATTAACATATTGGATGATAAAGTTGAATGGGAAAATATTGCAATATTTCCGAGCAATGAAATTTCTTCTAGGAAAAAACTCACTGGAAAGAAATTTCACTTTATTAATGGAGACAATAAGGTGCAGCTAGTTGAGCTATACGATAGATTGTCAATAAAGCAGGACTTTTTACTAATAGTCTTTGATAATGAAAATCTGCCGGAATCTATTAAATTATCGCTTAATCTCTCATATCCGCAATTGTTTTATTCACGTCTTGATATAGCCCAGCAGGAGATGGAAAGGCTTGTTTCCGAAGGTTATCAAGTATTTCTACAAACAGAACATTTGGAGCAAATCCCGAAATTTTTCAAAAACTACCTTCTTAAAGATGGTGCATATGATCTGCAAGCTGGGTTTGTAAATAAGGCGACCAAAGAGATTCTTTTAACTGATCGTGAACTTTTTGGCACAATTTATATCACAAAAGAAAAGCAAAAACGGCTTTCATCCAAACAGGCCCAAAAATTATTAAGCCAGATTGAAGGTGAAGTAGAAATAGGCGATTATGTTGTCCACGAGGACCACGGAATCGCTGTTTATGCAGGTATCACAAGGGAAAAGGACCAGGAATATTTACATTTGAAATACGCAGATAATGATGAACTATTAATTCCTCTAAATCAAATTCATAAAATTACAAAATACATTGGTGTATCAAATGAGCTCCCCAAAATCGGCAAGCTGGATAAAGTCTCGTGGAGGAAAACAACTGAAAAAACAAAGAAAATTATCAATATACTTGCAAAAGATCTTGTTGAGCATTACGCAAAAGTTCAGCTAGCTAGCGCTTTCCCAATACAATCTATTGACAGTGATTCTTATCATCAATTCAATAGTGCATTCCAATTTGAAGAAACACCGGACCAAAAAAGGACAATTAATGAGGTCCTTTCAGATCTTTCTAGAGAAAGACCAATGAACAGGCTGATTGTCGGGGATGTTGGCTTTGGAAAAACCGAAGTAGCAATGCGTGCGTGCTTCAAAATCATAGAAAATGGGAAGCAAGTAGCTGTTCTCGTACCCACAACAGTTTTGGCAGCACAGCATTATAAAGTGTTCAGCGACCGGTTCAGAAAATTCAATACAAAAATCGCGATGATGTCGCGTTTTTCAGGTAAGGAGGAAAATAGTAAAATCGCGCAAGAGCTAGCTAATGGGAAGATCGATATTGTAATTGGCACTCACCGCCTATTGAGCACTGATGTTAAATTTAAAAACCTTGGGCTGCTTGTTATTGATGAAGAACAAAAGTTCGGGGTGAGACAAAAGGAAAAATTAAAGAAGTTAAAATATGGTGTGCATGTACTTTCTATGACAGCTACTCCAATTCCTAGGACATTGAGCATGGCGCTTTCTGAGATACAAGATATTTCAATAATTTCAACTCCACCCGAGGGCAGGAAATCCATTGATACGAAAGTTGAAAGATTTAGCTGGAATAAGATCAGGGAAGTTATAAAACACGAGATCGATAGGAACGGGCAAGTGTATTTTGTTCACAATCGTGTGCAAACAATTGATTCGATCAAAGCACAATTAGAGAAGCTTCTTCCTGGAGTTAGATTTGCTTTAGGTCATGGACAGATGCATGAAAATCAACTTGAAAAAGTCATGAACGATTTTTATGAGAGGAAATTTGATTGTTTGGTGTGCACTACTATTATTGAAAATGGCCTGGATATGCCGAATGTGAATACTATAATAATCAATAAAGCTCAGAATTTCGGCCTTGGACAGTTATATCAGCTAAGAGGGCGTGTCGGACGCAGTGAAAGACAAGCCTATGCTTACTTGTTTTATGAAGGAAAATCGATTGATGAGTATGAAAAGAGCGCAGAAGAAAATATTAGTGGACCTGATGAAATAATTGATGAGGAGGAAGAGAAAAAAGTTAATCGTAAATATATTGAGCGATTAAAAGCAATCATGGAATCGCAAGAACTTGGCGCAGGCTTTAAAATAGCAAGTAGAGATCTTGAGATCCGTGGAGCAGGAAATCTTCTCGGGCGCGAACAGCACGGTCAGATAACCAAAGTCGGCTTAGCTTTGTACATGCAAATGCTGGCAGAGGAGATTGAGAAGCTGAAATTAGCGGAAAATTTAAACATGGATTAAGATAAGTGCAATATTTATTTATTATTTTCGTAAAATGGAACATAAATTAAATAATAATCATCAAATGGAATACCAGGCGGGAATCGAACGTATTGTTGCTTCAATTATTGATAATATGATAATTTTTATCCCGGCTACTATTATACTAGTAATAGCTTTGGCCGTTGTCGGTATATTAGAATTAGATCCTTTATTTGCAGCATTAATATTTTTGATCTGGTATGTCATATTAATAATAGGTGAATTGATCTTACATAGTTTTGTAACGTATTATTATAAAGGTCAAAGTCCAGGTAAAAAGATAATGAAAATAAAGATTGTTGATAAAAATGGAAAAACTCCGAGTATTTCCAGGTTATTTTTACGAAGAGCTATTTTTATGGTACTCAATTCCGTCTTCGGTGTATTTTTCTTGTTGGTAATATTCCTGACAGAAAAGAAACAAGGAATACATGATCTAGTAACAGATACATTTGTTGTGAAAGCTGAATAGGTTAGATTGATTATTGGCACGGTCCGGAAATTATCACCTAAGAATTTTGGCACTATACCCCTCCTGACACCTCCTGGATATGAATATTTTTTCCGTTGCATAAACGCACATGTAAAAAATGGGGGTGTCCAGGTACCCCCACCAGGCAACTTATTGCTTAGGATAGGGTTTAATTTAGTTAGGTGTATATCTTGACTATATAGCAAATACGTGATATTATTAATTTTGCTTTTATATTTGTTCTTATTATGATTGCTAATAATACAGAAAATTATTGTAGTGATTGCCCATTAATGAGAGATGGAGTATGTACTAATATAGAGGGAAAGCTGGATGGTTTAAATGGGGACAAAAAAAGAACTGTTTTTTCTTTCGCAAATAGGGAAAGGCTGGAGCGACTATATTTCCATGTTTTTGGAAGCGGTGTTGGAGAGCATATGCAAGATACCATTGCTCCAGGAATACTACAAAAAATAATTTGCGACTGTCCTCCGAAGGCACCAATTGATGCTAGTCTTACTACATTAGTTGAGGTTGCCGGTATATATTTAAAAGGGCAGAGAAACTAATTCTTACACTAGTTTTAACTGCTTTTTACTCACTTTTTTCAATATTCTTTGTTTTGGCTTCGAAGTTGTTTGTTTCTTTATCAACTCACTCTCAATGCTCTTTACATCGAGAAGGCTGTCTTGTTCGAGGCTTAGAAGGATTTCTTTCGCGCGTTTGGTGATCTCGGCTGGTACTCCGGCCATTTCGGCAACGTAAACTCCATAGCTTTGATCGGTTCCGCCTTTTATTACTTTTCGTGTGAAGATGACTTCTGTGCCTTTTTCTAGTACTTGAACATTGTAGTTTTTCACACGCTCGAGTTTGTCTTCTAGGTCAATTAATTCGTGGTAATGCGTTGCAAATAGTGTTTTTGCGCCGATTTTATTATGAATATATTCAACAATCGACCAGGCAATGGCAACGCCGTCGTAAGTGCTAGTGCCTCTACCAACCTCATCAAGAATTATAAGAGATCGCTCAGTCGCGTTATTCAAAATATTCGCAGTCTCATTCATTTCCACCATAAAAGTTGATTCACCGGAAGCGAGATTGTCCGAAGCACCAACGCGGGTAAATACTCTGTCAACAATGCTAAGGTTTGCGGAACCGGCAGGTTCACCTGCACCTGTGGCAGGCACAAAACAGCCTGCTTGTCCCATTAAAGTAATAATTGCTGCCTGCCGGATATATGTCGATTTGCCAGACATATTTGGTCCGGTAAGTATAATTACTTGATTTTCATCGTTATCCAGAAACAGGTCGTTAGATATATACGATTCCTTTATATACTTCTCCACAACCGGATGTCTGGCATTTACGATTTCCATTTTTCCAGAAACGTTCAGGCGAGGTTTTGTATATTGATTTAATCTGCTTAGATGCGCGAAGTTTGCGAGCACATCCAGCACTGAAACTACATCGCCTAATTCTTGTAACAATTCAATGTGCTTCGCGACTTCGTTTTTTATCCCATTAAATAACTCATATTCAAGAGCATTTGCTCTGTCATTTGCATTTAATATTTTGTCCTCCCAAAGTTTTAGATCTTCGGTTATAAACCGTTCGGCATTCACCAATGTTTGTTTGCGTATATAATTGTCAGGAACCTTGTCTAGATTTGATTTACTTACTTCAATATAATAGCCAAAAACGCTGTTGTACTTCACTTTTAGTGAACTGATCCCTGTACGTTCAATCTCTTCTGTTTGCAATTTTTTCAACCAATTCTTGCCCTCTTTTTCTGTAATTTTTATTTCATCAAGTTCACTATTATATCCTTCTTTTATTATTCCGCCTTCCATGATTGTGTTTGGTGGGTCTTCTGTAATGGATTGATTGATAATACTGATAATCGAAATCAGGTCATTCTTTTTTATTCCAATTTTTTTATGAGTATTTATTAGAATATTTTTGTAATTTTTTGTGCTTTCCGTGAGTTCAATTATTTTTTGTAAGGATGTTTTTAAATAGAGTAGGTCACGCGCGGTGATTGAGCCTGTTCCTATTTTGGAAACAACTCTTTCTAGATCACAGATATTATCTAGTGAATCGCGAATACTAGAGAGCTTTATTGGATCTTTAATGAGCTCTTCGACTGCGTCTAGCCGTTCTTCAATTAATTCTTTATTAATCAATGGGTTAAGTAACCATTGCCTGAGCTTTCTTTGCCCCATTGCAGTCTGGCACTCATTTAATATCCCGAACAATGATGCATTCGGATTTTCAGGATCACGGGAATAAATTATCTCGAGGTTTTGGATCGTTGCCCGGTCAAGGTTCATATAATCTGTTTTATTTATTTTTGTGATTTTCTTGATATGCTCTAAATTTGTCCTTTGTGTCTGTCTCATATAATCAAATACTACTCCCGCTGGAATGACCTCCTGGTCGTCTTTGTCGTATCCCATGCTTTTGAGGGATTTGAGATTGAAATGTTCTGTTAGTAATTTATAATTTTTTTCAAACTCCCAAAGCGACTGGTCTGTTGATTGAATTGCCAACTTGTACAGCGAATTCTTTAGTTTCGGTTCAAGTTCAGTTGGACAAATAATCTCTGAAGGATGCAATCTGTAAATTTGGTTCATTAAATCATTAAAGTCGTAAAGTGTGGCTGTGTGAAACTCTCCGGTTGTTAGATCGCAGTAAGATAAAAAATATTCAGCAGATTCTTTATTGCTTTTGTTCTTTAAAGCACTAAACACAGCAAGCAAATAGTTATTATTCGACTCGTCCAAATAATCTATATCAGAGATCGTCCCTGCTGTGATTATTTTCGTAACCTCTCTTTCAACTAATTTCCCAGCTTCAGGCTCGGTCATTTGATCTGCAATGGCTACTTTTTTCCCAGCATTTACAAGGCGTTTTAAATATCTCTTCAAAGCATGATGAGGTATTCCTGCCATTGGCCTTCGATTATCATCTTTCCCACGACCAGTGAGCGTGATGTTCAAAATCTTTGAAATAGTCTTTGCATCTTCATTAAAAGCCTCATAAAAATCCCCAAGGCGGAATAAAATAATAGCATCAGAATGCTTCTTCTTCATCTCATCATATTGTTGCATCATGGGTGTGGACATGACCTAATTTTACAGGTTAAAGAAAAAATTGTCGAAGGTTCACGAAAAATTGAATTATTATACTTGAAAATTAGTGTATAAGCTTTGAGATGACTCGAAATAATAAATGCCATTAGGGTCTTGAAATCGCAAAGGTAGCATGAGGTGTGATTTTACTCTTCCACGGCCTATGCCTTCACTTTTTGTAAGAACCAAGGAATTTTTATTGGAGTCATATTTCAAAGACGAGAAATCAGGATAAAAAGCTTCTCTTATTAACCTGAGATATTCCGTGGAAAGGTTATTTATTGCTAACATCATATAACTAGTGTCTGCTTCTGCAATTTCTCCTTTATGAACGAACGATAGGCTACAATAACCGTAATTTGTAGCATGCTCATAATGTAATGTGTTGGGATGAAAATCTTTTTGATCGAATGGTGGGGTTTCTGTTACACAAAAAGATAATAACTCAGAACTGTTTTCATCAGACAGAGGATAAGTTGTAAAATTTGTTTCGCAGGACATGGTTCCTTGTAAAATATTTAGTATGTGTCCATAAAGAACTTCACTTTCGGGGAGCTTGGAGGTAAATGTAATTAGCGGTAATGCAAACGTATCTACAATCTCTGAACGCTGCAAATAAGGGTTCCTTATATCTACTGCTTGAAAACGCCTAATAAATTCTTGTGTGATAAAAGGCACTCGTTGCCGATCATGCGGTGATCTTAGGCTTCCAGTTAAGATTGGATAACCACAGGTTCCTTTTACTATGTAATTATCTGGTCTATCTTGATTATCACCTGCAGATGCTAGCATATTTTGTAGTTAAATATGACTGATTATATTAACCATTCTTTGTAAAGTATAGTAGACACCTGTACATTTTTATTTTTTCTTATGTAATAGTATAATCATAAATCTGCTGCTTTTTTATTTGTGGCGAAATTATACTCTCTGAGCAATAGATAAATAATAATTATGTCTCAAGAAACTACACCAGGCTCGACAATTCCGAATGGCGCTGAAATTTTTAGCCCAATTGGTGAATTGGACACAGCTGTTAGAAATTTCCCTACAAGTTTTAATGAGGGTGTTGTTCTTTATCTAGCGACAATAAAAACGTTAAGATTTTCTGAAGAGAACTCTGTTGGCTATTATTTGTATATCAATATATTTCCAAGCAGTGAAGCGAGTGAAGCACAAGGTGAGCAAAATTGGGATGTTATTGATAGAAGGATTGTTGATTTTACAACCGAACAGTTAAAACTCGGAAGAGGTTCGATTACCTCGCAAAATATAGAAACGGAACACCCAAAAGGATTTCCAGGTCGCTCCCGCTTAATCAAGGAGCGTCTCTATATGATTAATGTTACAAGTATGATGGAGTAATTGCTCTTGACAATTTATTTTTATTAGTGTATTATCGCGTTACAACACTAAAACAATATTTTTTAGTGCATAAGTAGCTAATAAATTATGAATACTGAATTTAATTGGAAAAACAAAGATAGTGATAACCTCTTTAAGGGGGTATTGGCATTGGAGAGCATTGAAGATTGTGAAAGGTTCTTCCGCGATCTTATGACTGAACAGGAAATCGAAGTTTTTACAGCCAGGTTCAAAACAGCACTTATGCTTGATAAGAAAATATCTTATAGAAAGATCTCAAAAGAAACAGGCATGAGCACAGCCACAGTTACAAGAGTAAACAACTGGCTTGAAAGAGGCATGGGCGGGTATAGACTTGTAATTGATAAACTGAAGAAATCCAGTCCAGAAGTACTTTCAAACTTATTCCATCATTCTAGCAAACCTAATCTTTCCGCAGGTTTGTGATTTATATCCTTATACGATAATAAAATAAATAGATTATAAACCTGTCGAAAGGTTTTATGCCTTTTGGCCTTAGATGGCGGTCGTAGCATAAAGGTTAATGCAGGGGTTTGTGAAACCCTTGATGCGGGTTCAATTCCCACCGATCGCCCCAAATAATTTATTTATTGCAGAAATGAGAAAATTAAGCGAACTAACAATTAGAGAATATCTTGAACAAACAGGCCTTTTATTGGAGGCTGACGAACTGTTGCCGCAGGGCGGGCCACTAAATGCTTATTATGGAATTAATGTTTCCAAGACTGATTACGAGCCTATAGATCAGATTCAGGGACTAATTTTTGCAAAGAGAATACAGGAGTGGAATGCTACGAAATTCGAGGAAAAAGGAAAATTTGTAGTGTTTATTGGTGGATTGTACGAAATACTAAATGCACAGAGCATTCAGAAAGCAGAAGAATTGATAAGTATAAACTTGAAAAAAGAAGTTCAGAAGAAAAAGCTCTACAAGAGGCTTATGAAAAGACTTAACATAGAAGGAGAAGTTCTTATAACGCTAGATCTTTGGCAGAATCAGGAATACTGGAACATTTTGATGGGTTTGATAGAAAAGCAGGTCTTTACTAGAGGCTTACTCATAAATGATGCCCTGAAATTCTATGAAAGCAAAGATCAGCTGATGAAAACTCTCAAAGTAAAAGAACTTCCAAGAGAGTTTGTAAATCTGCCGCTTGAGTTTATTAAGAAAATAGGCAACTGGCCGGCCCCGCTTTTATATACTCCAGCTGAAGTTACAGAGGCATTTGCGCTGGCCCAGTTCAAGGGAATTGATACAAAAATTGGACAGGTACAGGAACGTCCATATGATAAATACTTTAAGGGGTCTTTAAATACTTTCAGAATAAGGCAAGCAGTTGATTTATTTTCGACATTGAATAAGCCAAAAGTTGTGACCCCATATATTGATAAGCAAGATGCCAAAAAGGAGCTGCGAATATATTTCGGAGACAAACCCGAAGAGATTAAAGAGAAAATAAATTTATGTAAATTAGAAAACTATATTTTCACAACAGACGAAAAGTATGGGGAGCTATTAAATCCTATTGTTGAAAAAGCAATCTACGCAATTGAATGTGCGCGCATGAAAGGGAAGAAAAATGTACGAATTAGTGGCGAAAAAATTGAGAACGGTCAAAGCCTGATCAACTTAATATCGAATGGAAAAATCCTAATTAGTAATTTGAAGGAAGCACTGCCAGAACTAATTTTTGAATATCTAATATCATGAAATTTAATCCACCAAAAGGCACAATAGACATAACTGGAGAGCAATTCTATCAGTATAAGCTTGTTGCAGATTCAATATTGCAAGTCCTGGAAAGATATGGATTTACGCAAGTCCGCACTCCAGTATTTGATGATTTTAACTTACTTGCTAAAGATGCAGGCGAAGAAGTTGAAGGACAAATTTATAGGTTCAAAGATAAAGCTGGCAGGGACCTGGCTATTAAATCAGATATTACGCCTGCACTTACCAGATTGGTTGGAAAATACGCGAAATCAACTATCAAACCAATTAAATACAGCTGCTATGACAGGGTTTATAGATACGAGAGACCACAAAAAGGAAGATATCGCGAAATAACTCAGATCAATGGAGAAATGTTTGGTGTTAATTCTGCACTTGCTGATATGGAAATATTGAATTGCCTGATTGACTGCTATAGCGAGGTCGGCCTTGATGATGTGAAAATATATATTGGATGCAGGCCATTGCTTGAACTATTTATCAAAAATACAATACAGGACGAAAGCAAGGTAAAACCAGTGATCAGACTTCTTGATAAGGTCGATAAAATATCCCGCGAGCAATTTTTAAATGAAGAGAAAGCACTTGGGATCACGCCAAAAATGGCTGGTTCTCTTGATAAGTTTAGTGATGTTAAAGGGGATTTCAGCAAAGGAATCGAGGATTTTGAAGTGCTTGTTGGCGAAGATAAGGTCTACGAAAGTTATTTAACAAGATTAAAGGAAATATCCAGATTAATTGATGTTTTGGGTCTAAACAAGAAGATCAAGTTAAATTTGTCATTGGCTAGAGGCTCGGAATACTATACTGGCATAATATTTGAAGCTAGGTATGAAAGTGGGCAAACAAGCAGTCTAAGCATTGGCGGCGGCGGCAGGTATGACAATTTAGTAAAAATGTATGGTGGACCTGATACTCCAGCAGTTGGTTTTTCGATTGGTATAGATCGGTTAATTTTGTTGTTGGAGGAAGTCGGTATGCTGAAAAAAATGTTGCCTGTTATTGATTATGCTTTAGTTTACGAGAATACTGAAAAGAGTAAATCCTTCGCAGTAAAACTGGCTGATGAACTTAGGAAGTCCGGTTTTAACGTTGATATTAGCCTTAGCAACAAAAATACGCAGGAACAAATCGAAAATGCGAATGCAAAAGGCGTTAAAAAAATCATTTTGATTAAAGATAATTTGCTAAAGAAAAATAATACAGTTCTAGTCTGGAGAATTGATAAACCAGAAGAAAAGCAGGAAATAGCACTTGGTAGGAATTTACAATTTAGAAATTTAATATGAAAAACATAAACTTACTTAAAAATATTTTACAGCACCACAAAAAGTTTAATCCGCTGGCTTCCACCAGTTAATTAGCGTTTTGTTAGTTAATTGATTGATACCGGCGAAAGCCGGTTTTTTATTTGTTATTATTAAAATTATGGAAAATATACTTACTGATACAGGTAGACAAGTTTTAAAAACAACAGCAGATCCCAGTTCCTTTATTGAGGAGCTTTCTGGGCTTGACACTAGGGGGGAGAGGGCAGAGCTTCTAAGTAATTGGGGCTTTGATATTCAAATTGACGAAATGCTTTATGATAAAAAGCGAGACGGTATTATCCCAGGCATTAAATCAGTTATTCGCGATGAAATTCAACCTTGGCTCGAAACGAGATGTCCAGAGTTCTTGCCTGATATCTCTTTGGAAAGGGTAGTAGGAAGTACCAATGAAATATTGCAGTCCCAAGGAGTTCAATTCCAGAATGAAGATGGGAAGGATATTACGGCCAAAACAATTAGAGATGTAATTGTTGATGATGGAATAGAAATTACATTTGGTGAAAGAAAATTTGAGTTAACCGTTATCATGCCGGACGTAAATACAAAAAGAGCGATTGAAGCTGCAACATATAGATCAAGAGAAAGAAATAGAGGTGTTGTTAGGAAAAGTAGAACTGCTTGGAAAAAGGTACCTACACAACTGACACAAATGCAAAGAGATAGAAGATTAATTAGGTTTGAAGAAGTGCTGGACGAGATTACTGATTTAGACACCAATGAACTAGTCCCGACTGTCATAAATTATATCCCCGATTGGCTTCAGATTCCTAAAGAAAAGAGAACAGATTTTAATGAGGTAGTCGATTGGTTGAAGAAAAATGGTGGAAAACAATGGTTAACAGGAGACTTTGAATTATTACTTCAAAGATTGGCAGATATTACGAATGGTGAGGAGGTTGACTGCCTATTATGGAATTGTTTAAGTTTTGAATCTTTACAGCAGGAGGAAATGCCAGGCTCAGAAAAAACTAAAATCTCATCGCGGACTGATACGGCAATTGCAGATTATTTCGCCCAAGATATAGCGGAAACAATGCAACAGATATATAGGCTTGGGAATCCAAATTTTGTCATCCTAGTCCCAACTAATGAGGGCTTAGCAGATGGTCTGGGAATTTGGAATTATGATGAAAGTCAGCCTGTCGAAGTACGCGAGGTTTTAATGGATGAAACAGTTACTCTTCTTTGCCCAATTGTAGATAAAATTCAAGCATTGTCGGGACTCCCCATAGAAGTAAAAAGATGGGACAGATATATTGGAGAAAATTTTGATCAAAACAAGGTCACCATGCAGGGGATTAAACTGTCAGAGTACTTAGCGGAAACAGTGCCTGAGTATAAGTCGCGACTACTTGAGCAGGCAATGTCTATAACAGGGCTTGATTTAAATGAAATTGATTCGGAACTGTTGAAGGAGATTTTACAGGCGCAGATTAGATTTAATGGCGTGTATTTAGGAGAGGGGAATCTGAGTAGTGGCAATGTTATAGGCGATAGAAAAGTGATGTGGGTAAACTGTGAGGGCGCAGGCGTGAAAGAGGCACAGTTATTGGGTGCTAATGGCGATATTGCCATCGTTACGCCAGTGAAACAAAGCAGAATTCAAGAATATTATGAATGGAAAAGAGATGTAATAAATGGTAGAGGGTAGTTGTTTAATTGTTACAAATGTCGTTATGACATTTTTCGTAAATATTGAAACGGATGGAACGCGATTGGCGAAAATTTTATTAAAAAAATAATAAAAGAATGAACAAGTATAAATAATTCAGGACTTTTTCATAACTTCTATGTAATACTCTGATTTTATTACATAAAACAGTTATGAAGAATAATAAGAAAAACGTAGTTTATGCATTTATTGATAGTCAAAATTTGAATCTTGGAGTTAGGAACTTGGGTTGGCAGCTAGACTTTAAAAAGTTCCGTATTTATCTTGAAGATAAGTATAAGGTAGAAAAGGCGTTTTTGTTTATCGGTTTTATTAAAGGGAATGAAGCGCTTTATCGTTTATTGAAAAATTATGGATATGAACTAGTCTTTAAACCAACGGTAAAGTATAATAATAGGGAGACAAAAGGTAATGTCGATGCGGAATTGGTTCTGCATTCAGTAAAGATTCAATATCGTTTTTATAACAAAGCAATAATAGTTTCGGGCGATGGGGATTTCTATTGCTTACATGCGGAACTTGTAAAAGAAAATAAACTATTGAAATTAATTGTTCCTAGTCGTAAATCCGAATCAAGTTTATTGCATAGGTTCAGAGAATATAAACTTTATGTTGAAGGAATAAGAAATAAAGTTGAGAGAAAAAGGTAGAAATAATTAAAGACAAATTAACAAAAAAAATGGAGGATTCGCATTCAGCACGAAAACTGAATGTTACTGACCTCCTCGTGATTGAAAAAATGTTAACATACTTTTAGCGGAAATGTCAAATTAACTTTTATAACATTATTTAACTTTATTGATAGATAATTATGGCAATTTTACAAGCAAGATTAGAAAGTTTACAACACATAGTGTTAAGGACACTAATGAAAAACTACTCTGCAAAGCAGGTGGGTGTACAAAAGTATGAGGACAAGATCAGGCTGGACGTGAAAAGTGATGTTGATCTAACTCAGATTGATAAAAAGGAATTTGAATTAAATGTGAACAATGTGATAAACAGAAAATTAGATGTATCTAATAAGACTTATCCTATTAATGAGCTGCCTGAAGGCATTGATATAAGTTTGTTGAGAGGTAAGCAGATGAATGAGGTGCGTGTTGTTTCTATCGGGGACTTTGACAGTGAGCCCTGTGATGATGTCCATGTGTCCAATACAAGTGAAATAGGTCAATACAAACTATTAAGTATAGAAAAAGTCGGGAAGGATACTTATAGATTCATGAATTCGGTTCAGGGTCTGGGGGATGCAGAAAGTAAAGATGTACCACAAAAAATAGAACCTCGCCTGCTCAAGGGCTTTCGCGACTTCTTACCGGAAGAACTGAAGTTGCGCAAGAAAGTTTTTGCGATATTTGAGAAAATATTTGAAAAATATGGCTATGAACCACTTGAAACTCCTATTTTGGAGTATTTTGACATTCTAATGGGAAAGTATGGCGAGGAAGAGAAATTAGTCTATAAATTTGAAGATTCGGGTGGAAGGAAAGTTGCCATGAAATATGATCTTACAGTGCCCACAGCAAGAGTTTTGGCACAGTATCAAGATAAGATCAAGCTTCCGTTCAAAAGGTACCAGATCCAGCCTGTGTGGCGAGCTGATAATACACAAAAAGGACGTTTTCGCGAATTTTATCAATGCGATGCAGATTGCCTTGGAACCGCTTCAATGACAGCTGATGCTGAGTTTATAAGCATGGCAATAGAAATACTTGAAAAACTTGGATTCAAAGAGTTCCTGGTCAGGATAAATAACAGGAAAATCCTTAATGCAATTTCCAAATATGCAGAAGCGGAAGATAAATTTTACGAGATAGTTTATGCAATCGATAAATGGGATAAGAGGACCCCTGCTGCTACAAAAGACGATCTTATAGCAAAGGGCTTGAGCGATGCCCAGGTTGAAAAAGTTTTCAGCTGTATTAACCTTCTTGGAACTACTAGCATGGAAAAATTGAACGATCTTGAGAAGAAATTAGGTTCGATTCCAGAGGGCAAAGAGGGGATTAATGAGTTGAGAGAAATAATTGGCCTGGTGAACAATGAAGTAATTCTTAAATACGATCCGACAATCGCCCGCGGTCTTACATATTACACTGGGCCGGTTTGGGAAATTACGGTCATTGAAGGTGGTGTGGGCTCAGTTGCCGGTTGCGGGCGATATGATAAGCTCGTAGGAAGCTATCTTGGACGTGATATACCTGCGACAGGCGGCTCATTTGGAATTGAAAGAATTATTGAGGTCATGAAAGACCGTGGTATGGCCCTGAATGACCAATCTGAGGAACAGGAGAAAATAATGGTGGCCAATATGGAAGGATTTACAAAAGAAGCATTTGACCTGGCAGCAAAACTACGTGCCGAAGGCAAAATCGTCTTTCTATATCCCGAAGCAAAAAAGCTTGGTAAACAATTAGAATTCGCAGACAAAAAAGGCTTTGATAAAGTCTACATACTCGGAGAAAATGAGATCAATGCCGGCGGCGCGCCACAGGTGAAGGAGATGAAAAGGTGATATATTTTGTGTGATGAATTATGCAAGTACCTTGATCCGATCGCCTTTACGTAATGGCCTATTTAGTTCTAGGAAAATAAATCCTTCCCCCTGTATACTTTCGGAGAATTCTCTATTTAAACGGACTGTATCTTTTGGCAAATTTTTATTAATCTGCAAAGATACAGGTACAAGGCATGGAACTTCTGTATAGGATGGCGTAGCAATATGAGCTGTATTAGTGGCATCTGGTTCAAAAAATAGTTCACCAATCCCTGTTTGATTCAGTAAATCTGCAATATCGCTAGAAACAGTAATTTCAGCCAATGCATCAGGCTCATAACTTTGAATTTCTTCATCACTCCAAGTATCACAGTCAACTTGCCACTGAATATAGGTGGCAAGTCGATTACGTCTGGAACCCATCCATAATGGATCACCGGTGATATCGGTTACTCCTTTTCGTCTTTTTAGATCTTTTAAATTTCTAATCTGTATGCCAAACAGGCTTAACAGTGTTTGTTTCTTCTCTGTATCGTCTGTAGCCTTTAGTCTTTCGAATAAATCCATTGGAACATACTCTGCTGATGCCTGTAGACCTTGTTCCCAAATTTCTGCAAGAGGTAATCCAGGATTTTCTATAAGCATTAATGTCATGATTTTACTTTAATATATCTTAATTATATTACCTGGATTTTAGCACAAACCATCAAACATATGTTCTAGTTCGAATTATTCAATGTAATCTGTAAGAATTCTCTGACAAGCTTGCTGAACTAATTTTTCTATACCATTCTTCCCTTTTTCATCCTTACCCAATTTTGCACGGATCCAATATTTTTGTATGGTTAGCTGGGGGATCAGATTTTTCCAATTCCCTAACGTTAAAGTACTGTACCTTTGAAGACTTTTCCCTTTCGCTGAAACTATCTCTTGTAATCCTTCAAGAAACCATTCTATTGAAGCGTCGAATGATTCTCTCATGCGTTTAATATCCTCCTTGACTATGGGTTCAGTTTTTAAATCATGTTCGAAAACTTGGCTTTGGTACCAAACATCCCCAATTTCAAGTATATAATCCAATAATAATTTATCCTGCTTTAATTGATCTGTGTTATTAGCTAGAGCTCTTCGTGCCTTTCTTGCTTCTGTTGTTTCAGTTTTTTTTTCTTGTTGGCCTTCACCAGATATTGGCTTTTCTGAATACATAGTTAGGTCCGGGTAGTTAGCATTGAATCCAAATGTTCGTTCTTCAACGGAAACTAACCCATCAACTGCTTCGCCAATAAGAGGGCGTTTTTTAATCGGTTTAACCTGTCGTGTTCTCAATATTTTCAAAACATCGCTAAAAGTAACGCTTTTTGTTTCCCCATTTAGCTTTGCATCCATGTGCTCTTCCTCCGGGCCGCCAGTTTCTCCTGTAGTTACATCAAAAACCTCATATATTGAATTATCAAGTTCGCTTGTTCCATCCATCTTAAAAAGGTGCTAAAATTCCACTGCTATTATATAACATTTATGAATACAACAGATATATTTATCGAGCATTTAATCGCAGGTGTACAAGTCGGAGTATGGCTTCTCCTTCTTTTTCTAAGTGTTTTCGGTTACGAATGGGTAAATATCGAACAGATCCAGCAGATGCAGCTAATATTAGCCGTAATCCTCCTTCCATTCATTTATCCACTTGGAATTGTTGTAGATAACATCGCAGATGAGATCTTGCAGCCCCTGCATAGAAGGATACGAAAATCAGTTGTCGGGGATAAAGATATCTCAACAGCCAGGTTAATGTTGAGGTTGCAAAGTGAGCATACAGCTTCACAATTAGACTATATTCGCAGAAGAATTAGAATAAGCAGGAGTACCTTTATCAATATGATCATCATCACAATCACGTCAGTAATTTTTACAATTGGCCGCCTTCAAGACAAACTAAACGGTGATTTCTATAAAGCATTAATATTTGAAATAATTATCGGTAGTGTTTTCATTTATTTATCATGGAATTCCTGGGCCGATTTCACAACAACACAGTACAAAAGAGTAAAAGAATTATATTCTGAGCTAAATAAATAAAAATTTTTTAGGTAATATTTTTTAAATTTTATAATTTTCAACCTATGGCTAATATTGATATGAAACCTCAGAGATGCATGCCGAATATTCTGCATGTTCTTCCTCCTTATGCTAATGAAGAAGAAGGTGTGCTAAATGTGATCATTGAGATCAATTCAATGACTATTAATAAGTATGAACTTATTACAGAAACTGGTCATCTCAAGCTTGATCGCGTTGGCTACTCTTCGCTCGCGTATCCGTTTGCATATGGTGCGATCCCAATGACTTGGGACGAAGATGGAGACCCACTTGATATTGAAATAGTGAACGTCACTGAGCCCTTGATGCCAGGTTCAATTGTTGAAGCTAGAATAATTGGCATAATGAAATTTAATGATGGCGGAGAAACTGATGATAAGGTGATCGCAGTTCTTTCAGAAGATAAAAGAGTAGGGCACATCAAATCAGTTGCTGACCTTGGCGAACAATTTGAAAAAGAGACGACATATTACTGGGAGCATTACAAGGATCTCAAAAAACCAGGAACTGGAAAAGTAGAAGGCTTCTTTGACACAGCAAAAGCAAAAGAAATAATCAAAGAATGTATCGAAAGGTACAACAAAGAGTACAAACCAAAAATGGAAGAATCATGCTGCTGTGATGAGGAGTGCGATTATTGCAAGGAGGAGAAAAGCAAGAAATGATTAATTTGAATTCAAAAATAAATATAAAAATTGTTGAAAAGGTTGATGATGCTGATAAAAAACTTGCTTCTTTCGAGTGGCAGTTTTTGAACTATTCTCTTGGAATAAAAGATATTGATCTGATTAAGGAATTAGGGATTGAAACTTATGCTGAACTGGAGTGTATCGACGAAAGGGCCGCAGCACAAACTGTTCTCACAGGACGTATCAGAATGGAATATGGATACCCAGGTGGAGGATTTGATTTTCTTACTAAACAAGACATTCGTGAACTACTATCAACACATAATGGCCTAATTGTACTTGACCCACATAGAAGTTGTGGATGGGGTAAATTAAGGTTAAAATACTATGTGAAAACAGATCTTGAAAAGGTCAAGACTTATATTAAAGATTCCTTTAGCGATAATAATTTCCTTAATTCTGTTCTTAGAAGCTCTAAGCTTCAAAAGCAATACAATTTCAGAAAAGACTTTGATCAAGCTTATGAAGATGCATTTCACAAAGGAGAAAAATTATCTTTTGTAAATGAGGTTCATGAAGAACTCATTGACCTTGCTTTTGTATTTGGAAAACTGAAAGAATTAAAAAATGAATTTGAAAATGAAGCAAAAAAGCTCAATCTACGAAACAGTGAGGTTCGTCTAAATCCTGATATGCTTTTCGATCAACCAAGTCATCATATTGCTTCTGGAGCAGTTATTAATCTAACGAAGAGAAAACTGGTGCACAGATTCTCGCTGGAAAATGTTTATGAGGAGGCTTTCTTTGCTGATGTTGACCTGGACAGAACAAAGTCAGTCATGAGCCTTATCTTTTCTATACTGGAGAGTGATCACTCTGCGACAAAAGATAAGGGTCATGATGTTTTTGTGGTTTGCAACAACTCTCAATTGGAGAAAATAAAGAAGGTTATGGAAAGCTTTAAAGATAATCCTGAAAATATAAATACATCAAAAAATATTTTTATACATGTAGTTGAAGACGATGAAAAAGTAAAAACGAAGGAGCAGATATTGTCTATTGTCCGCTAATAGAAATATTTTATATTCTTTTGCATAGTCTACCTGACAAAATCCTTGCTAAATATCCACGATATAGTGTAGACTCCTTAAGTCAATTTTTTATGGTTGAATTTTTCCAGAAGGGAAATATATTATGCTTATTTCAGGTGCAGTTGCTGGTGCTGATGAACTATTAATACGAGAGTTTTCCCAAGATTTCTTTGAGTCTAAATTGGATCAAAATGATCCAAATATCACACGCATTGAGGCGTATCGAGCTAAGGGAAGAGAGTATCCCGATCTAATCTATTATTCTCTAAATGGCATAGTAGCGACTCCTGGTTCAATGCTCAATTGGAAAGAGTTTAAAGATTTTGCCAAAGCGGAAGTTCCATACAAATTAACTCCAGAATTAGAAGCACAAGTGCCCGAGTTTGCCGTTGCATTTCACGGTCATGTCCCCATGTTAAATATGAATTTTGACAATGATGGTAGGTTTGTAGTTGGTCTACCTAACTTAAGCAATGTTATTGCACAGGACAATGTCCCAACTGACATGCTAAATGTCATCGATAATCTGAATGGAACATTCGAACCCGCAAGTGGTCCGCAAAAAGCTCTTGGCTGCGCTGTGGTCAATACAAAAGAACTATTATTTTTAACTGCAAAAATATACAGGGAATGGGCAAAAGAATTGTGGGGTGATGATGTTGATAAGAAATTCCACATGTATCTTGAAGATTCGCAGGGAGCAAAGTCAGACAATCATTTTGATAAAGTCTATCGTCTGTCATTTATGGGTGAAAATACAATGTTACTTACCGAAATAAATAGGACACAGGGAACACCAATAATTACAAAAAGGCTTGTATCCTGCGTTGATGAGACACAGTTAATGAATGAGTCGAGAAGGGGCGCATCCCCACATAACTCTGATCGAATAGTAATTGGACCAGTAGAAAACCCAGGAATTGCAGCATTCCTAGAACCTATTGATGCACAAATGGATGCGAATGGGAATGTAGTTATGAACGGCAACCCGGCCCTCCATTACTTACATACAATTGATGAGAAAGGGGAAATTTCCCAAAACACTCGAAGCACTGAAAGATATTTTGAACACCTTGCACAAGTAATCGCTGGTAATAATAACGGAGTCATAGAGATCGTAATAGATGAGAGATTATTGCCACAATATATGGCTTTGATAGACGGCATAAAAAATAATGATCAAAAACATCCTATAAATCGAATCAAATTAGTTATGGTTGATCCTGCAGGAAATGTAAATAGAGTATTCAATAAGAATTTAAACGATCACACCACCGCCTAGACAGATATCTCCATCATAAATTACACAGCTTTGGCCGGGGGTTATGGCGCGCTGAGGTTCAGTGAATTCAACTTCTATCTGACCATCTTCAATTTCGATTTTGCATGACTGAGCTTTATGCCTGTAACGAACAGATGCCTGCAAATTTTTATCAGTAAGAGAAATAAGATCGGTTTTCTCATTAATTAAGTGCAGCGCCTCTAATTTTAATTCGTCTTTATAGAGTTTTTTATGATCCCGTCCCATTGCAACGAAAAGAATATTATTGTCCGCGTCTTTATTAACAACAAAATACGGTTTTGGTGCGCCGCCAATCTTTAGGCCTTCTCTTTGGCCAATAGTATAAAATTCAATCCCATCATGCTCCCCAACTTTTTTTTGAGAATCAATATCAACAATATCTCCCTTATGTACATCGATCCTCGAGCGCAAAAATTTTTGGACATTAATTTCACCGATAAAACAAATCCCCTGGCTATCAGGTTTGTCAGCATTAGGTAGGCTAAATTTTTGCGCAAGCGCTCTCACTTCTGGTTTAATCATCTCTCCGACGGGGAAAAGGCTTTTTGACAATTGCTCCTGGGTGATATTGTACAAAAAATAGCTTTGGTCTTTGTTTGGATCAATACCTTTCATAAGTTCATATTCATTTGTGAAAGGATTAAAATTCTTCCTGACATAATGACCAGTAGCAATAAGATCAGCACCTTGTTCGAGTGCATGCTTTAAAAATAAATGAAATTTGATCTCTTTATTGCACATAACATCCGGGTTAGGTGTTCTGCCTTTTTCATATTCACTAAAGAAATATTCAACAACTTTCTCCCGATACTCTTTTTCAAAGTTAAATGAACGGAACGGAATGCCAAGCTTTTTACAAACAGCTTCTGCGTCTTGCTGGTCTTTTTCCCAGGGACAATCAGCTTGAATGCCAAAATTATCACCTGACCAGTTTTTCATATAAACACCAGTGCAGTCATAGCCTTGTTCTTTTAATAATGCAGCAGCCACAGAAGAATCCACTCCGCCTGACATGGCAATAAAGACTTTACTATTTTTTTTAGTGACATCTTTCGTTCTGCGAGTAATTTTTGTCGAATCCATGTGTAAATTATACATTAAAATGGTGCAATCGTGCGTGGACTTTTCGGTGTGAAAGTTGCTTGCCTATCTCCTCCGGAGAGTTATCACTCATTATAAAATAGTTCAGATTCATTTATAACGAGTGATAAGAGCTGGGAAGACATATAGACAAAGTCTGTAGGTGCGCACTTTGTCTGCTAATTCTTCTACCTAAAGTCCGATTTTACCAAATAACCAAACAATCCCTATGTATAATACATAAAGCAGCGCTGCAATCCAGACAACCACTACAAACTTTCTCCACCATTCATCTGATTTGCGATTTACTTCTAAAACCTTACCCAAAAAGCTTTTATCCTCTTTGCTTTTCTTAATTTCCTTAATTTCATTATTTTCATTACTTTCCTGCTTATTCCCGAACATATTTGTTGATTATTAATGAATTAATTTGTCTAAACTATTATAATCAGGTTGGGTAGTTTACACAAATGTATTTATTTTGCTAGAATGTAATTTGGTTATTTAACTCGACTATTTTTTAGAAGATCAATATGGCGCCTGCAGGAATAATTTCAATGCTAATTTTTCTTGTAATTTCTCTTTTCATTATTGTAAGTGCTGTAAGAAGCCCGATATCCAGAAAGATTGGGCTCAGGAATGTGAAGAGGAGAGTTTCAAGTACAGTTTTGGTTGTTCTTGGGTCAATGGTCGGTGCTGCGCTAATTTCTGGCTCTCTTGTACTTTCTGATTCACTTGATAAAACATTTTTAAACCTTGTAAGGGACCAGGTTGGTGAGTTGGATGTTTATGTAATGTTCCAGGAGAAGAAACTGTACGATTCGCCTGTAATTTATATCGAACAAGATGAACTAGATAAAATAAAAAGCTCGCTACCAAAAGATGAAATAGATGGCATATATGGTGCACATTTTATGCAAGTAGCACCTCAAAAACTTGATGGGAACGGCAAGCCGGTTATTAATACTTATACCATTGATTTGTGGGGAGTTGATTTTGATGAACTAGATAAATTCGGGGAAGAACCAAAAAATTTGAAGGAACCAGCTAATGAAGACGGGATTTATATTAGTGATCTGGTTGCGGAGCGTTTGGAAGCTTCGAAAGGCGATAAGATTAGGATACCGATTGGAGATAAGTTCTTAAATTTTACGGTAGAAGAAGTGCTTGAAAGAGGCGAAGCACCAGGGGACCCATCAATGGTAGC
>Ga0209416_1000304_pt1 | contig 51557 bp, 76 predicted proteins | sample RifGroF1_FD_184001 | JGI IMG/M metagenome (GOLD analysis project Ga0209416, IMG submission 184001) | Groundwater microbial communities from Rifle, Colorado, USA - Groundwater F1 (SPAdes) (version 2) | ecosystem: Environmental > Aquatic > Deep subsurface > Groundwater | place: Rifle, Colorado... | reverse complement strand
CTACTCCTTTACCCACACATACTGATATGTTCCGGGATTTTTAGTTATTACAATATATTTTCTTGTCTCAAATGCTCCATCGTAATAATTAGGAGAACGGTATAAATCCCCCAACTCCATCGGCTTGTCGAACACTTCGAGTTTGGTGATGTGAATAGCATTACCCACACTCATACCAAAGTAGTTGTGTATTTCTGTCATAGTCATGCATGACAACGTTTCTAATATATAATCTCCAAACGTTTTTTTAAGTGAGTGCCAAAAGAAACCTTGATTTAATAAGTGATGTGATTCTACTTCTTCAACTTCCTCATACCAGAATCTAAATGGAATCTTGCCGTTTAATCTTGCCTCATCATCTTCAGGTTCTTTATAATTGATTAAGTCATATCGTTCTTCTCTTGGTGGTATATCGTCTTTATGAACATATCCCCAACCCCAATCAATCAGATACGGCTTCCCCTTACTCACAACTCCATAGCACCACCCTACATAGCCTTTAGGCACTCTCTTGCGTAGTAGTGCTAATTGCTTACCGTTTAACACGTTCAACGCTTCGGTAGGCGATACTGATAGTAATAGATTTTTAGTCATAATATAAAGCCTCCTCAACATCTACTTCTATAATTTGACTTTCTTTTATAAGCCCTCTTGCGTCGAACATGTTATTCAACGTTACAGCATCTTCGTAGAGAATAAAAACATTGTATAATCTTCCCCTGCCACTTTCATCTACAATCATAATTAAATATATTTTAGCATATTGATTTTTTTCAAGTTGCTCTAAATCATCACTTGTTATTTCTCCTTGTATAATAAAATTACCAATAACTCCATAACCACCATACTGTTCTTCATATCGTTCTAATGCATAATCTAATACCCAATCTTTAATGATTTTGTGTTCTTCACTCTCACTCTTACACCCACTCAACACCAACATCAATACAATTAAAATTAACGCTAATACCTTTTTCATTTCACTTCTCCTTTTAACTTGTCGATGATTTCTTCCCACTTCTTAATATCTTCCCTTGTTGCATTTCTAACTTCAACCAACTCTACTAATGTTTCTTGATTAGTAATGTTACGAATATCGTGATTTAACATCTTAAAATTGTATCTTTTATCAATCCAATCCCCTAATATTCTAATGCTTTTACCATCATCAATAATAACTCGTGTATATCTTGGGTGTATATGATGTTCTAATACTCCCATGATTTCCATATACCCACCAGTTTTAATACTAATCATTTCAACAACATCATGTTTTTTTGTTACAACATAGGAGACATCATTATAATTAACATCAACATATATTTCAGTTATTAACTCAACTACACTATCACGTTTCATTTCTCCCTCACCATTCTTTCTAATACATCAGCTTTGAAATTCGCAATTCGTAATAAGTAAACTAAATAGAAATTGCCTAACATGGATACTGTCGCTACGATGAGCCAGAGGTTAGTCATTCTTTTACCCCTTGATAGAATCTGCCGATGAGTGTGATGAGTGATGGTGTATATGTATATACGAAACTAAATGTAATTTCATTATTACTGTGAAGTTTAATCAACTCAAAATTACCGTTTGAACATTTAATAGCAAACATATTATGTTCGGCTAAATAAATAACTTCACGTCCAGTATGTTCACTCAACTGTCTGCACACTTCTTCTTGAGTTGGTGGGGTGAGGGATTTTAATACTATGTTATAATCTTCATCTTGCTTCTCTGCACTTGATGTAAATTGCTTATAATACTTGTCATCGTATCCGTTTCTTAATCGTTTTAACGCTTCAAGTTCTTTCATTTTAGCAACTCCTTTAATTGTGGTAGTATCGGTGTGATGTCTACCTCATATTTAAGCACATCTTGCAATTCATAATGTGATGACATACTAACAGTATCTACACCTACATAAGTCCAATCACTTATTAACACGTTTTCAGTTTCATACACTTCTAAAATCGTTCCGTTTAGTTTAAGTTTCATTTCTCATCACTCTCTTTCGTTTCAATGACAAGTAATAAGTTTATTTGTTGTCTTAACACTTTAATTTCATCTTCTCTATTCTTGTGCATTTTCTTCCAATATTCAATTTCTTTCTCACACTCTTGCCAATTCTCATATGCGATAAACCCTTGTTTTTGTGATAACTCGTATGCGTCAAATGTTGCTTTAAACTTCTGCAGTCGTTCGAGTTCGGTGAGGGCTTCATTTACCATTTTAGTTGCCTCTAATAACTTATCACCCTTAAAATTACTTGGCGACATTGGATGTTGCACAATCTCCCACGCTTCTTTTATTGTCATACCCTTTTCTCCAATCTCTTTTTCTTATACTTCTTCCGTTCCCTTACCAACATTCCGATATTGAACATCTGCTTCATCTGCTCTCCCATGATCTCGACATCTGCTCACCCATGATCTCGACATCTGCTATCTCATCTACGAGCTCGTCAATGTTTATCTCGCCTCTGAAACCTTTTAATATCACTTTCTGTAACTCTGCACACTCCTCAACCATCACCAGTTGCTGTGCTTCCTCTCCGTATTTATCGATTGCGGATTGGTATAAATTAGTTCGTTTCATTGTGTCTCCTTTCTACATATCGTCAAATATGCTTAATTGCTTGTATACGCGTCTTAATCGCATTTTGCTGAATGTCATACGCTTAATTGAATCTCGTGCTATTGCGTCTAATTCGTTTGTGAATATAACAGAATATAATTTACCGTCAATATATGCGTGATAGTATTCAGAACCTACTTTGATGTCTTTTATTTTCTTATGTGTCCTCACAAAACATTTATATTGACAAGCTCTAACTCCTGATGATGTATAGTAGATGTTTTTATACTTGATAACCTCGTCATGCTTTTTAGATTGGTTATATAAATATACCGCTTCCATTCTATCTCTCCACCTCATAACATTTTAATTGAGCCATTTTCTAATCTCTTTCTCGTTTGCGATTATCACCATGTCTTTGATGAGCAAGTCAATTTCATACTCACCGAAACCGTTACGCCAGAGATACTGTGCTGTTCCATCAATAATCGCTGCACATTCTTTGCTTCTTAAAATCTCATCAATGTGAAACTCGTTAATCTCCTTCATGCGTGATTCTTGTTCCTTGATATACCTTGCGATGTCAACGTAATTTGTTTCGCTCATAATTATTTTTCATCCTTAATGATTTTCATTTGATTTTACCAACTTGAATTGTAATAAACCCACTCTTTTTCAAAATCAACAGTCCTCAATAGTTTTTCCAATCCCTCTATTGTAAATGTGATTTTATCATAGTAACGTTCATCAATGTTGGTGCTACCAAAGAAAAATCCTGAACATGGCGGTAATAATTCAATAATTTTTTCATAATTTAAGTGTTCAAAAACATTTCCATCTTCCAAAATATCAATCCATCCACCATTTTCCCACCTTTGTCCATTTACGACTTTACCAACAACCTTTTTGGCTTTATTAAATTCATTTTCGACTGCCTTGCACACGCTCAATAAAGATTCCAAATTATCTTTACTTACTTCATAATTTTGGCAATCATCCTTACCATTTTGAATATTATTGACAAACCAAGAATGTATTTGATTTGCTTTTCTCCAGTCCATTAGTGGCTCGTTTAATGCTTTTATATTGGATGAAAAAGTATAAGGGTGCGTAATATATTCTTTATATTTTTCAATTAGCAATTCATCACCATTCAATATATCATCATCAATTTTAATTGTTTCTTCAAACGTTAAACCTTCAATTTTTTTAATTTTTCTCAAATCCATATCTAATCCCATTTTCTATTCTCCTTTTCAATGTTCCCATTCTTCCATAATTTCTCGTGCTTTTTTACAACTATTGCATAAACTCATATTGGATATGAATAACTTTTCACCATCAGAGTCTTTATCGTGATACCTTCTACATATCGGACACTTGTCAATTTCAGCGTTCAACCACATCTTTTTAAGTCGATAATCACTGAATTGATTAAGCCGTTCACTTCCTTTTGCTATCTTGCGATTTAACATAGGCTTGAATACGTTGATTGATAGGTAGCACATTCTCCTTGAATGGTTGTTCAGGATAATGATCTACTTCTCGTTGTTCCATATCTTCATCGACTTGTTGCTGCCCTTGTGAGATACCGCCAAACTCTTTTTCAAGGTTTGTTAGGAATCCATGCAACCAATGTAATGTTGTTTGTTTGTTTTTAGCGAACACTCTTCTGATTGATGTCATCGCTGGTGCTAATGCGAATTTGACTGCCATATCAATTTCAAGTGGCGTGGAAGCCAATTTATAACCGTTTTGTGAAGCGTAGATTACAAGTTCTGTCTTTGCGTCAATTTCAGCTGTCAACTTTCGGAGTTCTCTCGTATCCCAAAAGCCCAATAGCCCTGCTAATTGTTTCGCATGAATGAATCCATCTTCCGCTCTCGCATGATTCGTGTAAAGATAATGAAGCAACTCTAAACCTTTTTCGCTTAAGTCGTTCACGCCAGCAACATCTTTCAGTTCCTTATACATTCCAATCGGTTTTGAATAATCAATAGGTTTTAACTCTTTATTGTCTTGTGAATCCTCAAACATTTCTAATTGTATTGTCATGGCTATTCAACAATCTCCTCTACTTGATAAGTTCCTAACCATTTGTAATTGTTATTTTTGTAACCATCAAAATTCCTATGACTGCCATTATGACCTCCACCTGATAAATGTTTTGGCAACTTAAACAACCATACGTCATCTACTTTAATTTTTGTTTCCGTTACAATATCTCCAACTTTTAAACCTACTTTGATGTCGTATTCCGCAACTTTAATAACCTTGTATTGTTTCATTTCAATCTTCTACCTTCCTTTTATTTTCTTTCTTAAATATAATCTTATAACATACATGGAAACTATGGATTCCCTCTAATATGAACACATACTTGTTCGAGTGTTCTGTCATGTAAAGTTTTTTCAAGTCCTTGCTAAATACCACGTTAGCACTTCTCAATGATGTTAGATGTTGATACTCATTGACCCAATATTCAGTTTCTTCACCCCATTTTTTAGGGAAGTTCTCAAAGCTGAAACTACCATTTTCAAACGTTACCATTCTTTCGTAAATGATTTTGTAATCACCACTTTTTGCTAACTCTAAATACGTTCTGCCATCATCGTGCATTATTCCTTGTTCTCCTTATTATTATTTTTGTTGTTGTTATTATTTTTCTTTGGATTTTCAATCTCGTTAACAATCATCTCAATTAAAAGTTCCGCATATCTACCCTCGAATGATTGATTTCCATGTTCTTGTGCGTATAACCTTAATTGCTGAACCAACAGCACTTTGCTTAATATCACTTTTATTTTACCCCCATAATGTTGTCGATATTCCAACCATGATAAAAATTATGACAAATACATAAACCGATACTCTGTAATTGCGTTCCAACCGCTCTAACCTTTGTTCTTCCGTTTCATTTTGTCTTATCGTTTCCATTTTCATTTTCTCTTGTGTGTTCTCCTTTTTCTTTAATTTGTTTGTGTGATACTCATTGGATAGCACCGCTGGAGGAGTTGCAATGCCATCCTGTCAATATCACCTTTCTGTATAATTAACACGTTTTTCTAAAAAGAGAATTATAGCGTGTTATATTTGTTTTATGTATGTATCTCTAAAACCTTGACTTTCTTCTTCAATTTCGCATTCTTATTGATTCTATCGGCGACACCTTGAGCGTCATTCTCATCCCAAAACTTGATGATGGATGGACAATTTTCTTCCACCATGTTCACCCCAACCATTCGGCTACCTAATATGTCTAAATGAATGTTGTTTAAATATGTATTTTCTTTCGGATCAGTTACTACATATTTAGTCATTCAATCCACCCTAACTCTTTCATTTGCTGTGTGATGGCTTTGAACTCTTCCATTGTTATTCTTGATGATGCAAAGAAACTCATATCATCTATATAAAAGTTAATCATTTTAAATGGTTTGTTTTTCATTTCATAACTAAAACCTATTATATAAAATGTTTTATTAAACCCCAACTTCTCAAACATCTCTTTTGCTGTCATGATTGCACCTCAACTAAATTAGCGTCTATTAGGTCTTGGATGTATGGCGTGATGTCGTCTGTGTATTCAAAATAAACCCACTCAACTATCCTTAAACCATAATTTGGGAAATTACCCCACTCTAATACAATATATAAAGAGTGTGTATCGTCAATATATTTTTCCCCATGAACCAATGTAACATCATGTCTTACATCAAACCCATGCTCAATCAACTGTTCTTCTGTTCCTGTGTATTTGTATTTCATTGTTCTTCCACCTCTCTAAAACTCCAACGTGCGTGATTTCACAATCTTAATTGCTTCCTCTACCGCTTCAATCGTTGCTACACCGTTAATTTCCATGTATGATTTTCCATTATCGTGAATCGTGAATGTGATTTTATCTCCATCAACTTTAAACACTACACTGTGAAATGGTTTCTCACATTCAATGAAACTGTAATCTGTGAATTTAAGTTCGTTCATTTTAATACCTCTCTGCTTTTTCTCTCGTTAAAAAGAAATGGATTCCTGTTGAACATTCTTTGATTGTTTCATCATATTCAGCACTTACAGTTTCTCCTACGATGTATTTGAAATTACTATCTCGTTGTGATATACCATCTTGAAATTGTGTCTTGCCATCAAGGCTTTCAATTCTTAAAACTTTAGCATGATCTGTTCTGCATTTATCATGATTTTCACTTTGAAACACTTGACCTTTTTCAAGTTCTAAAACTGCGATTCTATCGTTTTGAAGTTTCTTATAAACGATAGTCTTTTTAGTTGTTTTAAATACTTGCTTAATGATTGCACCAAAGTGGTTGTCTGTTTTAATTTTTGCTGTTGTTGATTTAATATATACACATGAAAACTCGTATGCTCTCACTGTTGAGTTACCCCATGCTTCCACTGTTGAGTTATCTCTTGCATACACTGTTGAGTTGAAGTATGCTCTCACTGTTGAGTTACCCCATGCTTTTACTGTTGAGTTGGAGTATGCTCTCACTGTTGAGTTACCCCATGCTTCCACTGTTGAGTTACCCCATGCTTTTACAGTTGAGTTACCCCATGCTTCCACTGTTGAGTTACCCCATGCTTCCACTGTTGAGTTACCCCATGCTTTTACAGTTGAGTTACCCCATGCTTCCACTGTTGAGTTATCTCTTGCATACACTGTTGAGTTATCTCTTGCTTTTACTGTTGAGTTGGAGTATGCTCTCACTATTGAGTTGGAGTATATTCTAAACTTTTCAACACCATCAACTATTAAAGAAACATAACCATCATTTTCTCTAATCTCATCAAAATAATTACCGTTCACAATACTAATGTTTAACTTCTCGTTTCTGTAGTTCATTTCTGCACCTCTTTGGTATTGAGTCTTGACAAATAAGCCATAAACTTATTATCTTGATTGATTTTAATTACTTTATAGTCCTTTGCCTTAATATCGAAACTTACATATTCCCCTAACAAGAGTTCTTTTATAAACTTAATCATAGAATATTCATCATTTGCACCTATAATTTCAAAATTAAATTTCATATACATTTCCAAATTATCACTCGTGATGTTATTAAAAGTTTTGAATTGTTTTTTAAGTAAGGTATAAAGCATGACTGTGTGATACCCCATCCCGTGAATGTAATAAGTGTTTGTTGTTTTATCACGAATGAAATACTCACTTTTTCTCGCTTCATATTCATTAATATCATCTTTCATAAGTTCAATAATATACGCATGAAATCCTGTTAAAAATTCTTTCGTGATAGATAATTCTTTTTCACTATATTTAATATGTTCAAGGTAATCATTAAACAATAAATCATATTGTTCTCTGTTCAATTCGTATAAAATATTGTTGACTGGGATTGACTTGAGATACTTTGATTGTTCGTGAATAATCTCTGTAACTCGCTGAACTATAAATATTGGGTCATAACTAAAATACAATTTTTCCATACTCATCATTTCTGCACCTCGTATCTCTTATAATCTCCGTTGGGTTGACGCTTGAATAAGTGTATGATATCTATTTCTCTTAATGCTTCTTTAATCAAACGTTCTGTAAGTTCAATTAAAATGCCATTCCATGTCCTTATCAAATCTCCCGTTTCCCTTAATTCAAGTATGTTGTCGGAAGTTTTACATGCACCATTTACAAAGTGTGTTGCAAACTTACTAATCATCTCAAACTTCTTAACATCATATTTATTCTGCATGTCATATATAAAACATCTTTGTGTATCTAACACATATCTCTTAAGTTCCATTTTATTTAACCTCTTTCTTTTAATGATTCTAAATAGGATTTTCTAATACTGTCATACACAGCCATTTGTTCATCAATAAACTTTCTGCGTTCTTCTTCTAAACTGTAATGCGGTGCGATTGCTAAAACTAAACTCTTTGCTGATGATGTGTTTGGAAATGAAACGCCTGTTGTCCATCTGGAAACTGTAACCGTTGCAACTCCCAACATATTCGCAATATCAGTCTGCATGATTCCTCTTTCTTTTAACAACTGATCTACCCAATCTTTAGCTTGGAATCCCTCGTAATTTAATGCTTTTCTTGCTGCATCACTTACACCCTTTGAAATATTAGCCATATCTATTTTTACCTCTTTCATTTTTTTAAGGTCTACAATTAACCTTTGATAATTTCATTTTACCACATGCTATATTCATCTGTCAACATCAAAATGCAAATTCGTAATATAAACTATTTTACCTCATGCAACGTTGCAATAGCGTTTCAGTAACGTAAACAAAACGTAGACGCAACGGAAAATGCAACATATATATAGAGGTTTAGAATTAAGAATTAAGAAGTAAAGTTTCATATATGAAACTATTACTATATAAAGCGTAGTCGTTTTTGTGCAAAAACAACCATGCACTATAGAGAAAATTTGCTTAAAACTTCAATTTAAACTTTGAACATCAAATTAAACTACTTTTTAACTGATGTGATGTGAAAACTACTTAAAACTGATATTATTTTTTCATTTTTATTTTTCAAACTTAAAAACTTTTCATTTTAAAAAGTGTTTCAAAAAACTAATTAAAACAACCAATAACAAACTATGAGATGATAAACCCAAACCGATCACAGCAATTTCAGAGCCGTTTTTACACATCACGCATATATACATGTGTGAGGAATTTCAACCATCAATAAAGTGTCAAAACTATCTAAAACACTGTAAAATCAAGTCATACAACGATTTTAGTATGTAACATGATATTATATTCATACCTACTATTAAAAACGCTTTAAAACGCATATTTTAATATAACAGCAACTAAAAATAAAAAGGCTTATGACCTCGTTTTAAAATCTATTGAATTGTGATTGATTATGAATTTAAGGTTAAGACCTCCTTTTTACGATATTTTAAGATTGTTTCTATCTAAATTCAATCTCAAAAACTGCCATGTAGCTGTCTTGTTCTTCTCTTGTTTCTAAATCCAAAATATTCAAAATGTGCTGCTGCCTATCTCTTGAATCACAATGAAAATCATAATTGCTTTCTAAATCGTTTCAATCTAACTTTGTGTTCATTTTCTTTTCCTTTTTTTCTGTTAAGGTTTTCTTTACCTTACATGCTTATTATATCATACACAATTGTATATGTTAACATCAAAATGTAAAATATACAAATGAAATTGATATAAAGTGATTTTTAACTATAAAAAAAGTGATTTTATGATGTGATTCATGAAAATAATGGTCAACTCGATTTTAAAGCGTGGATGCATCTGATCTAAACCGTGCATGTATAATTATTGTTTTTAAAATAATTATCTTTATAATAGTATATATATATTAGATAGATAGAATAAATAAACATGTGCATACATGTGTGTATGCGTATGATTAGCAACTACTAAACATCATCAAAAACTATTTTATGCGTATGATTAAACTAAATAACATTAATTAAACTACATCATAATAACTAAATGACTATGATTATATAACTATCTATCATCTATCAGGCCTTTGAATTGGTTTTGAATTTCAACTTCTTTCTATTTATTTCCTTTGTCTTTATAATAAAAAAAGGCGTGCGTGTGCGTATGCGTGAGATAACTATATAATTAAGGCCTAAAATAACTTTAAAAGCATTAAAACAGCATTAAAAACTATTTCATAACTGATTCATAAACTATCTGATAGCTGATTTTCTCCGCTGCCGTTGCTTTATCTCGGTTTTCACGTCCTCCGAACTTGTCTTTTTTATATATTATTCTTTGTCTTGTATAATAAATAAACGCCCATATGTATGTGTATGTGCATGCGTGTATAATAACTACCATTTTTAACTATCTGAAACTCTGATCGCGGTTTTGACTATCTCAAAATATTCTTTTCTATGCTACTCCTTCTTTTTATCTTTGTTTGTATAATAAATAAACCCCTGCGTGCATGTGCGTAAGTAAACTACTTTTTATATATTTATTTTATAACTGCACTTGAAAACTGCACTTGATAAACTATTTTTAAAACTAATCTTTAAAACTAATCTTTAAAAAACTACTTTCTTATTGTCTTTGAAAAACTGTCTTTGAAAAACTGTTTTACATCTTTATTATTATGAATTGCTTATCATGTGTTTATCGGGCCGGAAATTCTTTTTCAAACACAAACACGCATAAAAAAAAGCCCAACTTAATGGACTTTTTATATTTTATTAAATAACTGTAAATACCCAACCGATACCATGACTTGATGTTTTAATTGTTTTAAAATATCTTTCAAGATATGTTTTAACATCTAATTGTATTGTTTCTGATCGTCCTGTATCAACCAAATTATTTATAACATCAACCACGCTACTATATACCGCTACCGTTTTAATTAAATTAGGCCGTTCTTCAATGTCATGGCGTGCTATGTTTTTAATAGTGCAACCTTTTTCATAGTTTAATTTTTTCATTCCCTTCACTTTCATAAATAGCGGTTTTTCAGGATCACCGCCAACCTGATTTTTAAAAATGTAATATTATTGAATAACTAAACAATAATTTTTGTGATCGTCTACAAATTTTTTGGCTTCTTTGTATGTGTTAAATGTTTCAACATGCATTTTTAATCCAGCCCATGAAATATTATATACTTTAAACATCTTTTAACCTCGTAAAACTTGCTTTTTTGGCTGTGAAAGCATAAACACATATTTTTAAATACTTAATATCAGAATAAAGATGATTGAAGCTATAAAGATATAATGCACTATGCTATAATCTGATTGATGTTTCATTTTAAAATGGTTTTGCTTGCTGTGCTTCCATTACATCACATATTAAATTAAATGCTTGATATAACGCTCTTGCTTGAGTGTCAAGCCATTCTTCATTTTTATTAGGTTTACGTTGACCGTCTTTAGTGATTTTTAATTCTGAAGGCGTTGACAATCTTTTTGCAATGTCGGCATCGTATATTGACGAGCAACCACCCCATGAAAATTGATTCCAATCGTTTGCACCGTTTAACAAATGTTTTTCTAATAACTTGCGGTTTGCGTTTTCTTCAATGTCAACCCAATCTTCTTGTAACAATTCTAAAGCATAATCACGAACGCCTTGACTCCATGCACTCTTTGGCGTTGATAACTCGATTGTGTTATATACTCTTGTGTTTAATGATTCATACATATTCTTTTTTGTTTTCATTTTATACCCTTTTCTTTTTATAGTCTTATAGACTTATTTTTTTGAATGGTTTAATTATCACATTCATTTCAACGTAAGCGCCCTCATTGCGTTCTTACGCTGATCTATCAATGTATAATCACTTTATTTATTTAATTCTTTTAAAGTCTTTAAAACCATGTAACGTGTATATATCGGCTTTACATCAACCAGTCATATAGACCGCCTCGAAGGCTTGTTATCGTTACATGTATTAAGATGCCAAAGAGCGTGCATCATTCTATTACAATATCATTATACCATATACATTTGTAATTGCAATGGGTGAAATGCATTTTCTTGCACTTTTTTTATTTCATCATTTAGATTGTGCTTTGAATGTGCTTAAGCCCCATAGGGTATTTTAAAGGGGGAATGCGAAACGAGGGTAGGGGGATACACTAACACTCACACACAGGGGGTGTGTTAAAGGGGGTTCTAAACATTTTATAAAAGTTTTTAGAGTAAGTAGTTGTAATTTAAGATGATGTGTGATAAGATAGGAATGTAGTAAGGAATTAAAGCAGTAGTAGAGAAAGAAGTGATGGAAGTGGATGGATTAAATGAGGTAGTGGTAAAAAGATATAATGTGGCTGTTAAGAAGAATGAAGTAGGAATGGTAGCAGGAGATAGGGAGTGCAGTCATTGCGTAAGGCGTGGTGTAAAGATGAGCATGGTGAAAGTAGCAGAAGTGGAGAAAGTTTACGGTGGGAAGAGATATACGTTTGATGGGTATGTGTGTATGAAATGTGGTCATATGGACGCCATAATGCGGTAGGAGTAACTGTTTATAAAAACTATAATGTAGAGGTGAAATAGAAATGGAAAAGAAAACGAGATTCACGAAATGGGGATACGAGCCAGTCGTTTTAAATTCTAAAGCGAAGGAAGTATTTGACAAGATATTTGAGAAGTTAAGAGTGCATGTTAAAGTTTTAAAAAAGGAAGTTGATCAAGTGGTGATGAGAGTTGCGTATGATGAGTATGGAGAAATATATTATGAGCTATCGTTTGTGATAGAAAATAATCGGCACGAAATAATCACGTCGAGCATTTACGATTTCGATACAAAGATATTCGAGTTCTTATACGAGATTTCAAAATAATAAACATAGTCATTTTTGAGATATGAGTATGATTAGATTAAGATTAGTAAAGATTTTGACAAGTTTTTTAGGTAATAATTCATAAAATGATGATAATTAGTTGTAAAAAATGAAAATATCGTGTATTTTATAATTAAGATAGCGAATATAAAAATGGAATAGAAATGAAGGGAGAACGTTTAATGGGATTAGAAAAGATGAAAGAAATGCCATCAGAAGTTGCTAACATACAAGATTTAGCAGTAGATGGGTATGATAGACACGAAAATTCAATCCTCGCTAACGTTCCAAGCGGTCTTGCTGATAAAGGTATTCTTGCGGTAAGGCTTTTTATGTATTTCATGGATCAGGACACAGATAACTACCATACAGGAAATAAAACGTATATGAATGTTGAAGAATCATATATTATGAGTGGAGTTTATGACGATAAGCATTTAGAGAAAGTTTATAGGACGTGGGAAGTAGAAGTCGAAAAAGAAAGTAAAGGCGTTAAATGGACAGACTACATAACCAAGTATCAAGTTTTAGATAGACGTGAAGATATGAGGATTCGTTCGGAAGCGTTAAGATATTGGACTGAAAATGGACTTGCTTCATATTTTGAACAAATGGCTCTTGCGAAAATGGGTAACATAGACCCTGAAAAGTTAATACGCATGCAGATTGTTGCAGACGCATTACGAGTAGGAGATAATCAAAATGCAAATCGTAAGATGGCGATTGACATACTTGGAATGAAGATGAAGAAGAAAACAGAAGCACTTAACCTTAAGAAGCGTGGTGGTGCTGAAATTATAGATACGACATCACAACGTGCAGGTGCAGGATTCTTAAAGTCGGAAATGAGTGAAAGCACAGTTGATGATGACGATGAAGACGATATTGAAGATTTAGAAGATGATGATAATTTCGAGTTTGACAATGATGAAGATTTTGATAGTGGCTTCAAGTTAGAGGGCGACAATGTATGACAACGCAGATACTATCTGAATACAAAGGTAAGTTAAACGATGGCATAATCATTAAGAATACCGAAATATTGAATCACAAATTGGATTTATTACAAGGTCGGTTAGAAAATGAAGTAACGATTGAAGATATTGAAAACCTAAACCCAGAGGTAAGAGGTTATCCAAATTATCTACCGGGAACATTTGATAATAATGGAATACCATGTAATCCAGTTATGGCAGACGCATATGATAATATCGTTCTTGGATTAAGTCGTATAAACCTTATTGAAGGTGGGGTAAGAGCAGGTAAGGACGTTATAGGACTTGCGTTAGCTGGAGATTTATTTATGTTACACCCATCAAGCACATTTGGAGTTTTGGGTATCAGTTTAGAGCATGCGATTCAAACAGTTTTCAATTCTGATGGATTCGGACTATTCTTCGTAATACCACATGGAAGATTGACAAGAGAAAACATAGATGGAGCTCAAAGGGTAGTATATCGTTTTAAGAATTTTTGGGGAATCGAAAAAAAGATTGTCATTTATGGGAACTCGAATAAGAACGATTGGGAAAAGTATCATGGATTCTCGATTGGTGCATGGTATATCAATGAAGGCATAAACCAAGTAGTTAGAGGAATTGAAGAAGCGGATCAGCGTATGATTCAGTCGCCAATGCCAGTTATGGTGATTACACAAAACCCAGAAGGACCGATGAATGCGTTTTATACACAGTTTGAAACACCAAGACTACCGACATTAGACATGATAGAAACGATTAAAGAAATTCAAGAGTATTCTAAAAATGTCGTGATACCAGTTGGGAAGCGTGTAGATGAAAGTGGAAAAGAAGTTTTAGTAGAAGTAGTCGGTTATAATGGATTTGAAGAACATCACTACAAGAAAATGCACAAGGAACTTAAGAAGCAGTCAAGAGCGTTTTTAATGCAAAAGCAAAAACCGAGTTATGACACACTTGATGAAGAAGAACAAGTTCAGTGGAATAATATCGAGTCGAGAATTAGATACATGTATGAAAAGCACTTAAGAACGGTATTGATAAAAGACATATTTGATGGCATATCAGAAAACCATCCGCTTGCAGATAAGAGTTGGAAGAAAGTCGTTCATTATAAAGACGTTCATAAAAACCCAAACGGCATAATGAATAACGTAGATTTCAGTTATTATCACATCACGATGGAAGATAATGACTCACTAACCGAAGAACAAAAAGCGATGGCACGATATGGTTACACTCGAGGTTCATCAATCTACCTACAAAAGATAATGGGCGTTCGTAAAGCAGTAGATAGTGCAGTATTAGATGGATTCACAGATGATAATATATTTAACGAAGATGTCAATAAGTTCAAGGCGTTAGACACAAAGAGATACATAGTTATCGACTTTGGAGCAGGTAAGGCAAGCGGTATAGCGGATTATGAAGTTGATTTAAACGTTGGTGCGGTATGGCAGACAAGAGAAAAAAACATCACACCTGAATACGCAAAGAGTATAGGTAGGACGATTACTGATGAATTGATATATGATGAGTTTCTCGTGATGTTAAAAGCAGGTAAGAAAAACGCATATGTGATTATTGATAATGCGAATTTGCATTTAAAGAACTATTTTAGAGATAGAGGTATCAATCCGATACAAGCGGATAAGCGATACGAGATAAGAAAAGGCAAGGAAATACAGCGTTCATTTGATGGTGGCGATGTTGACAAGATAGGTTTACAATTACTAAACTTGGGATTTTCGATTAAGATGTTATGGGTTCATGCAGATTGCACAGTATCGAAAAGGCAGTTATCAAGTTACGAATATGACGCACAGAATGAAGTAAGTGGTAAGGTCAACGTAATTAAGGTTGATGATGAGTTTTGCGACACATACCGATATTTAGTATCGACAGTGTTAAAGGGTGCAAGCCTATGGTATAAGGATGGTGAGCCTATTGGACAATCAACAATTTTATATGATGATGAGGAAGAAAGCCAAAAGCAGAGAACCTCAAAAACATCTCTACAATCAAGAATCCAGCAACGAATTGCAGAGCGAGGTAGGGAGAGATTTTTCAAAAATCAAGGGTTCGGTTTTGAAAACAGTCGATACGATAGAGCAAACTCAATACTTAAAGGAGGTAAGTCAAATGGATACAGCACAACAGCAAAACCCAAAAACACCATTATATAACGGTCAAAAGTTTACACAGGCGTTAAGAAGTGTGCGAGATGAATTAAATGGTAAGAAATTAGAAATGGCGGACTCCGAAATTGAGTATGGAATAGAAAACCAGTTATTCAATTACAATGAATCGACAAGAGGATTGAGTTGGCAGATACCGAGATTAGATGAGTGGACAAGAAGTAAAGACTATCTAATCAACGCAGCAACATGGCGAGCTAATCAAATACTTGGTCGAGGAATTGATTTAAATATTAAAGATCATAATCAGGAGTTAGATGATGTAGAGTATATTCAATCGTATTTAAAAGAAGATTTATATAACACTTTGTTCAACATATTTTATTTAGGATACTTTCATGGTGGTTCAGGCGGATTGATAATCGTCAAAGGACAAACCGATGGAGAAAACCTATTAAAACCATTGACAGAAGATAGCATTAAGATAGGCGATTTCTTGGGTATTAAACCACTCACAAGATTGTATAACATTCAACCATGCTATGAAAGACAGACAGTTGATGGAGTTTCGCAACCAGTATATATCGAGCAGATAGGTGAAAAGACAGGCATATATGACGCCATAGACTTTGGCAGGCCAGCATTTTATAGAATATCGTTAAACGCAGATTTATACGGAGATGGCAATTTAAAGAAGGGTCAAATCAAGAAAGCGACAAGTTATATCGTCCATCGTTCACACTTACTTGTTTACAATTCATCACCATTATCGTTTATTGAAGAACGTGTTGAGCAGTTCTTCGGCACAGGTATCGGTGAAAAAGCGTATGTGTCAATGAGAAGATATGAAACATTGGTAGACCAAGTATCACTTTTAATGCAAAGAGTAAACGTTCCAGTATTGACATCACCATCCCTGACAAAAGCGAGTTTGCAAGGCGAAAGATTCCAAGAAGAAGCAGCGGTTAGAATGGATGGAGTTGAGTTAAGTATTGCGTATGGTAATCAAGTTATATTGGGTGAAGATGAAACGTTTGAGTATGCAGAAGCACATTTTACAGAAATACCGAAGTTGCTAACGGAGTATAAGAAACAGTTATCATCAGGTGTAGATGCTCCATTAAGTCATGTTTTGGGAGAATATAATGCGATTGACGATAATGATTCCTTCAATTATTCACTTGACGCAGATAGCGAAAGACACTTAAGAAGTATGTATCGACAGTTGATACCGCTAATCTATCGAAACAAGTTTGGTAAAAAGATAAATGATTTTAGTTTCTCGTTCAAGTCATTAGAAAAACAAACCGAGAAAGAGAAAGCAGAAGTCTTGAAGTTAGCGATGGAAATTATCAGTATTGCATGGAAAGATGAAGTCATCAATGAGGGTTCATACCATAAGATGATTAAGTCAGCTCCACATAACATCAGTGATATGTTGAGTGAGTTAGACAAAGAATACATGAAGATGATACGAGATAAAGAATCCAAAGGAGATTTCAGCACATACAGCACAAAGAGAATCGAGTTAGCAATAGCGTTAAATCGTGAAGGTGCGTATAATGAAGTTGGTAGTGCAGAGGGCGGAAAACGTGAAGGCGGCGACCCAAAAGCAAGTAAAAAACCGACTCCAAGCGTGAATATCAACCAGAGCAACGACCGTAAAAAGTAGTTTAAGTAGATATTTAGCAAAAAAAGTAATAAAAATGGGTTCGACACTGATTATAAATAAGTAATTGGTGTTAAAATAAAGGAAAGAAGGAGGTGTGAGAGCATGAAATGGACTTTTAATACATTTGATGAGAACAACAATCAGTCGTTTTACTTTACGACAAAGATTTCAAATAACATAGAAGTGTTAGAAAACGGTTATCTACGATGTAATAATGTAGTCATGGGTAGAACGGGACCACAACAATATACGACACGAGAACTTGGTATCAAGACAAGCGATGGTAAAGATTATATTGTGAATGTAAACCGTTATGAAGAAGATGTATTCCACCCAGACACGTTAAAAAGCATAGAAGGAAAACCAGTTACAGATGGACATCCAAGAGATGAAGATGGCAATTTAGTAAATGTAACTTCTGAAAACGTAGATAAATACCGTATTGGATACATTTTGAATGTTAGGCGTGAAGGAACGAAAATCGTTGGAGATATAATTATTGAGAAGAAATCAGTTGCTGATGAAATTATCAATAAAGGCAAGAAAGAATTGTCTTTGGGTTATACTCCAGTCTATGAATTAGATGGCGATGAATCGTTAAAGCAGACAAAGATTGTGGTAAATCATCTTGCGTGGGTAAAAAAAGGACGTGCTGGAAACGCTATGATTGTTGATGAAGCGAACCAAGACCTTCTAAAGAGAGGTGAAGATTCATTGAAGAAAGAAAGTATCTTTACAAAGTTGCTTCGTGGATTGGGTATTAAAAAGTTGACACTTGATGATGATAGTGAACTCGACATCAATGATGAAGATGATGAAATCGTAGTTAAAGAAAATGTTGATGAAACCCCAAAGGTTGAAGAACAAAAGACTGCTGATGAATCATTAAACAAAGATGTTGAAACTTCTACCGATAAAAAGGAAGAAGAAGGAATCAAAGAAGAAATACCTAAAGTTCAAGTTGTTGGTGATGACACTTCCACTATTAGAAAGACAGTAACGGAAGAACATATTGATGGCGAATATTACGAAGAACACAAAAAAGTAGAGGTTGTTGAAACCATAACCTCACATAGTAAAACCGATGAAGAAATCGAAGAAGAAAAAAAGAAAAAGGAGAACACAGTTATGCTAACTTTAGATGAAGCATTAAAAAAGATTGCTGACCTTGAACCTCTTAAAGGCACAGACGCTTATAAGAAAGCAATCGCAACCGTTGATAGTGAAATGGTTGAAAGTGGTTTAGGCTCAATCTTAACATCAGACAGTGGTGAAAAGTTTGAAATCTTTGGAGGAACTATTCCTAAAAAAGGACAAGTAGCAGATGAATCACCTGCACAGTTCAAAGCAAAAGATTTTGTTAATGGTATTGCAGCAGTTTATGCACAATACAGTCCGAAGGCTTTAGATAAGGTATCAAGAAATACCGTAGATAGAGCGATGAGAATCAGAGAACTTGGTGAAATCGACGCACTCGATCTAATCAAGAGAGCATAAGGAAGGGGTAAAAGAACATGGCAGACAAATTTGGATTAGGTTCAGGTAGTATGATAGTTAAGAGAAACGGTCATTTTCCAGGACAGCAATACAGCGTCTTGGGTGGTAGACTCGTAATTCCGGGATTAAACACTCATTCAACGTATGACACTGAATGGCAATATGGTTTTGGTGAAATCGTTAAGATTTTAGATTATAAAGATGGTGCATATCAATTTAGACCAATGATTACAGGAGATGACGCTACACAATTAGCAGTCATTATGAGAGATATTGTTGGTGGTGCAACAGTTACAGATGGTCCAATTCCTTATGGTAAGAGCAACGTTCCAGTATCACTTTACTTATTGAGTGAAGAACAACACGGTGCAATGACAGTTCCTTGTGCAGCGATTGCTTCGGTTGCAGTAGGTGGAACACCTTACGTTGGTTTGGGAACAAATGGAACAACAGCAGGTTCAGTTTATGGTGCAGCACAAGGTAGTGGTGGTGCGGATTCAGTTGCCTTAACAGGTTATGAGTTCAAAACACTTCCATTCCAACCTTCTGATACCAGTGCTTATGCCGTAGTTATCGGCAAGAAGTTAGACATTTAAGGGGTGAAATGACATGAGAAACTATACAGAAAATAAAGAATACACATTATCACAAGATTTTATGAACGGTCTAACCGTAGACGCAGCATACGATATTGCCAATAAAGGCAGTTTGAGTATGACTGAATTTTTCCTAAACCAAGAACGTGGAAACAAGTTTGCGGTTGAAGATGTATTAAAGACTAAAGGTGGTTTAATCAAGACAGGTGATGAATACGCTGCTCCTAACCAATTTGCTGTAAGCGGTTATGAATTATTCGACTTGACACCAAACTTACCATTATCACAATTTTTCCATCAAGGCGTAGTTCCAGTAAGAGTTGGTGGTGGATTTGCTGAAACAGTCAGTGCAATGAGATTATCATACGCTATGGCGAAGAAACGTCTTGCAGGTGGTAACACAAATGAAGTTCACACAACAGATGTATTGCCAAGCAAGGTTTCAGTTCCAGCATACACATTCACATTCGGTATCGTTCAAGGTATCGTAGACTTGATGAAATCAGCAGCAGTTGCTTATGACGTATTAGGTTACAAGTTAGAAGCGATGAGATTATCTTATCAAGCAGAACTTGATTACTTTGCGTTCACTGGTAACGAAGGTATCGCTGGTATCACAAGTGCTTCACCATTATTTAAGGGCGGTCTATTAAACAGTGCTGAAATTGGCGAAGAACCAACATTAAGCGACTGGATGGATTGGGATGTTGAAGATTTCATCACCAACTTCACAAGAATTATCACATATCTTGTTACGTTAAACCGTTGGGCTGGCGAAATTGTTCCTGATACAATCGCATTCCCACCTGAATTATGGGAAAGATTTGCACAACCAGCAGTGGTTGGAACAGTAGGTTCTTCAAGTGGTGCTGGCGTAGTCGTGTCAATTCTTGACTACTTAAAATCACAACTTAAGGCAAGAACTCGTAGAGATTTCAATTTCATCGAACTTCCATACCTATCAGTATTTGCTGATGAAAACTATACCACAGCAGGTATCGTTGCCAAAGGAACTGGCTCTGGCGGACAAATCCTATTCTATCGTAACAGTGAAAAAGTATTCCGCATGAATATCACAATGCCTTTAATGGGTGGTGCAATGGCTTGGTCCCCAACTGAAAATGGTTATAGACAAAACTTCTTGGCGGTAGTAACACCTCCAATGTTCATCTACCCAACTGGATTATATAAACTTTATAATACAGAAAAAGAATTTGCAGTTACATATAACCTTGACAGTGGAACAAATGACGCTGCTAACCCAGCAACAATCGTTTACTCCGACCTTCCTATCACATTAGAACCAGCAACTAAAGCATTGAACACATTTGATGGTTGGTTTACTGACTCTGGATTAACGCTTGCGATTACTCAATTAACCGAAAGAAAAGCATATACACTTTATGCAGGTTTCACAGCTGATTGATGATCTAAATAATTAAGTTGTAAAGTTGTAAAGTAATATAAGCAAAGTAGTGGCGTGGATTATATAAACACTTAATCCACTCCTTACTTATGGCACATCGGCACGAATCTCCCCCCCGAAAAAGTGTTCGATGTGTCATAAATAGGGAATACGAAATATAATTAAAAGAAATATATAAATATAAGTGAAAGAAGGTAAATAGCATATGAGTTTATATGTAGATGGTTACAATCAATTTTCATTATTCAGCACACCGAATCAATTCTCGATGAACTTTTTAAATCCATTTCATCCAATGGTAACGATGGTTGTATCAATCGAGTTTCCAGTGTTGCCAGACCCAGATAGTGCGGATGAAGAATGGGCGACCATACCTCAATTCACATTAAATGATTTTTTAGGATATGGCCAACCATTTGAATCGTTGTTAGAAGATGAAAACAGTTTTCTATACAACGCTTTTTTGCTATATAGAGCGTTGGCGATTAACAACATTCAGTATGGTAATGTAAAAGATGAGGTAAATTGGAAATATCTCGTAGCAATGTATATCGGACATTACATGGACATCCATGTTGAAAACCTCAAAGACATCGACAACCGTTACAGTCTGAATCAATCACCAAGAGAGCAAAGATACAAGGTTGAAGATTTAAAAATGTTAAACGAGAACGAGTTCATGCAAACATCATATGGCAGATTGTTTTGGAGTAAATACAGCATAATCGGTAATCTTGTTTTCAAAGGATACCGCACACAGAGAGGAAGATATTGATATGGCAATAGCAACATATGATAAATTATTAGCACCTTTCGATGATGAAAAAATGAATTATTTGACTGAATATCATAGATACGAATTACTACCTGAAGTGGCGGACTTTGAAACAGGGCTTAATTTAAGTGAGTTATGGGATGGTAATGATAACGTATTATGGTATTTGAGTGCGATTAGCGAAGTTACCTATACGGTTATTGAAAGACTTAAAGATTCTAAATATCTTGAAAGATTCCAATATTATTTATCGCACAGCAATAAAGCAAGAGAAGCAATATTTAAAATTATGGTAGATACAATTCAATACAACTTTGAAGATGGTGGGTTCTTAATCGCATATCAAACAGGTATCAACTTGCATGAAATGAAAGAAATTCGCATGAAGATAGAAAATGCAGTGAGTGTTGTTGCTGATGGTATTATTGAGAAGTATGGTCTAAAAGAACGTGTTGTCAAATGGAATTTAAATGATTTCACTTATTACGACACATTGTTAGAGTTAGTAAATTATTTAGTAGCACAAGCATACATTACGCAAGAGGTTGCAGACTTAATTACAACGATCGATGAAATACCAAGTAGCTATCGTTACAGAACGTTTATGACAGAAGATGGCAGATACGTTTATGAAAATATGCTTACATGGAAAACATCGCTTTTGGGATACGGAGTTGATTGGTAATGGCAAGAAATAGAAACTTTGTTAATCAAGGAAATAGATTGATGTTACAAGGACTTGAAGCGGAATACTTTGCACCAAAGACTGAATTAGATTTAGCAGTCGATTTCAAAGGATTTCAAGGACTTAATTTAGCACAGTTAAAAGCAAAGGTTCAAACAGACTTTGTCAATAATTATCTTGATGAAAACGGAAATAAAACAACAGTTCACGAATTAGAAGGTCATAAATTTCATTTTAGAGATGGTAAGAGTGATGTCTATACAAAAGGTGGACTTGATTATCAAGTTGTAGAATATCTTGATAGACAACAAACTCAAAGTCAAAAATGGAGAATGGAAACAAACTCAACAATAGATTTCAAAGCTGGTGGAAAGATAATCGTAGCAGAACAAGAGTTTCTACTTGCAAAGGTATTGACGATTCTTACGACAGGAACTCGTGGTAACAAGTTTCTTGCTATGAGAAGTCCAGTTGGTTGGCAAAGATACGGTAATAAAATGTTAGTTCTAATGTAATAGAAAGTGGTGAGGTTATGGACTTTCATATTGAAACAGACCAAAAGATAACCGAATTAAGTAGTGGTTTAGGTTATTGGTTATGGAATTTAGCAGTAGTCCTTGCACCTGTTGACACTGGTAATTTAAGAAGAAGTATTGTAATGAGTGCGAACTCACCGACACATAAGAGATATGTTTACAACACCATGAACGCATTTTATCTCGATTATTTGGAACGTGGAGTTGGACCAATTAAAAAGTATCAAGGATTTATTGAGAATAGAACGGTTGGTAGAATGATTGAAGAAGTCATGCACTATTGTATAACAGGAAAGACTGGACTACTCACAGGAAAACCGATGGTTACTTTACAAATAAGTTCAAATGGACCAATGTTCCATGAAAAAGCAATAGCACATAGAATGAAACTCGATGATATAGAACTTGACATTACGGCTGATGATAGAAAGTATATGTCAAGATTTAAATATGGAACAAAAACAAGACTTCAATATGAAAAAGACAATGTTAAAGGTAGTGAACGTGCAAAGATTAGAAGATTGTATAAGATGAGCGATAGGCTCTTGAGATTGGAACGTGAAACCAAATGACAAATATTAGACAAACAGACTTACTAAAGTATATCGTAGACAAGTTTAATACCAATAGTTTTGGTATTCCATTTCGTATGGGAACTTACGGAACTAATGTAGATAATACAGGTTTAGTAATTAACATACCAGTAATCAACAATCAAGGGCAATTCGACACGTTTGAAACGTTTAATGATGAAACATACGCAGTTACTAAAAGTTCGTTTGTCGCTATGCAAGGTATGGCTACAAATGGCGAATACACTCCACTACCGAATGTTCAATTAGTTGCATACGACATTCCATTGGAGTTTTTAGTATATATTGACAATCCTATTAGTGAAATTATTAGAATGGCTATTGAGGAAATAAGAGATAGTTTCATAGGAAATATCGACATACTTGAGATTGAAGAAGTCGATTTAGAAGATGAAACCGAAAGTGCAACAACCATTGTAGAATATCTGAAAATCACAACGACTTCTGACAGTCTTGACTTTGGCGACATATTTACGATTAACAAAAGAAGATACTTAAATTACACATTAACGGTTACGCTTACGGTATCAAAGAATGTTGAAATGGGTAATCAGTTTGAATGGACTATTCAACAATTAGCACAAAACACATGGGTGTTAAGTGATGTAAATTATTGGAATACACATGGAACAGTTGGAAGCGTATATGACTTATCACAATTAGGTTTAACAAGTCCTAATCCATCATTACTTCCAAATGCGACACTATCTCCAATTAGTCAGGCCAGTAGAATCGCATATCGTCCAAGTCCATCAGAAACGTTCTATGCGTATTATAAAAACACTCCAGTCGCATATACAGGAACTCTTGAAACAGTAGTTCCATTAGCGGTTTCATGGGGAACAACACAAGACATGGAGAGTTTCCAAACATTACAAAGTTTAAACCCAGTAACGATTAGCAAAGCAAAACAAGTTCACAATTACGTCAAATCTCGTGGTTATGGTATGACTATGACATTCTTACTTGACACATCAGTTCCAATTCTTCGTAGATTCTTCAAGGACAGTTTTGAAGAAGTTGAAATACCTTTTATTTATAACATTGGAATGAAGTTTAAAGAAGTTGATGTTAATGGTGATTTAGTTTATTCAAATGATTTGCTATTCACTAAACGAGTTATATTTGGTGAAGCACAACCAAGTGAGATTTCATACGGTGAACCGGTTGTATTGAGTGTTGGCTTCGTAATTTCATCAAAGTAGGTGCTATCACATGGCTAATCACAATATAAATGTTAATTTAAGAAGCGGTAAAGGAAAATCTAAAACATCGGCAAATGGATCAGTTCAAAAAATATCACAAAGAATGAGTGGTTCAAACCCTACATCTCCAAAATCGTTATCAAATGGCATGGATAAAGACATGGGAATGGGCAAACAAATAGGTTCATTCTTTGGTTATGTTGCAAAGAGTGCATTAGGCATATCAGGAATTACGGTAGCAAGTGCAAGCAAGGTTCATGACATGATACTTGATATAAACATGGCAAGAACAGGTGAAAGTGTATCGGTTGGGAATATCAAGCAATTTAAGAAATATGCTATATCTCCTATCGGTTGGATAAATTACGCAAAAGACTCAAGTTATGGATATATGTTAGATGATTTTAGAATAGCACGTCAAAACACAGAAAAAGATTATTATAGAGAATTGAGTGGGAATCTTATAGTAGGGAATCAATATGGTAGCAAGAAATAATAGTAATTAAGAAAAGAGGACACCAATATGGCATATAAATATTTATTTCAACTTAATGGCGAAGAACTATTAGATGTATCCATCGGTGTTGGTGTCGTTGAAAAGTTAGAAGAACCCCTTGATGAAGGTGGACTACACTTACCGTTCTCAATAAGAAATTATGAATATGAAATGCGTGGACTTCTACAAATCACTGCACAAGATGATTTAGAGAATGAGTTAGAGTTTTCATTCCTTGTAGTTGGAGATAGAGTAAGTGAAGGTTCAAAGTATGGAGAATGGAAACATGATTTAAGTGTTGTAGAATATTCTCACAAACTTGACAATTACATGGTTCATTCACTATCAAAAACCAAGACATTAAAAAACGAAAACCCTGCACCGTTTGAGATTTTACCTAACTCATATAATTATTTCAACGTAAGAGGTGGCACGACAACATCATTTATTGCAAGAGCTAACCTTGAACCTATCAACGTATTAAGTCAATATTACACAGGTGAAACAGTTATATTTCCACAAGTTAGACAATCCTATACAGCAACTACAACAAATCCAGATTATTGGGATAGTTACATTCGACAAAATGTTTTTATAAGAACAAACGCAACAGGGCTTAATGAAATCACATTAAATGATGGTGATGGAAGTTGGGCATTTCCTAAAGGGGATTGGTATATTGAATACGGTTTTGGAACAGCAAATAAAATACCAATTTATAGATATTACGTTCGAGTTATTGATAGGGAACAAATCAGTGTGTTAGACCTTGTTAATTTAGTAAGAAACAACGTCAGCAAGTATGGTGGTATCGAAAGCAAATTATACTTTGATGAAACGAGATTATTCGATATTGACCCTGACATTGAAGATTATATAAGTAATGTCGAAGCACCTCAAACATACATTCAAAAGGCAACCGCAAGACAAGTATTAAATAGCATATTTATATATATTAACTCTATTTCAAGACTTAAGTATGTAAGTGGTAGTAATGACTTATTGTCGATGGACGAGTTTAATTTAATTAGCGGTAGTTTTGAAGTTAGTGATGTTGCAGGTTATTCGACATCACAGGAAGCAACCAAGTTGTTCAATAAAGGTATCTCATGGCTTGAAAGAGCGTTGCCTAACAATATGGACGAAGCGACTATTGAAACTCCTGCACAAGGGCTATACAAGACAGTGCGTTCAAGAAGTATTCAAATGACACAAGATAATTTCGAGTTACCATTAGAACGTGGAATATATCAACCAAAGAAAATAGAAGCAATTATACCAAGTATTAGCATTAAAAATATCAGCGGAACACAAGAAGTATTATACGAAGATTTTATATTAGATTTTACATCAAGACTTATCAACGATAGCGAATGGAAGTTAAAGATGATTACAAACGACTTTCCAACAGTTACTTTAGTTGATGTATTTGAACAATATGTAGGTATGAGAAGTAATAAAGTCGGGAACGTTATGTGGAAGCAAGGAGATACGGCATTAAACTTTAGTGAATTATTTGGTGAAGCATTTAGAGAGAACCTAATCACAAATGTTCTCATGGAATCCATCAATGAATACTTCACAAGGAATATGCCTGAACCATTCATTATAGCGAGTGAAATGTCGACTATCATAGGAATTGAAGTTACAATGTCGTCATATCTTGAACAAACTTTCAACTTTGAATATATCACTCTTGAAGATGTAACAATCGCAAGTGAAAGAGAAGATATAAGCAACAGTCATTATTATACGGAAGGTAGAATTAACCAGAGCGACAAGTTAGTCAACGTAGGGCTTGCTTCAAGGGACGCTTATGGTATGACACAGCGAAGTGGTGTTCCAAACAAGACATTTACTAAATACCATGATGACTTCACGACATTGTTAGATAGAGGTTGGCAAGATGAAGATGGTTATGTAATAGTCCAAAGAAAGTTAGAGTTTCATAACGAATATATCAAGGCGACTTACATGGCAACGAAAGACCATAACAGGTTAAGTGAGTTTAAGGGAGTAGATCAGTTATATCGTTGGAGTGAAATTCCATCGAGCAACCAAGTCAATCAACGCATAGAGTTCTACAACGATTATCTATTGGCATTAAACCCAAATACTGAATATGGCATAGAAGAACAAGTTACGAAGCATTATGGAGATTTGGCAATAGAACTCATACTTGGAACATTGATTAACGATTGGTATGATTCAATAACCGATGGCAAAACAAAGACTTCGCTTGCATACGTTAGGACTGATGGTTTTCTTGAAGAATACCCAGACGATATGACTTATCAATACGCTATTGCGACACCTGTTGCAAGTTATGGAGTTAAAGGTGGGTTTGTATTCGGATTTGGGTTTGAGAACAACCAAGTAGCAGGCGATGGATTATATTATGATGGAACAAATTATTATAATCAAGCAGTAAGATACACAAATCAAGAAGGTAGATTTGATGAGTTGTGGTTTGCACTTGCTAACAAGTATTCAAATGCTAACGATGGTTATACGGACTTTGAGAGATTGAGTGCTTATCCGTTGATTAGGACGACTGATGACAACTTTGGGTATCTACTTGACACTTACTTTAGAAGTGGAGTTCAAGACCCTACAAGCGAGTTCTATGACGCTTTAGTTATTGAAAAAGACACATCGCAAAGTATCAAGATTAGTTATCAAAATACGGTTATCAGTGCGGAATACTTAAAGTTTATATTTGGACAAAGATTTTACAGTGAGAATTTTATTGTAAAAAATCCAATCGTAGACTATAATGTAATTAAAGGAACACCAAAGTATCTATATAGATACACAAATGGCACAGTTTACGGAAAATTTGATGATTTACGAGTAAAAAGCGGTTATTACGACAAAACATTGTTAAGTAGTGCAAATGCTTCAATATCGAGCAATACATTAACTTTGACAATTTCCATGAGTGGCATAACATCATGGGCTATTGGTGATAATGATGAAAACTTGTATTTGGCTTGTAACACAAATTACAGCGGAGTTAAGTTTATTAAACGACATTTCAGACATGGCATATATGAGATTGGGGACACTGATATAAGCAGTTCAGTAAATTTCAATATTACGTTGAGTGATAGTATTACAGTAGTAAGTGTTATGACTACAATTCACCCAAATGATTATGTTGACAGTTTGACAAGTTTAATAGAAATTGAAGATACGATTACAATTATCAAATCGACAGACTTCGTGATTACGCTAACTGAAACGATTTCAGTTTCATCGACAATAACAGCAACCGACATTGAATTCCCAAGAGTTGATTTAACAAGTTCAATAGAAATAACAGACACACCAACGATTATCAAATCTACTGACTTTGTCATTGAATTGACTGAAACAATTTCAGTATCAAGTTTACAAGTTATATTCCAATCAACAAATATTCACTTTGAATTTACAGATGGAATTGAAATTGATGATACACCAACAATTTATCAGTCAACTGACTTTGTCATTCAATTAGAAGAAGTTATTGAAGTTAGTTCAGTTGTTTCAGTTGTAACATTAGCGTTTGTTGACCTCGTAGATGAAATTACAATCTCTGATGATATTAGCGTTCAACAGTCTACAAATTATGCAACTGATTTAAGTGATTCATTAACAGTTTATGATGATGTTTCATTAGTTCAATCAACCGATTTCGTGATTTCATTAGATGAAACTATCACAGTTAGTTCAGATATTTCATCAGAACAAACAACGACTAACTGGATTTATATTGGAACGAGCGGAACTTATGATCAGACAATTACTTATGTAGCAAGTGGTTCAACGTGTGCAACATCAGGAGTAATAGACACATGGTTAGAAACGAATTATCCAGCAAGTAATTACGCATACGGATTTGTGATGAGAGTGGCTCGTGGAAATGAAGATTTAGTTCCATGTTCACCAGTAGCGTATTATTATCAAGCAACATAAAAAAATATTATAAAAATTAAAGGAGATTAAAATTATGGCAACAGCGGTAACGGAATTAGGAAGTTACGAATTATTTAATAGTGGTTGGGAAAGCAAAATAGCGTGGGCAAGATTATATACAAACCTTGATGTATTGGTAGATGAGCAAGCGTGTTCATTTACATATAGTGGAAGCACACTAAACCCAACAGCAGATATTGTATTTGATGTTGGTGCAGGAGTTAATGACGTGGCATACATCATACTTGGTTATACAACAGGAACTCCTTTAGACATTGAAATGTATTCAAAAGACCTACCTGCACTATATGACTTTACGACAGCAGGAACATTGACTGTTGATAGTTGGGCAATTACACTTGGTGGAACATCACTTACGGCAGATGGTAGACCAGTTTTAGCACAAGATGGATTTGTATCAACAATCGTTTCTGCAAAACTTTATAATGCAAGTGATACTTTGCTTGATACTCAAAGTGTAACAATGAGTGCAAGTCCAAGCACTGGAGTTATGTCGCCTACGGCTGATATTGTATTTGATGTAGCAACAGGTGGCGTAGCATATTACATTACGTTATGTAACACTGGTGGAACGGAATTATACAAACGTATTATAGGAAGTTACACATTTGCAACAGCAGGTAAATTAACCGTTGACGCATGGGACTTCTCGGCTTAATTTAATACAAGGAGATAAACTAACATGAAACCAAAAGAAACATTAGGAGTAGAATCAGTCATTAAAGTGAGCGTGAAAGGTGGGGTGGCTAAACCCACTCCATCTTCTCCTCAAGTTGTAAAAAAATAGAGATAGATGAGGTAATAGGACATGGCAATAGTAGAAAGAGTAGCAACATTCTATATTAGGAGTGATGGAACATACATAAAGGAAACGGTCGGTGGGTCGCATTTTTACCCACAGGACAATTACTCAAACCGTTTGTATGCTTGTTTTGAAGATGGTATTGGAGTTGACACAATGGTTCAAGTCAACTTTAGAATAAACAACCGCAACATTTCACATTGGCTTCGTATGGGTTATGTAGACCAAGTTACCAAGACTATTGATGATGTCGAAATAGTGTTCGCTCGTTTTCAAATGCCTGTTCCTAACCAAGTTTTATCTCAAGGCAATGTAAGTTCAACAACGACTATTGATTTATCTTGGAGATTAGTATATGGCGAAAAGTGGATTGGATTCTATCAAACACTTGGAGAACTTGATAGTGCATACCCAGCAACCGAAGCGTTGTCATTGGGTTTAAATACAGCGTTTGTAATTGACAGTCCTGAAACAGGATTTTATCAAGTAGAATTAGTTGATGAAGTTTACACATGGGTTAATCAAGGTCAAGTTGCTGAACAACCATTACAAATTAAGAGTTATGGTTTAGCACAAATCACATTACAAGCAGGCCAGTCAAACCCAAATGGAACAGTTACAATCTCGACTACCGCAACCGAAGCACTTATGACTGATGTTACGGCATTAGAAGTTAGAGTAGGGTCTTTAGAGGACGCACATACCTTATTGGCTGGTAGAGTTACCGCAGTTGAAGAAGATATTGCTGACATTATAGATGGCGATATTACAGCAAAGAAAGCCGAACAAGACGCAAGCGGTAATGTTATAACCACTACTTATGAAACGATAGGAAACGTTGCATTAAAAGAAGATGTTGCAAACAAGGTTACGGCTTTCCAAGTTACGCCAGACGATACGCACTACCCAAGTGAGAAGTTAGTTGCAGATGAATTGAATGATAAAGAAGATGTAGTTCATAAAGCAACGAACTTTTCAGTAGTTAATGATACGTTATATCCAAGTGTTGAAGCAGTCAAAGAGCAGTTAGACCTTAAGGAAGATGTATCCAATAAGGTAACATCGTTTCAAGTAACACCTGATGACACACATTATCCAAGCGAAAAACTTGTTAAAGACAAATTAGACCTTAAAGAAGATAAGGCAAACAAAGGTTCAGCAGGTGGTTATCCTGAACTCGATGAAAGTGGCAAAGTTCCATTATCACAAACGTATGGAACGTTAAACGATTTACAAGATGTCTATATCGTAGGTGCAACGGCATTAGCAGTTGACTGGTTATCATTAACCGAAGGTGGCACAGCATTAACACCTGAAAGTGGTAATTGGTATCACGTTATTACAGTTGGAGATTATCAAGGCGAAAGTTATCGATGGAGTGGAAGTGCTTATGTATTGGTATCAAGTGATCTGATATTAGGCGAAACTTCTAACACAGCATATCGTGGTGATAGAGGCAAAACAGGATACGACCATTCACAAGTTGTCGATGGCTCAAACCCTCATGGCACGACATTCGCAAACGTAGCAAGCAAGCCTACAACAATCGTAGGTTTTGGAATTACGGACGCTTACGATAAAGATTACATTGATGGATTACAAGACAATAATGGTTGGGAACAAACCGACTTAACGCCTACGGCACTTGTAAACGCTGATACTCTTGTTACAGCAACCTTGCAAGGTTATAACGAAGTAAGATTTATTTGTAGAAATGAAACGACTGACGAAGTTGATACCGATTCTATTGTAGGAAGTCAATTAACGACAGGCACGAAGATTATTTTCTTTGATGATATTGATGTTTACTTTTTAGTAGGTGCAACCAATTCGACATTTACCGAAGATGACGCATTCACATTAAAGGTTTATGGAGTAACATACACACAGCAACTTGCTGAAAACATCGCAACCGATTTTACTGGCACGAACTTTTTAGACGCTGAAACAAACGTAGAAGATAGTCTAATCGCACTCGATACTCAAGTCAAAACAAATGCCGATGACATTGTTTTAGTCGAAGGAAGATTAGATGTTGTAGAGCCAATCGTGGAACAGCACACTCTCGAAATTAGAGAGAACGAACTCCGCATAGACACCGTAGAAGAAACACTACGCAAGGCGGTATCAAGTAGCGATGTAGCAACGAGTGCGGACACCGAAGTTATCCATTTAGGCAAGGACGTAGCAAACGCAGAGTTTAAAGTGTTAGTTGAGGGCATGACGTTACAGGCTTCGCAAATAGTAGTAAACCCAAATATGGACTTAACAACAGGTTGGTTGGCGACAAGTTCAACACAGGCTTTTGCTTTAAGTATATTAAGCAATACTGGTAATGGTGGTTCTGTAAACCCTTATTCGAGGGAGTTACTTACTGGTATAACTTTAGAAAATAAAATATACTATAAAGTTAGGTTTAGAGTAACAAATGCTTTATCAACAACAGTTGATATTGGTAACACTTCTTGGAGTGGTTATACTTCAACATTAACTCCTACAAATGGAACATGGTATGAAGTTAGTGCAGTCAAGACTACTGCAACAGATTTATACTTTTACTTAATGCATAGATATGCTAATACTACGAACGCAACAGGTGCAGTCATGGAAGTTGATTATGCTTACAGTTTCAACATCTCCACCCTCATCTCAAACAAGCAATACTCACCAATTTCAAACACGACATTTGACTTGATGTCTGACGCAAACATTAAAACGCAGATGGACGCATGGGTAGCAAGAGGCGAGTTGCCAAATGACAGTATTCAGTCAGTGAGTGGCAACAAAAAGTTCGAGGCTGTGGGGAAGAATTTGTTTGATGGTGTATGGGTAAGCGGAAGATATAATCCAACAACAGGAGTTAGTGAAGCAAACGCAAGTTATATTAGAACATTAAATTACATTCGTGTTAAACCAAGCACACAATATGAAATATCAAACGATAGTGCAGTTGGTTATGGAAGTGGTGCTAATAGAGGTTACGTTTTTTATGATTATAATAAAAACATTATACTTCCTGTTGTTGGAACGTTTGGACAGTTTACTACAACAAGCAATACACATTATGTTCGTATATCAAGCGACATATCAACAAGTTTACAAACTAAAATGCAAGTTGCTATTGGTAGCACTCCTTCAACCTACGAAGCGTTCACAAACAGCGTGATGTATTTACAGTCGCATGAACAGTTAAATAGATTGCCAAACGGCGTGAAAGACACCATAGAATATAGAAACGGCAAGTATTATTATGTGCAGAGGGTGCAAGAATATACGCTCGTGAGTGGGGATATAACGTCTATGCATACAGCATTAAGTAATGTTGATTACGCAAACGTTAGTAAACAATCTGATTATGCATACGCAACGACCTCCATAGGTATTACAGGTTCATATTATGCACAAGGTTGGTTAAATAGCACTGAAATTGATAGTTTAGAAAGTATAGGAACAATTAGTTTTAATAGTTCATCAACAAAATTATTTTACGGTTTTGCTAAAGGCACAACATTAGCCCAAGCCCAATCTGTCCTTGCAGGAACTAAAATACTTTATCAACTCGCAACTCCAGTAGAAACCGAAATAGACTCGTCAGGTCAACTTATCGGTGGCTCTCGTGGAACGGTTTACATCTCGGACGCTATAAAACCGCAAATAGTATTTTATACAACAAACGCAGTCATAGAAAATAGCAATTATCCTATATCAACACTCGGTGATGAAATATTAAGATGGCGTAATGGCGTAGAAACCGTTCTTGATATATCAGACGCTACAATTGCAGGAGATGGACTATCATTCACGCATACCGATTTAACTGCTGGAGATATGGTATTGTTCTCTTACAATTATGTTAACACCAACAATGTTTATGGGCTATCTACGATTACATATTATGACGCTAACAACGTTACAGTTGACAGTGTTGATAGCAAGGTGTATAAGATTACACCAACCATCGCAAATGGTGTCCTAACGTGGACATTAACTGCAATATAAGGAGAATAACATGGACGTTAAAATTATTATTCAAACTTTCGTAAATGCTATTAAGTCAGGCAAGTTGACTTTAGAAAATGTGCCTACTGATTACAAGGTGCAAGTTGAAGAAATATTAAACAATGAGGAAGCCTGAAAACTTCCTCTCCCAAGTTGGGAGTGTATAAATTATGGAAATATTTGCATTGATTATTATAGGATTTTTGACGATGGTGGTTTCTTCTTCTCTATGTGAAGGAACGGAAGCACCTATGGAAGAAGAAAGAAAGGGGAAGTAGATTATCATGGGACTTGATGTAAACGAAGCGAAGAAAATCGAACACAAAAAAGGTCAGGGTGTCGAGAAGTTGCAAAGGGTAAGCGGACAGGTATTTGGAGTTGACAGTCGTGGTGTAGTCGAGTTCCACTACCTTGAAAAATTAGTATTAAAAGATTTTGGTGGGCAAACGGTGGGCGAAGTTATCAATGGACTATTGAAAGTCGACAAGGATCACTCTAAAAATGAACAAATATTTAAGAAAACACTTGAGAAGTTAATTGATAGAGTGGAAAAATTAGAAAAGGTGGTAGAAAAATATGGAATGGTTTAGTGAATTATTTAGTAATTGGGGTGCGGAGATTTTGGCAGGTAGTGGTTTTACTTTAATTGCATTCAAGACATTTATTGCAGACGCATTGAGCGGTAAGAGAGTTACGAATCTTGTGGACTTTACATCGTTTGCAAAGAGCGAAATGAACAAGATTGGTAAGATAGTTATTGACGGTCTTGATGAATTTAAAGCAGGATTCAAGAAAGAGATTGTTGAACCTCTTGTGGCTAAAATTAGCAACCTTGAAGCACAAAACGCAAATTCATTGAATATCATTGTTCTACTTGCAAGTTATATCAACGTTCCTATTGCTCAAAAAGAAAATCTTTTTAAAGCTCTTAAGACGATTGCTGTTGTGAATGATAATGTCATAAAAGTATTAGAACTTTCAATTCAGAATCAACAAGCACAAATTGCTACTCAAACGGTTGATAACACCAATTTAAAAGACGAACTTAAGGGGGTATAAGCCCATGAGATTAAACAAGAAAGGCACTAAAGTCTTGCTTGACAATAAAACAAAGGCTTGGGGTGTTTTCGGTTCGGCTATTCAATTTGGAATTCCTTTTGGTTATCTCGCCTATAGATACGACTTGTTCACATTCAAGAACACTCAATATGCGGTTACAGGTTGGGGAATGGTGGGTATCGTAATTATTGGCATGTTATTAAGGAATCGTATCGTGGAGTTTGTTAAGCAATACAACACGTTAGGTGTAACGGCTCAACGTGCAAAGTGGGGACACACATTTTTAACCATTTTTGTTGTGTTAGCAATATCCTCGTTCTTTATCAACGCTTTCTTATGGTTCTTCGGAACACTCGCTGTTAGTAATTATTTATCTCTCAAAGCCTATCAACCTTACGATAACGCATTAGTTGAACAAAAAGAAATGCAAAAATTACTTAAGGAACAAAAAACAAAAACATCATTTGAAAAGTTACAAGCATTGCAAGCACAAGCAAATTTATAAAAATAAAAAACCACTCAAACGAGTGGCTCTTTTTTTTCTATTACCTTTAATTGATATTTCTTCCAATATTTGTTAAGTGTCGTGTTACGTTCTCCAATAGCCTTTACTTCGGTTGCCTTAAACATCTTACGAGAATTTAACCATACCATAAAGATACTTGAGAAAACGAGTGCTACCTTTGTTAGAAACATTCCCCATGCGTTTAAGTCTTTTGATAGTCCACTACCGAAAAGTGGGACAATCAGAAACATAATGAATGATACGAATATGAACATCGGCATAGTTTGAGATAAGAACACCTTACCACTTTCTGTTTTATAGTTTGCTTCATCGTTTATGGTTTGATTAGGTGTAAACCCATTCACAAGCACTGACTTTGAAACCTTGCTATACCTAACCTTAATTGTGTCAAGGTTGTTCTCAATCCACTCATCAGTAATTAAACCGAACAACCTATTGATTTTATTGTTCAGTTTACGCTGTCTACGAGAAACCAACCAGTTATGAATTATCACAAAAACGTTGAATATACGCTTAAAACCTTTTTTCTTAATCCATAAGTATATCTTATCACTTTTTAATATAAACACCGTAGGAACGATATTTCTACCGTTATTCGTGATTTTGAAGTGTGTTGACATGTTGTTTATGTGCCAACGGTTGTTAATCCTAATAAGTCTTTTCTTAATCTTCCTACGCCATGCACGAGTTTTACGCTCACGATTATCTTCTTCAGCATATTCCTCAATGAATGGTTCTTCGTGGTCTTTATCAACAAATGTTTGTATTTGCTGTTCATTCTTGATATATACAGGTTCAGTTAATAATAAGTATCTTGTGCGTGTTGAGAATATCCACCATCTCCCATACCATGATACACCTTGAATTGTTAGATAGTCTACCCAAAATAACCATGTTCCATACATTGCCCAATCCCACTTCGGATCAAGTAGTGTTAATAATCCTATTGGAACAAGCGACATTACGGCAAATACAAGGATATTAAATAGTTCCCCAACCCAATAATTTTTTAATGGGTTTTCAGGATCACCATTATCTCCAACGTCCTTAAGATGAAGTTTCTTATGCTTTTCAACAGTGTTTTTTTCTTCATCGGTTTTAGTTATCGTTCCCATCTCTTTATCAAATTTAGATTCTTGCATAGCATTCTCCTTAAACCTCTCTTTTCTTTATCTCACTATTCTTACAATCTCGTATTTAAGTGGTCTTTCAATTCTATGAGGGTTGCTTACAAGTTTTGGCAACACCGAGATCATTACTAATAACACTAAAACTTTAATTAGTTTATTCTTCATTCAATCATCACTACTCCTTTTCTATTTTAGTTTCTTCAAAGAGTTCTTCCATAGATTTATTTGCAGTTTCCTCTTTAACTTCTTCTTCCTCGATTACCTCAATAGGTTCAGCATTGACTTGCTCAACATCAAGATGTGCTTTCTTTGGTTCTTCGCTTGGTAGGAAGCCACTTTCTCTCATCATGGCTTTTAAGGTTGTGTTGAATTCTTCGGTATCACCGCTCACATCAGCGTAAGGTAGGATTGACTTGAAATAGTCATGGTCGTAATCTTCATCACCGTATGTGTGTTCTTTAATGCTCTCTAACAATGCGACTTCTAAAACATCTTTTTCCTTTGCTTCTTCGATAACCTTATTCATTTGGTCGATGTGCTGTGCGACAGTTTGACCCATAGACAACCACAGTTTAGAAGTTTTAGTGTAGTTCACGTTGCTTTCACTACCTAAAAATCTTTGAATCTTCTCAACCGCTTTGAGTTCATGCTTGTGCTGCTCAACATTTCTACGTCTGAAATAAATGCTAAACGCTACACGATTGATAAGCCTTTTGACTTTAGCAATCTCATCAGGATTTGTCAATACCTTTAATTCTGTTGTTACTTCATCTACTACTATTGTTTCTATTTTTTCTCCTAATACTTTTACTTGTTCACTCATTGTTTGTTACTCTCCTTTTTCTTCCGCATTATTTGGCAGTTCTTTTAATAACTTAAATAACATCTTTTGTTCTTTTGACATTCTCCAAAGATATTTAACTCCTATTTTACCATTGTATGCAATATATATATTCCCGCCATTCCATCTAAAACCACTATACGCAATATTGTTGTTTGATATAAATTCATCACGTTCATCAAACCCTAATTGTCTTAAAGTTACTTTATTATCTTCAGTCAATTCATGTGTAGTAAACGTTCTATATTGCGGTGTATCATAACCTAAAAATATATAAAACGAAATTAACCAAAGAAACGGTGAAATTGCTAAACCAACAATAAATGCCAATATAAATTTAAATATAAAATCGAAGAATCCATAAACTTTTGCATTTATAATCGCAACTAAAACACTAATAAATACATAAACTCCATACCCAATCAATAACCATAAATACCATTCCATTTTTTTTACTCTCCCTTTTCTTTTTTAATTTCGCTCGTAAGCGTTGATTCATTATTTAAAATCTCATCACGCAACCACAGTCTTAAGGTGTCGCTTTTAACCTCTTTATACTTCGCTCTCGGTTTTGAAAGCACAAGGTTTGGGTTTTTAAGTTCGGCACGATACAGTTGCTTGATACCATAGAAATGCGTGGTGTCGTTTCTTTCTAACAATGCCACGTCTTGATAAGTCTTGTAAAGGTGTTTGTCCTTTACCTTTTTTCTTAACAGCTCACGATACTTCACGAGTTGCAAGTAGTATTGATTCGCAACCGATAACCCCTTCATATTCCACATATCGTCATGTAGATATATGCGTATCTTCCTCATGTAGTAGTTCGGTATTTCAATTTCGCTAACCACAAGTAGTGCGTAATCATCAACCGCTTTTATGCTAACGCCCATGATTCTAACGATGACTTTTTCTCTCGTCTTTACGGTGTTGCTTCCGTTTTCATAATCCATAATACCCCTCTACGCTCTTTTTATATCGGTTTGTAGTAAATGCACTTCCCATGACGATTGCGTCCGCTACCCCTAAATCGTTTGCTGTAAAATCTAATTCATAATGCCTTAACTTTAAATCGTAAACCTTATTCACAATCTCAATTTTCTCTAACGCAAGTTTCTTGCCTTGTATTCTATCACCGAATAGATACTTTTCCCAACCGTGAACCGATGGTGTCGCATACACGATACCTAATTGCTCACATATCAGTTTTAAGATAGTTCTTATGCGTATTAGTTTGAGTGCTGTCCTTCGCTTCGTGTTCTCGAAGTCTACCCCATGCACCACGATATATGAAAGTCCTTTGTCTTTAGCAAACGCACTAATCGTTTCATACATCACATCGAGATATTTCGTTTGTAACTTCCCATATTCAGTCAGTTTATCACCATCAAAATATGCGTAACACACTTGTTCAGTGTCATTCCCTATCGCTAATGTTTTCATGTCCACTTCTTATCACTCTCCTACCTATTAAAGTTCACGATGTAAGATAGCATGTATGAGTTTGCACGATCATCAGATAATGCGTATTGATATTGTGCTATCTCGTGCGACTTGATACCATGCTTTAGATAATCTCTATGCTTCGGATACAAGTCGTTGTGCTTCTTGATGTATTCGTCAATCCTTCTCGTTAAGTCATCATTGCAATGTTTCATACTTCCTACAACAACCCCATAAATTTGAAGCGGATAACCTTTTCTACTTTTTTTGTTTGCCATGATGTGTAATCACTTCTCCTTATTGTTAGTTTTCTTAATAATCTTCAACACGTCTTTGTGTGCTGATAGTTTTGATTTTAAAATGTCAATCATCGGTTTGATAGCGACTTCGGTGTAGTTGTGTCTATCTCGCAAGTTCTTTTCAGTCATCGGTATGTCAACCTTAACCACGATACACTTTGCAAGATTATCATCTAAAAATAGTGATAGCAATTTCTCAACCTCGATGTTCTCAAAGTAATGCTCTTGCTCAATTCTCACCTTGCCACCAAGTTCATCAATTCCATTCGCTAACATTCTCGCCATGAGATTACGCTCAACCATATCACGATGTTTTTGATACTGCTCGATTTGATAGGTGTCCTCGATGAAATGCTGTATGTCCTTTTTAGAAGCGTCTAACACGATTTGATGTTGCTGATTACTTTGTTGATTTTTCATGTTTATACCCCAAACTTAATGGTTTAAGATTATCTCCATATATCATTTTTTTCGTTTCTTCATCGGTAATCTCAATATCGTATCGAGGTAAACCATTAACCATTTTTACGCTTTTTACATAACCAATTTGTTTATCTTCATAGGTTACATATTCAGTATGATTATTGATACGATTTTTACAAACGCTACAAACCCCATCCACATCACCAGTTAATAATTGACCGTAACAATGAATACATCTTCCATTACTCACTCTCTTTCACCTCACCATTCACGACCTTTGCAACGATGTCGTTTGCGACTTTCCTAAACATTCCATGTGTAAATGTGATGAAGTCTTTGTCAGGTCTTTTAAACACGATTTCACCATACACGTCATAGAATACTAACTTCTTGATTTGACTATCGCTGATATAAGCCTTTAGAACGATTTTGATTGCGTTCTTAATATCTCGCTCATACAAAACGTTTTGAGCGTTATCAAGCGAAGATTTGATGAGATTAGCGAGGTTTAGCATGTTGATGTCCTTCTCATGCTCTCTACGAATGAATACCACAGGCGTTTGTCCGTAATATCGGTGTCTTGAATTCGCATTCGTGATATGCACTTTCTCCCTTATGATTTCGCTCTTTCCATTATCGCTATCTTGATATGTCTGATACGTTATCAGAAATGTCGGTTCTTCTTTTACCTTGTCAGTAAATACTTTAATCAGTTTTGTCTTTCTCTTTATTAAAATCTTTTCTTCTTCCTTGTTGCTATCTTTAACCATTTTTCTTTTTCATCTCCTTGTATTTTTCATTTAAACCGTAAACATACTTCGCTATGTTTTTATAATCGTTACATTCAACACTTACACCACCCTCTATTTCAAAGATAAACCCATCAGTGTATCTCGATACCTCGTGCTTGTAACCGTTGTAAACCTTCTTTTTCTTCTCAACGAATATGATGATTCCTACCTTAATTGGTGTGTCCTTACCTACATACACATGAATCGGATCAGTGAATCCTTCTCCCATTCCCACATAACTTATCCCTTGTTTATACTCATTCACTTTTGGCATTTAGTTATCTCCTAATCAAATATTGTATATTGCTTAAATGGTGCTTCATAATTTATAATTAACACTTCTTGACTTTTTGCGTTTCCTTTTCCTAATGCAGAATATTGTTTATTATCAAAGTCAATAATTGTATAACCGTTTTTGTTTGCCCACTTTTCTAAATGTTCATTTTTGATTCCTTTATTTTGTAACACATTACTCATTGCCCATTTAACGCCTATTTTATTTAATCGATCAAGTTCTTTAAACAGTAATTCATCATGTGTTTCATTCCATCCACCAAACGCTCTACTTTCATTATAAATCGCCATCGTGTTTGTGTAAGGAGGATCTAAATAAATGAATATTCTGTTGTTTACTCTAATGCTTTTTAAGACATCAAATGCATCCATGTTTACTAATCTAATATTTTTACTTTTGAAATTAGTGTAGAAGTTATCAATGTCAACACCATGCTCATCTACAAGATAACATCTATTCCCAAATGGCATATTAAAATCACTTTTACTATTGAATCTCATCAAGTTGCAAAAACTAAAGTAGGTTAAAGTCAATAAATCTTTATAGTCTTTATCGCTTTTGTTATAATCACTTCTAAACTTCAAATAGGCTTTTTGTGCTTTATCAAACTTTGCATTTTCAAATGTAGGTTGGCGGACATCCATACTTTCGTTAGGCATATCGTATTCCTTTATTCTCTTGGCTATGTGTTCTTTTATCTCTTGTGCGGAGTAGTTTTTAAATAACTTTAATAATTCAACGACATTATGGTTAATTTCATTATAGATGACATCTTTATATGGAACATTTATGCTAACAACTCCGCTACCCCCAAATAAATCATAAAATTGAAACACGTCATCTTTCTTTGGGAAATACATCATCAAATTATGCAATAACTCATATTTATTTCCCATGTAAAATATAGGACTTTTTATAAACGCCATCACTTCTCCCCCTTATTATCGAGCAATTTATTAGATGAAGTGCCGATGAGGTTTCCGCTGTTTACATTTAATTTGATATACTCTTTAAGTTCATACGCATATCGGTCTTTGAAGTCTTTGATGAGGTATGGAAGGCTTTGAGTGGTTAGTCCATAGAATCTACCGCCCAACTTCTCAAAACTCGTTGCCATCGCATGATAACCTGTATCTCGCATTTCCTTGCAAGCTCTTTTCACATCGAAGTTATATTTCTTCACAAGTCCGTAACCTGTATCCCATGCTTCATCTTCCGATAGTTCATTATTGAGTAGTGTGGTTTTTACAAGTTCTAAAATGTGTGATGGACTTTGAGGCGGATAGATGTTGTTCATGCAATAGTTTTTAATCAAGTCTTGAAAATCGTTGTCGTTAAAATTACCAAAGATGTCATACCATATTTTTTGCACGATTGGATTGTCAAGGTCTATCTTTAATAGCGTGTAGTATGCGTTCAGATACTCCATGCCATACACAAACATTTTTTTAGATAATTTTTGATTACCATTACCATTATTATTGTTATTATCGTTCATCAATAAAGTTCTCCCAACGTTTAGATATTTTTTGCTCAATGTCGATAGGTTGAGCGTATTGAAGTTCATCATTCCAACCACCACGATTAAGCCATGTGAGTGGGTGAGGTATGTATGCACCCTTAACGCCATCATCTCTACCAATCTTGTTCCAATCAACACTTGTTTTTTGAAGTTCTAAAGCCTTAACTACTTCTTCTAAAAACTCCTCTGTAACCTTGTGCGACTTAAACCAATTAAAGCATTTCGGTTTTCCAACTTTTCGTGGATAGGATTCCCAAAACCGATTAAATAGTTCATCGCTGTAATTCGGCATTGTGTTTTTCTTTGAGGTTGATTTCTTATTCTTCTTTATAGGTTGTTCATCTTCCTCTTGCTCATCATTTACATCGTTACTATCACGTTCTTGCAACGTTTCATCAACGTTTTCGCCACTGTCATTATCATGTTGTTTTTCATCATCACTATTATCATTATCAATTTTATTATCTTGAAGTTCTTTTTGTTTCTCACGCCATCTACGACTTCTTGCGGTCGAGGTGTTGCCACTCATCATTTCTTCCGCTTTCACCATGATAATGGTTTTGTCTTTTTCATATCTCACTAATTCAAGTTCTACAAATAGTTCCATCGCCCTGTTCACAATGTCGAGTCCATTGTCAAGCAAGTGAAGTCCACACACCGCAACCAACATCGCATTGGTGTATGGTATCTTCTCGCTAAATCTCAATCTCCCTACATGGTCGACACTTTCCGCTAACAGTTTGATGTATAGCAAACTCATGTATAATCCATCTTTTTGGCTCTCAATATATGCTATGTCATGTCGCTTGAAAAACTCCTTATTCAGTTTTAGAAAGTAGTATTTCTTGTCTAAATTGTTATTGTTATTTGTCATATCATTACCCATAGATTTTTTCATCAGAAGGGAAGGTCCTCCATACTGACTCCAATTTCTACCGCCTTTTCTACATCCTTTTCAAATTGGTTTCTACTTTCTTTTTCTAACGCTTCAATGCGTTCACATTCAATGATGTGTTGCTGAATGATGTTCATATCTTTATCTTTGAACATGAATAATGGTATTCTCTTTTCCTTCGCCATTCTTTCGATGTTCTTCCTTGCGACTAACATGTCTTGCCATATTTCTTTTCTATCAAACTTGATTAAATCGCTGTGATACTTAACGTCCTTAAAACCAAATGATAGTTCAGGAAGTTTGCTCTTGTCTTTCAACCATTCATCTAACTTGCTACGAAGTTCTTCCTCTTGCTTTTCAGTGAAGAAAACCCAAAACATCGTTACTTGTGATTGATTGCCCATGTTCGCTAAAAATATGCCTTGATACGTTTCACTTTCAGGGTATTGCTTTTTAACCGCTATCTTCTCATGGTCTTTCATGCTCTTGCTCTTAACCTCGATAATGAAAGCCAACACCTTGCCATCAGCAGTCTTAACCTTGATACCGATGTCCATTCTCCCACCGAATTCTTTATTCCCTTTTCCAGTTTCCTTATCGTAATTCCACTGGTCGCCATAGGTGAATTGAGTGTTCGCAAACACGATAACCTCTACGTTCCCATTTCCGTATTTCTTCTCAAAGAATACTTTAACAACGTCAGCTACGAACCGTTCAGCGACTTCACCACGAAGCATGTAGAATGGGTCTATCTCATCAGCCTTTTCAAGTAAGTTGAGAATGCCTAACGCTTCACGACCCTCGCTATTGTATTCGTTCTTTCCAATCAGCGATGGGAAGTTCCTCGAATAGATTTTTTTAGCGAAGCACTTGCTATATTCAATTTGTAAATATTGTTCATCAACGATTTTCAATTTCACATCGTTTTTAATTTTGAATTCATTTCCCATAATTTATTTTTTAAATACCTCCCGTTGCAAAGTTCCCATGCTCTTTACAAATCAATATTTTCAAGTCTTTGTGATGTAAAGGTTTAAGGTAATTTTTAATATGATAATAATACTTGATTTCATCGCCAGTCGCACGTTCAGAAGAAGAAGTGTGCATAGCGAATATGCGTGTAGTTTTCGATAAATCAAGTCCGTTGAGTGTCTTAACAAACGTTTCCACGTTCATGTGAGAATAGATCAGTCTTTCATAACGCTTGATGTTCGCATAGTTGCTCTCGGTTTTTGCGTTCTCGTATGCGAAGTATGTCGGTGTAGAAAAGTGGTTTGCTTCTCCAAATATCATGTCGAATTGATAACCCATTTTAGTGAAGTCATAAGGCATGAACATCGTGTCGATAAAGAATAGAATGTTATACTTACCACTTATTGTGATAACGTAACCGAATACCTTGATAAATGCGTTCTCATCATAATCAACAACCCTTGTAAGCAGTTCTCGGTTTGAGTAAAGCATGTTCTTTTTCTCATCATGCTCAACCTCAAATGGTGTAACGTGAATATCAGGTGAGATGTATTTCATCATGCCTTCTTGAAGCGGTATCGCTAACCCCTTATACTCACTTGATGTAACATCTATCTCCCAATGCTCAAACACTTCTAATGGTGCGTAAACCTTCTTATTCAGTTTCAGCATGTCCTTAACCGATAATGAGTGGTCGTGATGTCTATGCGTTACCAATACAACATCAACATCAACCATTGAGTATCTACCCTTTGATTGCTCTCTCAACCTCATTGACAAGGTGTCGAATGACAACCCACATTCTATGAGAAGTCCAAATGGTTTTTTATCTTCCCAAAAAGCGTATGTGCTTTCCGTTTCAATCATTAAAAAGTATGAGTTTCCTTTGCTACCACTACCTAAATTGATGACCTCTTTTACCATGTGGACTTTCTCCTTTTCTGTGTTTTAAGTAAAATCTAAAGACATATGATATTTTCCTTCAAATGTGAAAGTTCCACCATGAGGGAATTCAATATTTTCTATGGCTCTACAAAGTTTTTCATCTTTCTCATTAAATAAATCTAAACCTTCAACTATGTAGTTTTCTGGTATCTTAATAATTACTTCCTTACCTGTTGCAGTTATGTGATTACCCTCAATAATGATAGAATCAAATTTGTAATCAAAGTTATGATTTATAATGTTGGAAGTCTTACTAATTACCTTTTTCCTACCTATTTTTTCATCATGCGTTTCAGTGTTTGTAACCACAATACTTATTCTTGTTACACTTTCTAAAACACCCTTTAATTCTTCTAACCATTTTGGTATCAATATATTCATTTATTTTCTCCTTTCGTGCGTGTATTTATGTTACTGTTTACTTATACTAAACATCGTTTAACTTGCTTTTATTTACAACCCAAATCCTTGTCCAAAATCTCCATCAGCGAATATACCTTCTGCTTGTTCATCATTATCACCACTATCATTAACGATTGTTTCTGTAACAATGACTTCTTCTTCAACTTCCGCCACATCTTCTACTACAACTTCTTTAGGAGATGTTTCTACTACTTTTGTTTCTACTACTTCCGCTTCAATAACCTCACCAGTAGTTTCTTTGACAACCTTTAATGTCTTTTTCATTCTTGGGTCGGTTTTGAAATCTTGCTTTGAAGCGGTTGATTCTTCTATCATGCCTTTTGATTGCTCAATAAGATTTTCACCTCGATCATTTTGTTGATTGAGTTGTTCTCTTGGTTTCTCAACGATAACATGTTCGAACGCTCTCTTTTGGAATTCGTTGTTAAATTCCTTTTCAATCATACGATTAGCAATAACGCCACGAAGTTTTGTTTCAAGCATTTGTTCACGATTGTAACCTTGAATCCATGTGTCGTTGAAGTAAGGTTTTTCTTCCTTTTCTCCCTTCCAATTTTCAGCAACGAATGTCTTGTTTTCATATTCAGCTAAAATCTCATCAACTGTTTTTAATGCGTTCATTCGGTCTAAATCTTTGTCTGGAACACCATTGTTCTTTGCTTGTGCAATCAACGATGGTTTGACTTGTTCACGATGTCCTACAACGTATTGAATAGTGCCATCAATCATATTGAGTGCATACACAACATGCGTAACCTTGTTTGATAATCTCTTTGGTCTAAATACTGGTGGTTTGATTTCAACCCCTACATACTCGATGTCAGTGAAGTCATCACCTTCATAAACCACATACGATAATGTGATTGGGTTTGCCTTGTTCGTTCCAGCAGCATACATTCTCACTGACTTAACATGTCCGTTTTTGTTTGGTCGTAAATCGAAAAATTTACTCCATACTTTTTTTGTAATTACCTTCCCTTTTGCGTCTTTTAGAACATTACCATTTTTGTCAGTGGCGTCAACTATTTCGGCTTTGTTTTGGAAGATGATTACGCCCTCACCTTGCAACACATCCCATTCATTTGAGATGATGTTTTGAAGTGTGAATAATGTTTGTCCTTGTGGGTATTCCATAATGTCTTTATTATTTGACTGTGCCATTTGAATCATTTTAGCAACAGCGTTGTTCCCAATCTTAATTTGATAATCAGATAGTGGAACGTTTTGAGAAGCAAACATCTTCTTAATTTGACCTACGAAGAAGTTTTGAGTCGTGAGTTGATTACCATCTAACTTCAACACCTCATTCGTGTTTTCTACCTTGTTATAATCCTTGTTCATAGTTTTTTATTTCTCCTTTTTATTTTGTTTAATCATTCTTTTGGCATAACGTATATTTCGCCTAATTTAAAAAATTCAATATCACCGTTCTCACGAACATGAATTTTACCCATTAATCTAACTTGTATCTCATCAAGGACTTCTATACAACGTGCTTCGGTTGCGTATTCGCCAAATGCAAATCCTTTTTCATTGATTGATGACAAACTTCTTACAATATAATCTATTTTAGAAGGCTCTCCAACAAGTTCTATAAGGTTTTCCTGAATAGTTATACTTTCAACCTTATCTAAATTAACTAAAATATTTTCTTGTGTTCTAATCCACATTTTATTTATTCTCCTTTTCTTCTTAAGTCGTCCATGACACTCTACCCCATTTTTGGAAGGTGTCATCTACTTTAATCTCAACAATCTTTTTAACGTGCGAACATCTAACGGAAAAGTTACTTCCTTGCAAATGATACCACTTTGGTTCTTCAAAGTAGCCATTCCCTCTAATAAGTTTACCCCTGTATTTTTCATTATTAAAGATTGTAACCTCAACATACTTTCCAATAAACGCTTCTAATACTTCACGTTTCATCTTAATTCTCCTTCATTATTTTATAGTAATTCATAGTGAATGCCATCGACACCCTTGATAACGGTAGTTGTGATGAGTTGATTGCTTGATTTCTTAAGCATTTCGATTTTGATGTCGTCCAGACTTTCAAGTCTATCAATCATAATCACGCTATCAATCACGCCATAATGTGCCTTTAGTCTTTCAATGAATTCAACAATTCTGACTTCTTGCATTGAGGTTGATACACCGTTTGCTAACGCTGGCACAAGTCGGTTGGCACTATCTCTCACATACATTTCACAAATTGAAGTCTTATAAGTTTGTCCGCCATCACTTGCGTTTGGTTCATAGAGTTTGAAATAAATGTCCTTACCAAATTTTAGTTCAACACGTTTTTCAAGTTCTCTAAATGTTTCAATCAGCAACGCTTTAGACAATGCGTATAGTTCTTTAGTTCTTGTGAGTGTCTTGTTAAGGTTTTCATACTCAACACGCTTTGGTTCGAGCGACTTCATGCTTGCGTTTCTCACACGTTCTTTATCGACAATCATTTCCAGATCATTGATACGCTTGTTATAATCGGCAACCTCACCATCAATACCTTTGATAACATCTCCCATACTCAATAAAACATCATTCTTTTGCGTTTTAAGACGTTCTACTTCCTTGTTGATGTCTTGTATCTCTTTTATATCGAGATTAAGCACAGGTTTAGTTTTCGCTGTGTTTGTCGCTAATTGGTTCTTCAACGTGATGAGTTCTTGCATAATCTTGTTTTCGTTCTCGATTGCTGTTGTAGATTCATCAGTTTTCTTGTTAAGTGCGTTACGTTGTTTAGCAATTCGCAAGTCGAGGTCGATAATTTCCTCTTTGAGTTTATCGAATTGAGGTTTGAGTTCATCACGCTTTTTAGTGATTTCACGCTTTTGTGCTTGCTCATGTTGTGAGCGGATTGCCTTATGCTCTTTGGTTTCTTGTAAGTCAATAACCTCGTTGCAATGAGGACACGTTACGAACACGTTTTCGGTTTGTTCAGTCTTACCGATACCGCTGTATTGTGAACCAAGTTCCTTAACACGTTCTTGAATCTTCTCGACATCTTGCTTCTTGTTTTTGAGTGTGCTTTCAAGTGATGATAGTTTAAGTTTCTCACCACTTAATTCGGTTTCAATCATGCGTTTAGAGTTCATAGCGGTTTGATACGCTTGTTCCTTAAGTCGCACTTGCGTTTCTAAATCGGTATCTCTTGACTTCTCTAAATCGGTTTGATATTGTTCCTTAATCGTGCTGATGATTGTAGATTTCTTCGCTTCAAGTTTTGAGATTTCTAAATCAATTTTATCGGTGCTACCACCTTTTAACGTTTCTTTCTTCGTTTCGAGTGCAATGATTTTACCGTTGATTTCCTTGATTTCAGTTTTAGCGTTTGCAATCTCATTAACATCAATTTCCTTTTTAGCGTCTAATTCCAAGTTCTCAATGACACCCTTCGCTTTCGCTACTTGTATTTCAAGTCCGTTTCCCTTGTCTTGAATACTAAATCTCAAATCATCACGCACTTTGTTGATGTCATCATTCGCTTTTTCTAATAACGGAATCAGTTCGCCATACTTGTCTTTATCAGTAGTTGCAATATCAAGTGCGTGAACATCACCTACGATGTCGGTGATTAACGCTCTCATGGTTGCATTGTCAAATGTTCTGATACCTTTTGTAGTGAGTAGTAGATACGCCAAGTTCACGTTGGTTTTCAACACGCTGATTTTATTAAATCGGTCTTGAAGTTCCGTAAACCCAAGTTGCTCGTAAATAAACGCTACGCCATCGCTCACTGTTGATAGTGGTTTTCCACCATTTACAATGTATTTCACCACTGCGTTTTTAGGTATCATGTCGCCATTCTCACCCTCTACATACGCTCTTGAATAGGTTTTCTCAATAGATTGTCCATCATCAAACGTCGCCTTCACTGATACGGTTGTTCCCTTTGGTGCGTCCGTTGGCTCGAGGTTGCTCATGGAATCCTTTGCAGTTCCATCAAATAGAGTGTTGCCTAACAACCATAAGATTGCTTCGATCCGATTTGTCTTTCCCATTTCATTACGTCCAGTGATGATAACACTCTTACCACCTTTTAAGTCGATTACCTCATGCGTGATGTTTCTAAAGTTCTTAATTTCGACTTCGATTATCTTTTTACTTTCCATTTTATTCTCCTTCCCTCTCCATAAAATACACATAAACATCAGGGTGTTCTCTAATCATGTATAAAATGAATCCATCATCAGTGTCATCTAAATCAATGTTGTGTATTGTTTCGTAGTAATCGGCTTTAGCTTCTAAATATAATGTCATCATCTCATGATATTCTATTTCTTGCTGTAATACTTCAATTTGTGCATTATGTTTTTTATTACTTATCGTGTCGCCTATCATCATTCCACTGCCACCTATCGTAACAATTATTACAATCATGTATAAGATTATTAGTATGACACCCCATGCCGTTAATTTTTCACTCATTTCTTTTCACTCTCCCTTTCATTCAACTTCTTAATATATTCCTTAACTTCTTTCGTTGCGTTGTCATCAGCTCTTGATACTTCCTCATACTCTAATATCTCAATTCCATATTGACGTGCGGTTTCTAATGTCGGTTTGTTAATGGCTTTCATGTTCCTTCCTTTCCACATAGCTGAATATAATCACAAGTCCTACCCACATGATGAAATCTACTCCCAATTCAAATAGCGTTGCACTGTCTTTCAAGAATATTCCTGAAATGTCATTACCAATGATTATTGCAAAGTGTGTTCCCACTAACCTCACAAACATCACTGTCGAAAATAGTATAATAAGCCCTAACCTCAATATCTTCTTCATTTACTCACCTATTCTCCCTTTTTTGTATTTCCCAACTTAATAAAATTAGTCAGCACAACTTGCTCAATTTCACAATTACCAAAACCACCATTATAGCAATACGATACGAAGTAGATCATTTACTCGTTACCTACCTTTGAGAGTTTATCTATTATTTTTTTATTTTCTTTAACTTCACAATCCAATGCTTTGTGAAATATAATTTTATTGTTAAGAAAAATGTGTCTTTTCACATCTCGTTGTAACTCTTGATATAACATTTTATACGTTCCACAATCAACCTTACATATTGATAGTTCTTTCTCTGTTGCTTCACATGAGTTGATGTATTGATAAATAAGAGTTTCTTGCTCATCATATCCATGAAAATGCCTAAATATTGAGTCTTTTATTTCTTCATGCTTGGTCATTTACTTTTCTCCTTTAACCGAATGTAATTCGTAATTGTAACCATCTTACTAAAATTATTTTCTTCTGAAATGATTTTTGCAACATCTTCTACATCGTCCATTGATAAAATTTCTTTATCTCTATTTACTCCACAATGCCCATAAGTTACATTGTTATCATTTATTGCTATATACGATACAAAATAATATTTCATTTACTTTTCTCCTTTACTTTCCATTTAATGTTCTACCGCCTAAATGTGCAAACATTCTCATGACTTCAATTTCAGTGTCATCATAATCTAACTGACCTCTCATATACGGTCTACCGTTTACCCATATGAAACCATCTTCAACTTTTTCCACGATGTAAACTTCATGATGTGGCTTAATAACTACCTTGTCGCCTTTTTCCATAAACTACTCCTTTACCCACACATACTGATATGTTCCGGGATTTTTAGTTATTACAATATATTTTCTTGTCTCAAATGCTCCATCGTAATAATTAGGAGAACGGTATAAATCCCCCAACTCCATCGGCTTTTT
>Ga0209416_1000303_pt1 | contig 51720 bp, 51 predicted proteins | sample RifGroF1_FD_184001 | JGI IMG/M metagenome (GOLD analysis project Ga0209416, IMG submission 184001) | Groundwater microbial communities from Rifle, Colorado, USA - Groundwater F1 (SPAdes) (version 2) | ecosystem: Environmental > Aquatic > Deep subsurface > Groundwater | place: Rifle, Colorado... | reverse complement strand
TCACCCTTGGAGAAAACAAATCTCGGCTCAATTTGAACAAAGACAATTAGTCCATAATTCATAAATTTCCACAAGTATGACATTTTAACTAAACGCAAAGGTATGACATTTCTATTTAATTTTGACAATTTATTGCAAACTCTTGCAATTTTTTTTGTTTTATGATAATTTAGGATATCAACTATATCAAAATAGACCAATAAACCCCGCACATTCAAATTCAAAAAGGAGTTGCCATGCAAAAAAGAAGAAAAAAAAATTCAACAGTAACTAGCACCCGCGAAATAAACTCAAAGGTTTTTAAGCTAACTGCCAGCGAATTGGGAATAATCTTGTTACGCGCTGGCGTTATTGAAAATCAATTTTGGCGCGGAGGCACTGCCTTAAAATACAGAGAAAAAAATAAACTTTGCCCGCCAAAAAAAATCCTTGATGCAAAAAAAATCACCGATGGCAAGCGGACTTTTTACGTTCTATTCCAAAAAGCCCGTGGCAAAATGACATATGGTATCTGCACAATTTATCGTGCAAAATAAGTTCCTTCACTGAAAAGTCCCCCACCGTCAACTAGCGGCGTGTGGGACTTTTTTTATGCAAAAAAACACGCCCATCGCGTGCTTTTATTTTTTGCTTTCTACCACGCCTCATCCTGCTTCATCGGCAGAGATAAACGGCGGGCAAGCTTTCTACTTTATACTTACTACTAAATCTTAAGATATTTCCTCATCGCAATCCAACTACTGGCGATTCCCAAAAAGGCGCCAATAGCAATTTGGAGACCAAGAATAGAAAGTGCATGAGAAAGATAGAATGAAAATAAATTTCCAGAAGACACCACGGAGGAAGCATAAACATTCACAAACTTAATCGATATCATAAGGATAAGTGATGCCACGATCGAAGCAATCACACCATAGAGAATGCCTTCAAAAATAAAGGGTAAACGAATGAACATATTTGATGATCCGACTAGTCGCATCACTTCAATTTCATGTTTGTGAGTATAGATAGTAATTCGAATCGTGTTGAAAATAATGAGAATTGATACGATTCCAAAAATTCCCGCTACTGCCAAGCCAATTTTCTTAATTTGAAAAATCATAGTGTTTAGTCGATCTATCAAATCCTTGTTTTTTCCATAATTAACCCGACTGACATCTTCTTTGAAAGATACATTGTCAACATAATCGGCAATTGCTTGGTATTGACTGGCATTGTTAGCTTTGATAACCAGCGATGCCAGAAGTGGGTTCTCTCCAATTTCATCCAGCGACTGCATAATTACCGGCTCTTCAGCATTGTCCCGCTTGAAAATTTCCAAAGCCTTATCCTTGGAAATATATTCAATCGAACTTATCTCTTTGAAATTTTCTAAATCTTTTTTACTTTGGGCAATTTTTTCTTCACTCACATCACTTTTGAAATATACGCTAATATTCACTTTGCTTTCAACATTTTTCAAAACATTATCCGCCACCATCCCCATCATAAAAACCGCGCCTACCACAAAAAGAGAAAGGACGAGCACGCTCACCGCCGCCACTGACAACCAGCCATTTCTCCAAAAATTTATTAGACTTTCTCTCATTGTTCGTCCTAAAATTAAAAACATAGTTTTATTTTGTTAACATATTTTATATTTACCCTTGGCGTCGTCGCAAATTATTTTTCCATGATCTAAAACGATTACTCTTTTGGCGGCCTTGTTGACAATGTCATGATCGTGACTGGCTAAAATGACAGTTGTACCCAATTTATTTATATCCAAAAGAAGTTTCACCATTTCCATGGAACTTACTGGATCCAAATTTCCCGTTGGCTCATCTGCTGCAATCACATGAGGTTTATGGATAAGTGCTCGCGCTAAAACTACTCTCTGCTGTTCACCACCCGAAAGTTGTCGAGGAAATTTTTCCATCTTATCTCCCAAACCAACAATGTCCAAAATTTGTGGCACGTCTTCCAAAATTTCATTTCTTGGCGCTCCACAAACTTCCATAGCATAAGCTACATTTTCAAAAACAGTTTTTTTGGAAAGCAATTTGAAGTCTTGAAAAATTGTGCCTATTCTTCGTCTATGATATGGCAGTTTTCTTCGACTAATCATATCCAATGAAACACCATCAAAATATACCGAACCTTCCGTTGGCATTTCTTCAGCATAAATCAATTTCAAAAAAGTGGACTTTCCCGCTCCACTATGTCCAACAATTGAAACAAATTCTCCTTTTCTGATTTCTAAATTGATGTCCGTCAATATATCCTGATCGTTTTTGAAAAACTTGCTCACATGATCAAACTTAATAAGTACCGGAGAATGTTCTTCCTCCATTTCTCTTGAATATTTTTCTTCACTACTTTCTTCGTTTTTAATTTTATTTTCTCTTTTCATTGTATTTTATTTTTTCACATTATTTATTTGTATATTCGTATAGATTCGTAATTCGTAGTATCATTATAAACTATTTTTTCAAATACTTCAAATAGCTTTCCATAAATTCATTCAAGTTTCCCTCCAAAACACTTTCCGCTTGAGCAGTTTCGTGTTTTGTACGATGATCTTTGACCATTTTGTATGGATGAATCACATATGAGCGAATTTGACTCCCCCATTCGGCGCTCAAAGATTCGCCTCGAAGTTTTCTTTTTTCCTCTTCCACTTCTTCCAAATATTTTTTGTGTAGTTTTGCTTTCAAAATTTTCATCGCCTGCTCTTTGTTTTGTAGTTGTGATCTTTCATTTTGGCAAGCAGACACAACGCCCGTTGGAATATGCGTGATTCGCACGGCGCTATCGGTCGTGTTAACGCTTTGTCCGCCCGCACCACTCGATCGATATACATCAATTCTCAAATCTTGCGGATTAATAAGCACTTCTTTCATTTCCGAAATTACCGGCATAATTTCAACAAGTGCAAAAGATGTTTGACGCAAATTGTCAGCATTAAATGGTGAGAGTCGCACCAAGCGATGCACGCCCGCTTCACTTTTCAAATATCCATAAGCAAAGCTACCAGAAATTTCCAGTGTGGCGCTTTTTATCCCCGCTTCCTGTCCGCGTGTTTCGTCCATTAGTTTTGCCTTGAAATTATTGATTTGCGCCCACTTGAGATACATGCGAAGCAACATTTCCGACCAGTCCTGCGCGTCCACTCCGCCCGCACCACTCATAATATTTATAATGGCATCATTTCGGTCATATTCCTGATCAAATAAAGTTTTAAATTCTAGCCTTGAAATTATTTCACTAATTTCTTCCAGCTCTTTTTCAATTTCTGCTTGATCTTTTTTACTTTCCGAAATTTCCGCCAATTCTTCAAGGTTTTTTAGTTTATTTTCAATTTCTTCAACTTCCAAAATTTCTTTTTTCAACTCTTCAATCTCCTGCATAATTTTCCCCGCATTTTGCGAATCACTCCAAAAACCTTCTCCCTCGCTCTTCTGTGTCAATTCTGTAATCTTCTGTGTTTTTCTGTTGATATCTAAATAGTCCCGAATGATCGGGAGTTTAATTTTCAGTTCTTCGATTTTTTTAATAATTTCTGTTAACATTGTTTATTCTTCATCAGATTCCGCCTTATAAAGCAATAGAAACTTATGAGCTATTGCATTATATAGTGCTGGCTTTCTATTCCAATCTAATTCGGTAGACCTTTCTAACCAATCCAATAATTGATTCGCGTCCCAATCTTTAATGACCTCTTCTTCACATTGCTTAACTTTACCAGGATCGGTTTTTAATTTATAAATTTTTTCGATTTTGGAAGTTAAAGCATCCCCTCTTTCTTTCGGAGAAATGTCCTCATTTTTTACTTCATGTCTTGTATTATCGATATTTCTATTAATAACACTCTCTCTTAATTCTGGCTTTTCAATTTTTTTTCCAGAATTAAAATCAAAATGAATTATTTTTTCAGTCATATTTTTATTTTACTTTAATTATTAATCATTCCAAAAACAACAATCCCGCCATCAGTCCCATGCCTAGTACAAAGGCGATTGTTTGCCAGAAACCAGCTTTGAAAGAGCGGTGTTTGTGAAGCTCGGGAATCAAGTCGGTTCCGGCGATATAGATAAATCCGCCCGCCGCAAAAGGCACTAAAAATGCGGTCAAATCAGCCACATTTAAATTTATCGCTAAAATTACAATCGCGCCAAGGACTGCTGTGAGCGCTGTGAGAAAGTTGAAAAACAAAGCTTTCGCTCTGGAAAACCCAGCATAAATAAGCGAAGCAAAATCGCCAATTTCTTGAGGAATTTCATGAAAAACAACAGCTGTGGTTGTAGCAATTCCCAGCGGAACACTTACCAAAAAACTAGTAGCGATAATCATCCCATCGATGAAATTATGAATTGAATCTCCAATTAAAATTACATAAGAAAAAGGATGAGGATGCTGTTCACAAGGCTCTTTATGACAATGACGCCAACGAATGATTTTTTCAATCAGAAAGAAAATCAAAATTCCACCTAAAATTGAAAAGGAAATTTTCATCGTATTTTGCGAATTCTCGAAAGCTTCCGGGATGAGATGCAAAAAAGCGTCTCCCATCAGGGTCCCGGCAGAAAAACTCACCAAGTAAATGAGAATTTTGTATAATTTTTTCTGATCGAAAGACAGTGCGAAAACACCCACAAGTGAAATCAAGCTGATTATAAAAACCGAAATTATTGCATAAACCCAAATCATAAATAAGTGCTAAGTAGCAAGTAGCTAGTAGTAAGAATAATTAAAACTTTATCCTTTCTACTTTATACTTTCTACTAATTTTATATGTCCCGCCTCCACCTGCATCAATGCTCCGAAAAATTTTCGAATGTTTGGCTCTGTCGCTTCAGCGGTAAACTTTTTATATAATTCAACAGCATGATCTTCTAGTTCGATTGTTTTTTGGAAATTCTCTTGATTTTCATCAGCGCAAGTTTCTGGATTTATCTCTGGCATAGAAATTCCCAAAATTTTTGTCACAATCGCCGCGTGTTCCAATTCCACCTTTGCTAATCGCTTATACATCGCCTTGATCTTATATTCCTCGGCTTTCCCCGCCATACAAAGATACATCGCATTGGCTCGAGTTTCAAGTGCTAATGTTTCCAAAAGATTTTTCTTGGAAATTTCGCTAATCTCAATTTTTTCATTCACAATCGGCTTAGCTTCATCGGCATTTTTGATAAAATTATTCCTCGCCCCACAAAACGGACAGTCCGTCGGTTTCTCCTCCCCAATATACGCATCCCCACAAATTTCACAAATGTATAGTTTCATATTAATTTTAAATTAATTTAATTAATTAAACCTGCTCCACAAAATTAGATTTTTTATCTTCATTGCTAGCTATCTCATTGAAAATTTTCTTAAAATCCTCAGGTTTTGTTGTTTTTATAAAATCGCGCACATCCCGAGAAAGCGTCCCTTTTTCATTATAAAGCTTCATTAATTCTTCGTAATGCTTCTCGGTGAATTTTTCACCATATTTCTTAATGCCACGCTCCACCATTAAAATATCAAGTTTTTGTTTTCTCACCAACATCTCCGTTGGATTACTAAGATACCGATCTTCCTTTGAGCCTATTTTCTTGTATGAATTTTTAAATATTTTTTTAGCTTTTTCTGTAATGCCCACGTTGGCCTTTGTACTCGCATGCAAAAATTCATGTTGCGCCGTTCCATCATTCCTATAATCAGGCAAAGTCACTTTCTCCTCTAGGGGATTATAGAATCCACCAACACCATTGATGCCAAGTTTAAAATTAATCCAAGCCTTTAGTAACCATGGGGGAATATGTGTATTGATGTCATCCGGGATCCCCAGAAATCGACCGTTCATATTTTCCATTTTTGCGAAATCAACTTTGACTTTTTCCAGATATTTCAATCTTTCTCTTTGAACATCTTTTGCTTTTTTAGCATCTCCTCCAAACTCAATTTTCAATTTATCAAAATATTCCCGACTCCCAATATGAAACTTGAAAACATTTCTCACCCTCTCAGCGCTTATTTTTGGATCATCATTGCGTTTTCTTTCTTTCTCTTCTTCGGCTATTTTTTCATTAAATTTATCTAAATTATCTTTTGCTTTTTCATATTCTTCTATCGCTCTCCTTTCTTGTTCTGATAGGCCTCCTTCTTGCTTAATAAATCTTGGTTTTTTTATTGACCTATTTTTTTTATCTTCTTGAATTTCTCTTTGCATTTCCTCTTCCGTTAAAAATTCATCTACTAGACCCTCTCCGTTCATCTCAGAATGTTTTACTTTTTCAAAATTCCCTGCCCCTGAAAAAGCCATTATCGCCATCCCCATTGCAATTAATTTGTTCGCAATAGCTTTCGCTCTTCCCAAATTATCGACTCTCTGTTTGTCAATTCCTTCTTCGCTTTTTATTTTTTCTACATCCTCAGCAGTTAACCCAACAGAATTATTTGCATTATCTATTCGACTAATCCCGTCCTGTTCAAAACCAGCAATACCATCTTGCATTTCTGATATTCTTTGCTTCAATAATAATTCCGGGTTAATATTCTTTTCCGCCAGACTTTCAATAATTGGACTTCCTTTTTTCACTTCTAAATTTTCAGCTTTTGATTCAGGCATATCATTTTCTCAATTAATCAAATTTTTTCATTATCTCTTCTTTCTTTTTTTCTTCTAGTTTATAAATATAATCATCAATTAATTTATTTTGAGCCTTTTTCAACTCATTCATTTGATCCAAATATTCCTTGTATATCCTTTCTATTTCAACCACTTTTTCTTTATTATTTTGATATTTATCCATATTTGTTATATATTAAATAAAGTGCCATCTTAGCTCAGTTTCCGCCAAAGGCGGACAGGGTCCGAGCGACGGCCGATTATACAAGCCATCTTAGCTCAGTTGGTAGAGCGACGGTATCGTAAACCGTAGGTCATCAGTTCGATCCTGATAGATGGCTCATTTATCCCCTTCTCCCCTTGGGAGAAGGTGCCTCGGTAATCCGAGGCGGATGAGGGGGAAACTCACAAAAATTCTTCTATCTTTAAAAATACTCCTTCTAAATTATCATTAATTTCATTATTCCAAAATCTTATCACTTCATATCCTTGTCTTTCTAAGAATTCTGTTCTTGTTTTATCATATCTCTCCTGTTTTTCTTCCTTATGCTGAAATCCATCAATTTCTATAATAATTTTCTTTTCAATACATATAAAATCTACCACATATTTTCCTATTTGATATTGCCTTCTAAATTTAAAATTTCTAAAATTTCTATTTCTTAATTTTGACCAAATAATTATTTCTTGCGGTGTAGAATTTTTTCTTAAACTTCTATTTCTTTCTAAAACTTGTTCCGATAATTTTGTTTTTATCCTTTTCATTTAGCCTTTTCCCTCTCCTGTCCGGAGTACCGGACATCCTCTCCCTAAGGGAGAGGAGGAATATTATATTTTTATTATTCTTCACACAAATTCGCAATCCTGGCAAATTCCTCGTTGACTAATTTTTGAATCTCTTCTAGATGAGGCTTGTTTTCTTCTTTGAAGAGATGTTTGAAACGGCCTTGGGTTTTCAAAAATTCTGTGACAGGGGTTATTTTCTTTGGTTCGAAGTTTAGTTTATGCTCACCATTCTCAATTTCATATAACGGCCAAAAATTTGTTTCGGTCGCTAATTTCCCAACATTCACATATTGTGAAGTGGGAAATTTCCAATTGTTAGTGCAAGGTGAAAAAACCAAAAGGAAACTTGGCCCGTCAGTTTCCAGAGCTTTCTTAGCTTTCTTTTTGAGATCTGCTAGATAGGCGACATTGGCTTGAGCCAAATATTGAATTCTGTGAGCGTTGACAATTTCCATCAAGTTTTTGCGGGTCTCAATCTTTCCAAAAGATTCTTTCCCGGTTGGCGTTGTTTCAGTGAAAGCCCCATACGGCGTCGCCGATGATCTTTGATTGCCCGTATTCATATACCCACCATTGTCATAACAGACATAGAGAAAATTATGTCCGCGCTCCAAAGCGCCTGACAAACTTTGTAGTCCAATGTCATATGTTCCGCCGTCTCCGCCAAAAGCCACAAACTTGATTCGCTTTTGCGAATCATCCTGAGCTTGTCGAAGGATCCCATTCCTATTTGGTAATTTGCCTTTCTTTTTCAAAGCTTCGTAGGCTCTCTCCACTCCAGAAATCGTGGCCGCCGCATTTTCAAAAGCATTGTGAATATACGGCGCTTTCCAAGCTGAATATGGGTAGAGCGTTGAAGTCACCTCCAAGCACCCCGTCGCATTGGCGATAACCACATCATTTTTGAGCTCCCCCAAAACCGTCCGCACAATCGCCGGAAACCCACACCCCGCGCAAGCGCTATGCCCCGGCGCATAATATTTTGTTAGTTCTTTGTTCATAAAATTTTATTAAAAAGGTTTATAATTTAAAATTACTCCGTTTTCCTTATATAACTCCATCTTCTTTTTTACATCCTTTTTTGTTTTTTCTGTTCTAAAAGCAGACTCCAAATCAACTTCTAATTCATCGTCGATAATTCTTTTAAAGTCACTGTAGGATTGGGGGTATCTTTCCTTTAAAACAGCTTCTTTTTCAATAAAAGTTCTTGCTATTTTTTCCGCAATTACTTCGTGTTGATTCTTCTCTAGAATGTTTATTAAAATAAATAATCTCATTGATGGATGTAGAGCTTTAAAAAATTCATCCTCCCCTGCTATATTCATAAAATTCCGCTCTTCCTCGGTTAAATTAGTTTCCCTTATAATTTCTTTTGTATCAAATTCACTCGAAAATTCATCCATTATATCATCAAAATGACTTCCGTTAGAATCTAAGGAATATTCCCATATACCAAAAGGTTCTATGACCTTATTACTTACCCTGCTAAAATTTTCCTGAAAAATATCTTTTTCTTTAGCAAGAGAAACAATATCTAAAATACTTGGTGGCATTGGATTATGTTTTGTTTTTCCAGTTTTTATTTCAGCAATTTCTTCTTGCGTATAAGCTAATCTGGCGGGGTGTGTATGATTTATTTCAATTCCCTCTGCTCCATCTCTGAAATATTCATTTATTTGAAATAAACCAATAATAGCACTTCCCTCATCCCCTTCTGTTTTTTCTGAAAATTCATATCGACCATTCTTTTTTATAATAATAAAAACATGCTCATTATCATCGTTTATAGCCAATTCCCTAATCTCTCTCATTTTATCAGCATAAATCTCCTCCTGACCTGGCTCCATTTCGACAGTAGACTCATATACCTCTTTTTTTATACTTCCCATCCTATCCATAATAGGAAAATCAATCGTTGATATCCCGGAATAAACCACATTCTCAATTTCCACCTCAGCATTCTTAAGTGCTTTTACAGCTTCTTCAGAAATCACCTCTAATCTTCCAAAAATTCCTTCCTCTTTTAATGCTTCACTTTGATCTTCTAATCTTATTCCATCAGAGTCTGTTTCAATAGTTAAAATTTCTTCTGAATTTTTCAAATCCAACCTTTTTGCTTTTTCTCCCATTTCCAAAATATTTTCCCTGACAACCTCTTCGCGGGATTTTTTTACCTCCCCCAGCCTTTCTGGTTTATTTTTTTGAGGATTTTCAATAGGAATAGGTTTTTCAAGTTTTTCTTCTAATTCTCCCATATACTTATAGTTCTTTTCTTATTTCTTCTATTTTCTTTTTTTCTAAAAGCGCTACGGCTTCCCCAATAACTGCATCGCGTTCTTTTTCTAATTCTGCGATTTGTTCTTCGTATTCTTTTTTAATCTTTTCTATTTTTTTTATTTTATCCTCATCAGAAAAAGTCCTACCATTTTCTTTTTCTTCTAATTTATATAGTTTATATAATAAACTATCAGATAATTTTTTCTCAAGTTCTTCATCCATAATTTTTTTATTTTATATATCCCCCTTCAATTTTATCTGCAAACACATCTTCAATTTGTTTTTGGAAAATATCGCGTCCGCCGAGGCCATAGACATAGGATTTGATGTTTTTTATTTCTTTAGCCTCGTATAAACTTTTTGTAATTTCACTGTAAAATGGAGGGAAAGTTCCAATTGATTGGGCGCGATCCAGCACAATTATTTCCTTGGCATTTTTCAAACTTTCAGCAATTTTTTTATGCGGAAATGGTCGGAAAAGTCCAATTTTCAAAATTCCTACTTTTTCTCCTACCTCTCGCAATTTATCCACTACCACCTTCGCCGTTCCCGCTGCACTGCCAGTTAGCACCATAATTTTTTCAGCCCTGTCCGCCGATGAGGCGGAATCCTCAATTCTGTATTCTTCAAAAATATCATACTTTCTTCCGCTAATTTTTTCAAAATCTTTTGCGATTTTTTCATATTCTTCTTCTGCGTTTTTCATTGCTTCTTCCTGATCGATTCTAAATTCAAAATATGAATTCTGCAGTGCTACCGCACCGTATGTCACAGGATTTTCGGTGTCCAAGAGTGGACTCACCGCCTCAAATTCTCCCACAAATTCTTGCACAACTTTTGTTTCTAAAATTTCCAAATTTTCCACGCTGTGAGAAGTGTTGAAACCATCCATGATTACCATAATCGGCAATTTCACTTTTTCCGCTAATTTCATTCCGATAATTGTTTTGTCATAAACCTCTTGGCCATTTTCACAAAAAAGTTGAATCCAGCCGGAGTCGCGACATCCCATCACATCACTATGATCGCCATGAATGTTTATAGGCGAAGCCAAGGCTCGCGCGCTAACAAGCATCATAATCGGTAAACGAAAACCACTGGCAATATAGAGAACTTCATGCATCAAAGCCAAGCCCTGTGAACTGGTAGCTGTGGCAGTTCTTGCGCCAGCCGAACTAGCACCAATAGCTGCGCTCATGGCCGAGTGTTCTGATTCTACTTTTATCATCTCCGTCTCCACTTCGCCATTTGCCTCAAATCCAGCATAGGTTTCAATGATAGTAGTTTGCGGAGTAATCGGATAAATCGGCATCACATCCAAATCAATTTGTTTCAAGGCCTCAGCCGCAGCCGCACCACCCGTAAGCGCTAATTTTTTATTTTTTTTATTCATAATTATTTCTTTTTCATTGTTATTGCTTTTATTGGGCAAACTTCGGCGCAAACGCCACAACCTTTACAATATTCATAGTCAATATCTGCTTTATCTCGTTGTCCTTCTTTGTGTTTTTTCATTTCAATACACGCATCCGGACAAAACGGCACACAGGTTGCGCAACCAATGCACTTTTCTTTGTCCACTTCCGGATGCATATATCGCCACGCTCCGGTTTTAGGTGATTTTTCTTGATCATGTTTTATAACTGCTCCGTGTTCTGCCATAAATTTCAGAACCACTGATTAACACCTGATTATACTGATTTCACTGAATTATAAATTCAGCAGAAAAAAATCCTCGGTAATAATTAATGGTTGGATGTAAAAAATTTAATTTATTTTAATATTTCATGTGTAATCACGAGGTCTCATGTGATAATCAGTGGTTCTGATTTATATCGTATCATACGCCTTCTCAATCGCTTGAATATTTTTGTCGCAATTTTCTTTGCCTAATTTTTTTTCAAAAATCCGCCTAAATTCTTCTATTATACTTTCCATTTTTATTATTCCAGAAACTTGTACAAATTTTCCCAAGATTACGGTGTTGGGACGAGGTTGGCCAATAATTGAAAGGGAAATTCCACTGGCATCAATTGGGTGAATTTTACCTTCAAATTTTCCACCTTTTTGAATTAGTTTTTCTCGCACTTCGTGTTCGGCCATTTTTGTGTTTATTATCAAAAACTCATCTTTGTCTAAATTGAAAGCCACTTCCTGTGAATCCAAAAGTGTGTCGTCGAGTACCACCACCAAATCCGGATCAACAACCGGTTCGTGCGTTCTGATTTCATGATCGGAAATTCGCAAATATGTCTTAGTTGGCGCGCCAGACCGCTCCGGTCCAAAACTTGGAAAAGCTTGAACGAATTTATCCTCATGAGTTCCCGCTTGCGCCAAAATTTCCGCCGTCGTCTTTGCTCCTTGCCCACCCCGAGCAAAAAAAATAACTTCAAAAATATCTTTATGATTTTTCATGAAATTCCTTACGAATTACGAAATCGTACGAATGTACGAATCCTAATTCATTTTTATTTTAAATTCACTATTCTCTTAAATTTAATCCCGGTTCTTGTGAAATGTATCAGTAAACCTAATTTCAAATTTGTAGCTTTTAGATAAGCATATATCTGATTAAAATCTTGCCTAGAAAAATTTTCTCCTTGTTTTAATTCAATAACTATCTTATCTTCATAGAGAAAATCCAGAATATAAATACCCAATTCTTTTTCTCCCATCTTTACTCTCAATCTTAATTGCTCTTTAAAATTCTTATTGTTTTTTCTAAAAATCTCCGCTACTGCTTTTTGATAAAATATTTCCTTATGTCCATAACCAATCACATTCCAAACATCATACATAAAACCAATTAACTCATAGCATTCTTTTGCATAAATAATATCTTTTTCAACCTCCTTCATTTTTATTTTTATTACTAATTTTTCGTCACATTCGTAAAATTTTGGAATTCGTAAGGACACCGTCAGTATACCACAAAAAAAAGAACCCACCAAATATTTCAGTGAATTCTTTTGAAAACAATATCTTTTTGCATTTTATTATTTGTATTTCGTCACATTCGTAAAATTTCGTAATTCGTAAGGTTTTACAGTTGCTCCTCAATATCCTTTTTCAAATCCTCCGCACTAAGCGCTCCAGTTTCCACCTTGTCGTTTATGAAGATTGTCGGTGTTCCTGTGATACCAAAGTTCTGTGCTTCGCTAATATCGGCATTTATTTTATCCTGATATTTTTTGTTATCCAAACAACCATTGAAATCATTCATATTCAATCTAAGGGTTTGTGCATATGATTTGAAACTGGCTGTGTTTTTTGTTTCTCCCCATTGTGATTGTTTAGCATAAAGAATATCGGCATATTCCCAAAACTTGCCTTGTTCCTGTGCGCACATTGAAGCCAAGGCTGCGCTCTCGGCTTGCGGATGAATTTCAGTCAATGGAAATTCTTTCAAACTAAACAAAACTTTGTCTTGATAATTTTTCATTGTGTCACGCAGTGCTTTGTAGAAAACTTTGCAATATGGACATTGGAAATCAGAAAAAATAACAACTTTGACTTTGGCATCTTTGTTGCCAAAAATTGCATCATTTGTGCTTATTTGTGGCAACTCCAAATATTTTCCTACGGGTGCGCCCAATGTTTGCACATTCAAAACATATTTATCGCCCTTAGCATAAAATAGCGCCTGGGCTTCAGTATAAAATTCAGTTTGATCAAGATTTTTGGCAAAAATGAAAGCTGGCAAAGTTTTGATTCCAAACTCGCTGATCAAGTTTTTTCCTTGCTCACTGTCATAATTTATTTTCTCCGCGCTAATTGTTGGTGAAACTCTTCGAAGCCAAGCTAAAATTTCTCCTGGGTCACAAGCCTCACAACTGTCATCCGTGATAACAGAAATTGGCACCGCTGGATCACTATAGGCCACCCACGTTTTTCCACTCACTTCAAAAATGTCAGATTTGTTGAGATTTTTCTGTGAATATCCAGCACTTTTTATCATTTGTCCTGCGTCCACAAAAAGACTGCCTAAAAGAAGCCCGACCAAAAGAATTACCAAAGAAATTAGATTCTTAATTTTATTTTTTTCTTCCATAATATTATATCCTTGTCATTCCCGTACCCGCTTTCGCGAGTATAAACTCCAACGGGAATCTAGTGTAAAATTTTAATTAGATTATATCTACTTTATGCTTTCTGCATTATTATCAATTTGATTTTCTACTGTCTCTTTTTGCGCTTCATCTTTTTGTTTTTGTAAAATATCTTTTTCAATTTTATTGATATCAAAATCACTTTTCATAATTTTCATTTTATAATCATCATACCCAATCGTGATTCTTTTCACCGCTTCAGTTTTGAGCGCAATCCCAATCAGAATTCCCAAAATCAAAAACAACACGAGCTCAACATAGAAATCGTATTTATTATTTCTCGGTTTCTCCTCTATCATATCTTCCTCTTTTTCCAATTCGTCAGTCACCGCTTCTTGCTTGCCCGCCTCAACTTCAGTGTCGGCGGGATTTTTTTCTTCATCATTTTCCATACCACTAGGCTACCATACATCAAAAAACCCCGCAATCTTGCGGGATTTATGGTTTATGGCGTAATAAAAAAAGAACCCCGTAACCATATAGATGATTACGGGGACTACATCTTTTTAAAAAAATTTATTTATTTTCGCACCACTCCCTGGCATTTTGAAACATTTTTATCCAAGGAGAGACTAACAGATCTTCAATCTCTGCTGTCCGATATGGCCATTGCCATTTTAGGAATGCCCGCTCAGGATGAGGCATCATTGCAAGATGTCTTCCGTCTGGAGAACAAAGAGCTGTAATTCCAGACGGGGATCCGTTTGGATTAAATGGATATACTTCAGTTTCATTTCCAGCATCATCTACAAAACGCATCGGATCAAGAGATCGCATAATAACATTGGGCAAAATATCTCTTTGAGGAGAATACAGCCTTCCTTCACCATGCGCCACCCATACGCCTAAGATTGAATTTTCCATTCCTTGAAGCATAATGGCCGGACTTTCAAGAATTTTTACTGTCGCCCAACGTGATTCAAATCTTCCGGATAAATTTTTAATAAACCTCGGTTGCTCTTCATCGGAAAGACCCTGCCAAGGCACCCAGCCCAGAAGCGCAAAGAGTTGACAACCATTACAGACACCCAGCGAGAATGTGTCGGGACGTTTGTAAAAGTCCGCGAACATCTTGTTGAGCTTTTCGTTGAATCTGATAGTTGCTGCCCAGCCTTTGGCACTCTCCGGAACATCGGCGTAAGAAAATCCGCCAACTGCCACGAACCCCCTGAATCTTTCCAGGTCAATCTTACCACTCAAGAGGTCCGTCATGGTGATGTCCCACGGCTTGAATCCTGCCTGATAAAAAGCAGAGGTCATTTCGCGGTCACCATTGCTTCCTTCTTCCCGAAGTATTGCTACCTCGGGTTTTTCCGTTGTTTCGATGACGTAACCAGGCGTCAGCTTGGGCTCGAAAGACACATTGTATTTCGGACCCTTCCGCTCGAAGATGTTGTTCTTCTCCTGGTCGGCACATTCGGGATTTTTCTGAAGCCGTTCGATTTGGTAGGATGTTTCCTCCCACCACTGACGAAGAACCTGCATGTCAGCCTCGAGCAAGCTTTTCCCCGTACCCACTTCCTTGATGGAAATGTTTTTGTCAGATGCAGGCATTGTGAATCCGAGATAATTAAATGGCACCTGCCATCCCTTGAGAGTTTTAGTAACTTCTTCGAATTCCCAGGGGCATTCGATTACCAGACCTGCCTCTTCTGCAAACCAGTCCTGCGTCAAACATGTCGGCGTCGAAATTGAAAATCCGCAGTTGCCAGCAAAGGCCATTTCCAACAGTGTCACAATAAGACCACCGTCGGAAACATCATGACCAGCCAGGATAAGACCCTTGTCTATAAGCTCCTGAATTGCCATGAATGCACGCTTGAGGAGCTGTGGATCTTCCATGTCCGGACACTCGTCTCCGAGTTGACCGTAACACTGTGCCAAAGCCGAACCGCCCAATCGCTTCTTTCCGTTCGCCAAGTCGATATAAATAATCCGACTGGCTCCGGGACTCTTGAAATCAGGCGTCACCACTTTCGTGATGTCGGGCATAGTCGCGTAAGCGGATATAACCAATTCTCTCGGAGACTTCACGATTTCGTCGCCGACTCGTGTTGCCATCGAAAGACTGTCTTTCCCGCCGTCCACGGCAATACCCAGCTGGATCATTGCGTCACGCATAGCGCAAGCCGCGTCGTAGAGAGCCGCTCCTTCACCAGGAAGTTTCGGCGCCCACATCCAGTTAGCACTGCACTTAACATCTTCCAACCCACTGATTCTCGCCCAAACCAAATTGGTCAGAGCTTCCGTTACTGCCATACGGCCACCAGCCTTGGGATTTACCAACATCTTTATAGGCTGTTCGCCGATGGAAGTCGCGGCACCGGTAATTCCGAAATGACTCTGGGCGATAACCGCCACATCGCTGACAGGAAGCTGAAGCGGACCACAGCACTGCTGTTGAGCAATGAGACCCGTTACACTTCTGTCGACTTTGCTGACGAGAAACCGCTTCGAGCCGACTGCCAGATTGCGGAGCACCCTGTAAAGAGCGTCTTCCATAGTCATGTCTGGCAGATTAAGCGGCTGATGCTTGCACTCAATCCTCTCATCTTTGAAAGTTTTCTGCGGCATATTGCCCAGGACTTTCGCGAGGTCGAGATTAACAGGAGTTGAATCATCCTGTTCGTCATGAACGAGGAAACGTCCGTCCCCGGTTACTTCGCCAAGAACTTCACAGTTGACCTTCTCCCTTTCGCAGATGGATTTGAATTCTTCAATCCGCGAAGAAATAATCAGAAAACCGCAACGCTCCTGGTATTCGGCAATCCAGATTTTGAGAACCGAGAGAGTCGGATCGCCAAGCTTGATGCGCCTGAGTTCGATCATACCTCCGGCTTTTTCAACCAGCTCCTTAAGAACATTAGCTGATCCACCCGCTCCTTGATCATGAACACTCACGATGGGATTTTTGTCTTCCATCTCAACGCAGGCCCGAATGACGCGGTTCATCTTCTGTTCCATTTCCGCATCGCCACGCTGCACTGCATTGAAGTCGAGCTCCGCGTCGTTATCACCTTGGAGCTTGCTAGAAGCCGAGCCACCGCCCACACCGATACCATATGCTGGTCCGCCTACCTGAACGATAAGCATTCCTTTTTCAGCTTCGCCTTTTTCGATGTGTCTGGCATCGATTTGACCGATACCGCCTGTAAACATAATTTTCTTGATCCATCCCCAGCGTTCACCATTGGGAAGTCTCTGGTCGAATGACCGGGTAAAGCCGAGTATAACCGGCTCACCAAATTTGTTGCCATAATCGCTGGCGCCGTCGCTTGCCCTTATCTCGACATTGAGAGAGGGTGCAAGATTTGAGGGATAAACATAGTTCTTGTCTTCCCAAGGCAGGTCGTAACCCGGAATGAGAAGATTTGCAACACAATATCCTGCCGTGCCAGCCACCACCAGCCCACCTCTGCCCGTTGCTTGGACATCGCGGATTCTTCCACCTGTGCCTGTCTCGGCGCCGGGGAAAGGAGCGATGCCTGTCGGGAAGTTGTGCGTTTCCGCTGTGAAGATTATGTGATAGTTCACTTTTTTCTTCACGAACGGTGATGGTGCTCCGGGATTTTCAGGAATGATTGTCCAACAATCATATCCCTTGATTCCACTGGAATTGTCCTTGAAAGCGATGATGCTGTTGCCAGGATTTTTCGTGAGTGTTGACTGCACGATTTCCATAAGCGTTTCCGGCATTGCCACGCCGTTGATGATCTGTTTACCCCTGAAGTAGCCATGCCGCGAGTGTTCGCTATTGGCGTTATCGAGGTCGCGGATTTCAACGATCGTAGGATTTCTTTTTTCTTCACCGACAAAATATTCGTAGTAAAGATTTCTATCCCATGCGTCCATCGCAAGCCCAGGAACCTTCAGGAGCGCATCAGGTCCGTTTTCCATCATCGGAATTTCAGTGACCGGCTCAGGTAGAATGCCTGAGTCGAAAGTCACGAGACTCTGTTGATAGACACATTCCGTCATGCGGTCATGATGTTCCCGAGTAAACTGCGCTTTGTCGATTTCCGCGGGCAGTGGATGCCTTCTGGAACGCTCAATACGGGTAATTTTTTCGAGTCCGCACGCATGACAAGCCGAGACAAGATTTGTTGAAAAAAATGTCGCGAAATTCATACGAGGTCCCAGCTCCACCACTTCCTGTCCACCATTATTCGACAGAGTCTCCGAGATTTTGTCCGTCACGAATCCTTCCGTGAGAAGCTGTTCCAGAACAGCTATCTCGCCGATAGTCAACGGTGCAGATGTCTCCACATTAAAGCAATGTTCCAGTCCTTCTTTTTTTGGCATAAAAAAATGTTGCATGGAAGTACTCCTTTTCTTATTTGAGTTTTATATTTATTATTTTATATTTTCAAGCAGAATAAAAATTCTGCGTAATTTTATTCAGTTGTAAAAGGGCTAAAAATTATCAAAACAAAAAGCAAAAAAGCCAACCCTCCTTAATTGGTTTAGCTTTTGTTTCTGCCTCTACCATAGCAAATTTAGGTTAATAGTCAAATAAAAACGCCGGACTCTCCTCGAGAAGTCCGGCGGTGTTTGAGTTTAAATATGAGAGATTTATTTCCCATAATAGGGAAATATTCCGTAGTCTGTTTCAAGAAATACCTCATTCTTAGGATTTTGCGAATACACGCATTCGCCCAGTTCGTGGTATTGCACATCAGTTTCTAATGATACTTTTTTTATGGCACTTTCCAAAATTCCGCCTTCGTCGGAGCCTATTATATCCGCAGCAATGCCGTTGTTAAAATCTTCGAACATCTCATTCCATGACACGCGTCCCTCCTCATGAATCAACTGAAAAATCGGGAGTGGCTCCGGCATTTTCTTTATATACCGAATATTTTCTCCGAGCCGAAGAGTTTTTGTGGCTCCACCACCAGTGTTAACAGTGAGACCATGCAAGAGATGAAGAGCATTGTTCTTCAGAAGTTCAAGAATCAATAAGCGGAAAATAATTGCCATTTGGCGCGTAGGAGAGCGAAGCGCTTCGCTAGCTGTCATACCATTGAGCCCAATCGGCTTATCATCAATCCTGAATCGACCATGATATTTTTGCATCTCATGCCTCAGAAAGGGATATTTTTGATTATACCTTTCCCACATTAGAGTTGCACAAGCCAGTGTAACGCCATTACACATTAAACCAGAGTTGATTTTTTTTCCCATCTGGACTTTCCTCCGCTAGAAAAGCCCCAGATTTTGTCACCAGGCATTGTAACGCCATCAATAAAACAACTCTCATGAACCCTGGCCTGCAAAACGCCATTGCAAATGTAAGAAGAGGTTTGGCTTGGTAAATCTGCCGTCTCTCCTCCGAGAAATTCTTCATCAAATCCATACTCTCGATGAAGAGCAATGACCTCGGAAATTCTTTTGCTATAAGCATAAAGAATCATTTCCTTCAAATCTTTACGGCCAGGTATGGCAAGCTTATTGACATCAAGAACATCAGCAAAAGTATATTCATCAATAAAACCAGCCGCCCCTGCATCAGTTGCAACCATAGCGTGGGAATCATCCGCTGACGGCTCAAAAGAAGTTTCATCACCAGTCTCCATAAAATGGAGTACGTGTTGCGTCGGCCTACTTCCATCACCATCGACCTTTAATGTTTTGACATACCCTGGTGCTTTTTTGTCTCTTGTAGCATTAACAAAAGCATGAGGAAAATTATTATCAATTTTTCCTTCAAACGCTGATTCCACTGTTCCCTTATGAGCATCTACGCCCATTTGACCATACAAACTTTCAGTCATTATTTTTCCCTACCCTCCCATCCAAAAAAATTAAATTTAAAAAGAACAGCCACCATGACCGTCCCTCCTTCCTCCAGCCAAAGTTAACTAAACCTTAGCTGAAATGCGATAAAAAATCAAATTTTTTGTTACTTAACGTGTTACTTAACAAATTACTTAACAAATTATTTAAACAATTCGATTACTTTCATTAACAATAAAAAACTCCTCGCCATTTTTCTTTTTCCCAAAAATTTAGCCTTACTTTAAAATTTAGCCTTACTTTTTCTTTCCGCAAGAAAAAGTAACAAAAAGAACTCTCAGCCAAGCTACGCACTCCAATAAATTCTACGTTCGCTGGCTAAATTTACTAGGCTTGACGAGTACGTCAAGCTAAGATGAGTAAATTCTTAACGCCAGCTCACTTGAATTTATGGGGAGTGCTCCGCAAGGCTGAATCTTAAAATAAAAAATCCGCCCATTGCGCCGCGCGTTTCATAATTTCAATCGCGCGAGCGTTAAGAAATTTATTAAATTTTAGCGAGAAAGATTAGAAATTCTGTCAGCGCAAGCCCGGGTCGGCAGTTTCTTTGTTACTTTCTTTGCTGACAAAGAAAGTAAGAGAAGTATATATTATAATGCGTATTTAATTACGCAATTGATTACTTACATAAAAACTATTCTTTCCTCAAAGCTTCCATTGGAGAAAGTTGCGAAGCTTTTTTGGCTGGAAAATATCCAAAAATTATTCCGGTTCCAGCAGAGAAACCAAGACCAAGCAAAGCTGACCACCAAGTAATTGGGAATTTTAGGTTAAAGCCATAACTCATGGCAATTACTTCTCCGAGCTTGGAAATTCCAAAGCCTAGAGCCAGTCCGATAATTCCGCCCAGCAGTGTGATGAAAATTGCTTCGAAGAGAAACTGAAAAAGAATCTGGGAATTTTTAGCGCCAATTGATTTTTTGAGTCCGATTTCAAATGTCCGCTCCGTCACTGACACATACATCACATTCATAATCCCCACTCCACCAACAATGAGCGAAATGGAAGTGAGCGCGATAAGAAGCAAATTAACTGAGAAAAAAACCTTATTGAGAATTTCCAGAACTTCCACGATAGAATTGACTGCAAAATCATCATCATCCGGATTTTCAATATCATGCTCGACGCGAAGCACATCAGTTGCCTGAGCAACAGTTAGATCAAGTTTTCCCATATCGCGTACTTTGAAAATTGCCATTTGCAAATAATCAATGCCGGCTAATTTTTTTTGAACTGTGTGAAGCGGAGCATAAATTATCTGATCAAAATTGAACGGACCGGCAGCGCCTCGTTCTTTCAAAACTCCAATCACGCGATAGGTCTGACCCTTAATTTTCAATTCCTTGCCAATTGCTTCACTCTCGCCAAAAAAATCTTTTTTCGTCTCCGAACCCAGCACCACCACTTGCCGAAGACTTTTGTCATCATCTTCGCTAAACATCATTCCTTTTTCTACCACTGTTTTTTTGTCGACATCTGTCACACTAGCGGTCGTACCCATAATAATCACCTGCTTATTCTTATTCTCATAACTAATCACCTGTTGATTCATAATGGCCGCGTACCATTCTCCGACATTAGAAAGTTTGGCCACCGCTTCCATATCTTCCAATTTCAAAGTAGTGATTTGCATTCCACCCATTTGCCCACTGGCATTTTGCGTGGAAGTTTTGGAAACTTTTGGCACCTTGATTTCAATTTCAATAATGTCCGAACCAAAAGAAGAAACTTGATCCACCAAAAATCCTTTGACTCCCGAGCCAAAAGACAAAACCAAGATCACGCTCAAAACGCCAATCACAATCCCCAGAAGCGACAAAACCGTCCGCCCCAAATTATTTTTAAGACTTTTGAAAGCTAATTTAATTGGAACCAAAAATTCATGCATTTTAATTTTAAAAATAATTGACTTTACTTCATTTCTATTCCACTAAATAACAATCATTTACGATCTCATAACCGTTAAAAGTAGTATCATCACCAGAATTTAGTCCAATCTTTGACAAAGAATTACGTTGATTATTTAAATATGCGAATAGCGTTGGGCGATTAGTACTTGCCCCACCAGAATGATCATCGATTACAATTGCTAATTTTCGATTAGATTTATTAGCAATATCACCTGCATATTTAATAAATTTTTCAAAAAAATCCTCTACATCCAAAGAATTAATCAAATTTTCAGTTGGATTAAGCCCTCTAATGACTAAAAGTGGCCCACCTTCTTCATCTTTAGTTTCTATAAGCATCGAAGCTCCAGCCAATCTTTCGAATTTAGTCTCTTTGTTTTGTACTATGACTACTGAAACAAAATTAGGAAATTCATTAGCAATACTATTATATTTTGAGGCCCAACAAGCATCGGAAATGTGACCAGAAAATTCCATTAATAACCCGCGCGTAGGAACAAAATCTAAACGAGTTTTTCCACTTGATTCTTGATTTTGCGCTCTAATATATTCCTCCTCTAGGGCTTTGGTGTTTATTATTTTGCCAAAAGCCTTAACGGCGTTGCTATTAGTAAAATATTTTTTCCATGTTTCCTCGCCTACCACATGATTAACAAAATTTATCATTGAACTGACATCGCTTATTGGTATTTTCTTTCTATCATCTTCTAGGTCAATATTTTTGGCAAAATTACGATAACTATCATGCTTATGTAGCACAAAATAGAAAATTATTTGTCGCAAGTCTTCATGAAATTCTTTAAATTGCGATAAGAATTCAAAATTATTTTGAAAATCCTTAACGCTTCGAATATTTAATTTTTCTAAGCCTTCAATTCTTCTGTCTAAATTTTCCCTAGCTTTTGGATTAGCATTTTCCTCCACATTTTCTCTTAATCTTCTAAGCAGATCTTGTTTTTTATTTTCTGCTTGTTTCACCATAAGAGATAATGGGCTTTCTTTCTCAAAAAAAGCCAAACTTTCTTTTAATGATTTAGCTATAGTGTCATAGCGAGCGATAAATTGTTCTGAATATTGAAAATTATCTTGTTTCTCTCTGTTTACTTTATTTACATTAACTTGACCACTCGGAAAATATCTCTTTGACATTTCTGTTATTTTCCCATTCTTCTTTAATTCTTCAAATTTTAAAATAGTATTATCAAAGGAGCTTTTATCATGTTCTCCAAATCCACTACTCTCATAATTGACATAAAATCTAAAATATTGGTGAAGGAGGACGGATTTATTTAAAACTGAAATATCAAAAGATTCACTTAATAATTCCGATTTAAAACAATTTATTTTCTTTTTTAATTGATTAATGCCTGCTTCTCCCGTTTGAGAAATACCCAATGCTTGCATTTTTTCTTTATCAACATTCCCACTTTGGATATCTTTTATAATTTTATATGTTTCAGGAGTTAAATAAGAATTAAATATTTCATAAGCGAGAGAGAATACTCTATCTAACGGCGGAAGATATTTATTATTAAGTATATCCATATTTTCAGCAAACCATTTTTCTTCTTCAACACAGTCATTAAAAATTTCCCCAGCAAGTTTTCGGTTATCATCAAAACATTTAAAATTGTCAATGCCATTAATAATATCACAAGAATACCCCTTATGAAGAAGCCTTCTTATAATTTTCTCTTCATCATTTTTATTAAATCCTTTAAATTTAACATAATGACCAATCAAGTCTTTTTCGTGTCCACTATCTAATAAACTATTTGCTAGATAAAGAAGATCTGTCTCTTTAAAATTATGCAAATTATTTAAAACAAGACCACTTCTACCGACATCAATTAATTGTTTAGAAATTTTATTATAATCCAAAAATACAAACTTATTTAAGTTTTCAACTAAAATATCACATTTATCGTGTCTCAATAATAAATCAGCGAAATCCATGTTCAACTCTAAGCCTTCAAAATTTTCATATTTGTATATTACGTTTTCAATATTAAAATCCTTATATTTTTCAACAAACTCATAAATATCTTCTCTCGCAATTCCTTTAAACTCTGAGGCGTACAAACTAACTTCACTTGGAAATTTATCTACTAACTTAATAAATAATTCGCGAGATAAGTTTGAAAATTTATTCAGATAATTAATGACTACTCTGCCTCCTCCCATGTTTATTATTTTAAAAGCAACATCTTCCGTTAAATCAATACCCAAGACATCATGGTAACAAATTATGCTACTGAAAGATCCTCTTTTGAATAAGTTCTCTCTAAGTTTTTCAACATCTACTCTTTCTTTGAATATTTCATAGCTCTTCACAACTCTTTCTGGATCCTTTTCCATAGCCATATTGATAATTTCATCTGGCGCGTTATTTACCCACGCTAAAGATGTAGCAGGTAATTTTTTCACTAAGATATTCGTTATTGCTTCTTCTTTTCCTGATAAAATATTGGCTATCCTGCTAAAAATTGAGGGGATATCTACATCTCTAAAATCTCTTGCATAATCCATTACATAAGCGTAACATTGTGCATCAATAGTTTTTTCTGCTATTCCTTGATGATATTTAGAATCAATATATTCAAGACTTTGACATAATCCACTAAAGACTTTCTTCTTTATAAAAATATTAATTAAATCTTCTTGAAAAATATTTAATTTGTCTATATTTTTAAAAAGAACTTTAGGGTCGTTGTTTACATGTTGCTTTAGTGTCCCTTCAATAGCATCCTCAATCTTAACTGAAGGAAATTTATCAATATATGGAATAACCATAGCCCAATCATAAAAATCTGACCAATAAGCCTTTCCAAGAATTTCTCTTTCTGTTAGGTAAGGAAACTTTTCTTTATTTTTTGAAAAGAAATTGAAATTCAATTCCCGATTATCTCTCGCTATATTGGATAACTCCTTATTTGTTATTTTATCAAAAGACTTTATGATTTTTTCGAAAACCCAATTAGATATATCTTGGCCTTTTTTAACATAATCAACAATATTGTCTTGGAATTTATCAGGCAAGACGCCAAATAAGTCAATTACTCCAAGAGCTTTTTCTGGATCTTTTTCAAACAAAAGATTAAAAACTTCATTTTTAATAACTTTGGGAATTTTTTCAAATCTTTCTTTGAGAAAATCTTCAGATACAAGATTTCCAAAATTATCATACAAAGAGGATGCTATCTTTTCCGCTATTTCAATTCGATCTTCTTTTTCTTTCTCTTTGTACTCAGAAATACCCTCTTTTATTTCTTTTTTATGAATATCTTTTATTATTTTATATTTTTCCATATTTTTAAATTAAGCTAATTTAACCGGTGATACGCTTTGATTATATGTTATCATTTTTTTAGCAAAATCAGCAACGACTCTTTTAACTTTTTCTGAATCAAGCTTTAACGCTTTCATTTTTTCTGGGTCAATATTTTTTTCGTAGCTATCTACAAAAACCTTCGTCAATTTTTCACGCAAAGAAATATCAACTTTAATCAGCTCATCAAACGCCTTAATAAACATTTTACCTAAAGCATAAATTTGATCGCGAATATCTTTTTTGTAACCCTTAGGAATTCCCATTTGGTCATCTGGCGTAATGTGAGCGGAAAAACCTTTGTCTAGAAAAATAATAGAATCCAAATCCACCACCTCTCCTAACGACAAAGTAATATTGCCAGAATTAAAATAAGTCATCATAGCGCCATTATTTTGCAAAATAGCTAGATTTTTTCCAGAATGAGCAAAAAAATCTTCCATATAATCTTTTATTGAGTCAGGATTACTAGCATCATATCGTTTATCTTTCTGAGAGCATTCATTTTCTTGATTAAGTCGCTTAAAAACTTCCATTAAAATTTCTTTTTTTTCCTTAACGCTAGCCGAACAAAAATCTTGAATCCTAGTATTATCCCTTACCACCCGAATAAGCAAAGCTGGTTCAAAACCCTTTAAGTCATCCAAGTATTTTTGAGGAAAACCTTGCTTATTAGCTTCATCAGTCAAATAGTTTCTTAACATAGTGATATCTGTTGGTTCGCCATCTAGTAAAACTTTTTTTATTTCTAATGCGCCTGCCAATTCCTCACAACGCAATCCCGATTGTTTTAATTTTTGTATATTTTCAATCAACGAAGCAACATTGCGACGATCAAACAATCCCAAAACTTTGTAACCCCAAGGATCCTCCACGGATTTTTGCACAGTAATATCAGAATTACTTTCGCCGTAAAAGTTGTCTTTTTTACTTTTATAACCTTCTGGATAAAGATAACCCAATCCCTTAATAGTTGTTTGAAAATAAATATTTCCCCGCTCATCAGCCATCCCAACATTTGGAAGCCAAGCCGCTCGATGATGATGTGGATGAGTGATTAATTCTTTTTCGCCTTTTGGATCAACAAAATAAGCCAAGCTTTCCAACTTAAAAGGAAGCTTGAGATTTTGGTTTTGATAAGCAATTTTCACCGTACTTTTCTCCCCAGTTTTCTCTTGTAGTTGAGAAAATTTATATTGTTCAGGCATAAGTTTTTTTTATTAAAGATTACAAAAAAATTATTCATATCTTAACGCTTCCATAGGAGAAATCCTCGAAGCTTTGCTGGCAGGATAAATCCCAAAAATTATTCCGATTACAAAAGAAACTCCGATGGCTGAAATAATTGATTGCCAAGAAATTATAAACGGCCAAGCATATTTCAAAGACTGAATTATAATCGCTGCCAAAAATGAGACCGCTACTCCAATAATAATTCCGATTATTCCACCTAAAAAAGAAATGGAGATTGATTCTATTAGAAATTGCGTCCAAACATCGCTGTTTTTTGCGCCCACTGCCTTTCGCAGTCCCACTTCCCGAATCCTTTGATTAACCGCCAATAACATAATATTCATAATCCCCACTCCACCCACAACAAGAGATATTGTTCCAATTGCTAAAAGAAAATATCGAAGCACATCCGTCACTTGTTTTATTATCTCAACTGCCGAAGCCATATCGCGCACCGAGAAATCATCATTAGCCAGATCATCAATGTTATGTCGATCCCTAAGCGTTTGTGTCACATTTTCCTTGGCCAAAGAAATTAGACTGGCATCTCTAACTTTGAGACGAATGAATCCAAGATGATCAATCCCAAGAAGAAGTTTTTGCGCAGTTTTCAAAGGAACAAATATCGCGTCATCCTGACTAGTCACGCCAAAACCGGATGACCCTCTTTTTTCCAAAACACCAATGACTGTGAAATTTTGATCCTTTATTTTTATCACTTTGCCCAGTGGATCGTCTCCACTAAAAAGATCTTTTTTCAAATTAAATCCAATCACCGCCACGCGCGACATATTCGTTTCTTCATCCTCGGAAAGAAATCTGCCTTCTGTCACTTTGGCATTTTCCACATTAATGTAGCTTGCGGTTGTACCCTGAAAAGAAGTAGTCAAATTTGTGCCATTATATTCAGTGGTGGTTGTTCCTGTCACATAACCCGCGCCGTCTGTCACTTCCGGAACATTTCTTCCATTTCTAAGCGCTTTCAGATCATCGTATTTTAAAGTAGTAATGGAAATTCCCATCGCCGACGCTGGTGGTCCTTTTTCATCTGACGCTCCCGGAAGAACTCCGATTAGATTTGATCCAATTCCAGTAATTTGATCAAGTATCAAGGCTTGCGCCGACTGTCCAATTGCCATAATAATAATCACCGATGCGACGCCAATAATAATTCCCAAAATCGTCAAAAACGAACGAAACTTCGCCGCTAAAAGATATTTCAAAGATATTTTAATTGGAGAAATTATATGCATTACAATTTTGGTTTTCCCTCTCTCCCTTTGGGAGAGATGTCGCGTACTCGCGACAGAGAGGGAACAAACTTGCAAAAATTATTTAATCTTTAAATTTCTATTTCTTTCTAAAACTTGTTTGAATAATTTTATTTTTATTCTTTTCCTTTGGTCTTTTCCCTCTCCTGTCCGGAGTACCGAACATCCTCTCCCTAAGGGAGAGGAGGAAACTTTTTTTTGTATTTTTATTCACGTGTAATCATGTGAAAATCAGTGAAAATTAGTGGTTCTTTATTTCAGTATCTCCTCCGTTCCATCCGCAATCCTTCTGTTCTTCACTGGATCATCCGCCACAATTTCTCCGTCTTTCATATAGATGATTCTTTTGGCGTGTTCAGCGGTATAAGTTTCATGGGTGACCAAAATTATTGTTCGGCCTTTATTGTTTAGCTCTTGCAAAATTTTCATCACTTGTAGTCCCGCTTTTGAGTCTAAATTTCCTGTTGGTTCGTCGGCAAAAATAATTTCCGGATCATTGACCAAAGCGCGGGCAATTGCCACTCTTTGTTTCTCTCCGCCAGACAACTGATTGGAAAGATATTTTTCTCGATGCTCCATCCCGACTGACTCCAGGGCTCGCATTACTTTTTCTCGATTTTTTCCATCAGGCATAGAATCATACAATAATGGCAATTCTACATTTTCAAAAACCGAAGTTCGAGGAAGCAAATTAAAAGATTGAAAAACAAAACCAATTTTTTTGTTTCGAATTGATGCCAAAGTATCATCATCAAAACTGGCAGTATCCTGTCCTTCTAATAAATATTTTCCTTCTGTTGGACGATCAAGAAGTCCCACCACTTGCATCAAAGTTGATTTCCCACTTCCGCTCGGCCCCATAATCGAAAGAAATTCTCCTTTTTCCAGAGAAAAATTCGCCTTGCGAAGCGCCGGCGTTTTCACTCCCTCATTCTCATAGGTTTTGCAAAGATTTTGAATTTGAATTAACATAATCAGAACCACATGATTAACACTTGATTATACTGATTTCACTGAATTATAAATAAATTAAAATTAATAACTTTTTTTATACCCACTAATTAAAAAGCTAAAAAATTATTTTAATTTTGAATTGACTGCAATTTCCAATACTTTTGCTAAAAGTCTTAAATCACTATAACTATCACTTAGTATTTTCTTTGCTTCCTTGGTTTTTGTCGTACTTTTAAATTCTTTCATATTAGATTTAATCTTTTTGATTGCAGTGCTAGATGAATCAATCGCATCACTTTCCCAAGTGCCATAAGTAAATATTAATTTCATTAATTCGTTGTATTTGCTCAAAATTTCATCTCTCTCGCCTTGTAGTATATTTTCTGATTTATCATTTTCCTGCAATAGCTTTGGTATTATTTCTAGGATTGAATGTAAATTAGCTTGAGCTGAATAAAAGTCCTCTGATAAATTGCCACCAGTATCTACTTTTCTTTGTGCCATTTTAGCTATAAATTCCATTTTATTTGCTGTCGCATAAGCCTCATCACTAAGTTTATCCATTATTCCTTTAACTTCACTAAAATTATTAGCATTTACAACTCTGTGCATTTCTTCTCCAGATATATCTGTCTGCCTAGTATTTCCACCATCTCCATATAAAACATTATACATCTTATCATAAAGCTCCGTAAGTTCTTCCTTATATTTTAGAAAATTTTCCTCTTTATTTCTTGCAAGTAATTTTTGCCCGTTAGGCATATCAAATTCCGCAATATGACTTATTCTTTTAAGTATAGTTGAGGCTTCATTGAGATTGTCAATAAGTGCTCTGATTTTTTCTTGACTAACTTCATTTGTCGATTCCTTATCTTTTATCCCTAGTTTTTCCTTTATTACACTAATTTTCAATTCCTCTTCTGCTTTTAAATTACTAGCCAATTCAGCTGTTTCTTGTTGACTTTTTTTCAACGCTTCTTCATCATGCTTGCCATTTTCAATAATAGCTTCATCTTCAGCAACTCCTTCCAATCCTTTCATTTCAGCTTTTAATTGTTTCTTTTTTTGCAAAACTTCCATTGCCTCATCCTCATCCATTAAATTTATATCTTCCTGATTGAGGATTTCCAATTCCTCAGCTTTTACATCATAATCCTCCTTTTTATAATCTTTATTATCAACAGGAAGTTGCTCCATTTTTGATTCATCCATATTTTTTAAATTAAAAATTAAATTACTTCTAATTATTTTGTATTTTATTCATGTGTAATCACGAGGTCTCACGTGTTAATCAGTGGTTCTGACATTATGGTTCAGACAGAAAGCACAATGACTTTTTCCCCACCCTTCAGTCCAGAAACAATTTCCACCATTCCTTCATCACCCTTGACGCCAGTTTTGACATTGATTTTCTCCACGACATTCTCCGCTTTCAAAATTTCCACATAATCTTGATCCCCATCATTTTTCACTGCGCGGTAGGGAATCATCACGACCGAATTTTTTTCAAAAATATTAATATCCGCATCCGCACTCATTCCAATTTTCAATCTCTCATCCATTTTAGCTAGCCTTATCTTAGCTTTATAATAAACGACATCAGAAATCACGGTTGAAGCTGGCTCAATTTCAAAAATTTCCCCTTCCAGATTTTCATCACTTGACAAAGCATCAAAAGTTATTTTCGCATGTTGTCCAATTTTAACATCCACAATATCCGATTCTGGAACATCAATTTGGATATATGGCTCACCCAAACTAGACACAGTTAAAACAGGACTATTGACTGTGATATTTTCTCCTAATTCTGCAATTTTTTTTGTCACTATACCATCTAGTGGGGAATAAAGAGTTGTCGCCTTAATTTGCGTAAGAATAATATTCACTGCATCCTCAGCCTTTTTTATTTGCGCTTTTTGAGCTTTTATTTGATCGTCACTATAAGTATCATCTTTGTCCTTCATATCCGAAAGAGTCTTTTTTTGCACTTCAATCTCATTATTAGCTCGGGATAATTCTTCTAATAAAGTTCCTTTGTCAACGGTCGCAATTTTTTGTTTGGCCATAACCCGATCCCCCACATTAACTAACATAGAATCTATCCGTCCACTTAACTTAAATGACAAATCTGCTTGAGTTTCCGGCACAATTTCTCCTGTAGCCGAAACAGTCTTCGCAATTGTCCCCACTTTCGCCGTTTCCGTTGTATAAGTTATTTTTTTTGGCTGAGATTTCCAATAATAAATTCCGCCAATAATCATTAAAATTAGTGCCAAAATTACATAAGTCTTTTTCTTTGCCATTTTTGTCTGCGAGCGAAGCGAGCGGGAACAAAAATGAGCATCCCGCAGAAATTCGCTCTTGTATTTTTAAATTATTTCTAAACTAAGCCGTAGGCGACCACGCACACAAAACATTATGTCATTTCTGTTTTGCTTGGAATTTCGTGCGGGATAACAACACTATATTAAACTTTTTTGTTTCTCTCTTGCATCCAACGCTTCGTTCACTAGCGCATCCGCCACGGAATTTTTTTCTCTTGGTATATGTATAAATATAACATTTTTGAAGTCTAACATCAAATTCCAAATTTCAATGAAATTCTTCTGCACATTTTCATCTTTGATTTTGTATTCATGATTCATTTGTTTCACAATTAGTTCACTGTCCAAATTACATTCAATTTCATATTGTTTAGTTTTGTCCTTACCTAAAAGTTGTTTCAATTTTTTGAGGCCAAAAATTAAAGCTGAATACTCCGCAACATTGTTTGTTGCTTCGCCAATACATTCCCCGAATTTCTTGTCCAAAGTTTCCACGTAAATTCCAATTCCCGCTGGTCCTGGGTTACCCCGCGACCCACCATCAGTAAACATCACAATTTTTTCTGACATAATTTTATATTATTTTTAATAATTCACTTAAATTATCCAACAAATAATCTGGCTGATATTTTTCCAAAATTTCTCGAGAATTAAATCCCCAAGAAACAGCCACGGCCTTGATGCCACTTTTTTTAGCCGCCTCAATGTCTCGCGTTTCGTCCCCAACGCCAAACACTTCGCTATTTTTATGATCATACTTTTTCAAAATTTTTCTCATAAATCTACTCTTGGAAAACAATCCGCATCCACCATAAACAAAATCAAATACTGCTAAATTATGTTTTTTCAAAAAATAATCAATGTTTTCTTGAGAATTAGAAGTCAGAAGGGAAAGCGAATAACCTCTTTTTTTCAATTCCATCAAAATATTTTCTACTTCCGGAAAAAATTTCACGCTGTCAATATGTCGGCCAAATTCTTTTCTGGCAGAACGAATCACGAAAGGCATTTTCCAAAAAGATATTTGCCATTCCTTGAGAAGCTCCAAAGAAGAAAGATTTCGTAGGCGCGGAATTTCTTCGGGCGATACTTTTTTAAGATTATATTTTTGAGAAATATTATTAAAAGCCGAAATCGCATATTCGAAAGAGTCCACTAGCGTCCCATCAAAATCAAAAATTATTATTTTACTTTCCATAAAAATTATCTCCTTACTATCCCTTAGAGATTAAGGTTTTATTTTGTAAAAAATTCCTGTTTGAGAAAGTTTATTTTCTCTAAAATTGTTTAGTGTCTGCCGTCGGTTGTCTAAATAATTTTAGTTAGAAAATAAGCTTTCGAGTTAATTTTTTTTCAAAATAAAACTTTAATCGACCCTCCCCAAATCAATCAAATTCAACTGTATTTTTTTATTCCCACTCCATTCGTCTTCTTGAATATTAAAAACCATCTCTATTTTATCATCCTTTTTCAAATCAGGAAATTTTGTCGCCAAAGAAAATCCAATCGCGTCAAAAATTTTCGGACTACCGGAAGTGCTCATCAAAGAAAGTTTCCAGTGCTTACTTCCATTACCGACAATTCTTAAATCAGAGATGATCACATTTTTAGCCAAAAAAACTGGAACTTCATTACCAATGCCGAATGGTTCCATTTTTTTGAGCTCAGCCACAAATTCCCAATTAATATCATCCAGTGTTATCTCACAATCAACATCCAAGACTGGAATTATTTCTTTGCCAGCCAGTTCTTCTTCGATAAGTTGCGACATTTTTTCATAAAATTTTTCAATATTTTCCGGCTTAACTGTCACGCCGGCTGCTTGCGAATGCCCGCCAAAACGAGTGAGCAGTTCTGAACATTTTCCCAATGTCTCAATGATATTTATCTCTGGGATACTGCGCAAAGACCCTACAAATTCAGTTTCTTGACGTTGCAAAACGATGGTCGGTTTCTTAAATTCATCGGCAATTTTCCCCGCCACTAGTCCCAAAATTCCCACCGGCCAATGAACACTCGAAGCAAAAATAAATTTCTTGTCTTTGAAAGAATTATTTGCTAAGACTTGGATTTCTCGAAAAATTTCTGCTGTTATCTTTTGCCTTTTTTGGTTATTACTTTCCACTTCCAACGCCATATCACACGCAAGTACCGGATTTTTTTCGATGAGAAGATTATAAGCCACATTAGCATGATCCATTCGACCAGCCGCATTGATTCTGGGCGCAACTTGAAAAGCCACCTTATGCGCATCAGGAATATTATTCTCCGAAATATCAATTCTTCCAACCTTAAACATTTCCAAAAATCCCACTCTTTTTGTTTTTGAAAGCACAATTAGTCCATATTTTGCCAGCACTCTATTTTCTCCAAGTAGTGGCACACAATCCGCAATTGTTCCGAGCGCTACAAGATCCAGCACCCATTTAAGTTGCTCAGCTTTTTCCGGCGCTTGTTTTTGACACAGGGCCTGCGCTAGCTTGAAAGCCACACCCACCCCAGCTAATGACTTGAACAGAAAACCAGAATCAGGGATATTTGGATTTATCAGGGCATAAGCTTTCGGCAGAATTTCCGGCGCATGATGATGATCCGTGATGATCACATCAATTCCCATCTCTTTGGCCTTTTCCACTTCGGCAATGTTAGTTATCCCGCAATCGACTGTGATAATTAGCGTTATTTTTTTCTCACTCAAATATTCCACCGCTTTTTCATTCATACCATAACCTTCCAATTGACGGTCAGGGATATAGCAAGTAATTTTTTTCAATCCTAAATTTGTCAAAGTTTCAAAAAGTACTGCCGAAGATGAAACACCATCCGCGTCATAATCGCCAAAAATAGCCACGCTTTCTTGATTTTCAATGGCCTTGGAAATTCGCTCAACCGCTTTTTCCATGTCAACAATCTCAAACGGATCGCTCAAATCTTTTTCATAATTAAAATTGAAATATTTTTCAATTTCTTCTGGCATTTCCAATCCACGATTTTTGAGAAGTTGCAAAATAATCGGACCATATTTCTCCAATAGTCCGCCCGAAAAATTACCCTCATTCTTTTTTATTTCCCAATTTGTCATAATTTCATTTTAACAAAATTAGGGGACAATTTCCCCTAATTAATAACTGTCATTCCCGCGAACGCGGGAATCTAGTCTAAAATTTATCTTAAAAATCAAAATACTTTTATATAATATTTTTTATTTAGTCTCTACACTGGATTCCCGTTTTCACGGGAATGACAAAAAAATTCTTATTCGTACATTCGTATAGATTCGTAATTCGTAAGGATTACCCGCACTTAGGACAAACAAACTTCGCCTTAAATTCTTTTTTGTCAATATCAGCCACTTCTAGTTCCAACACCATTTCCGCTTGGCAATTTGAACATTCAAATTTTTGTCCGAAATGAAATTCCTGCGCTAATTTTGACGCGTCCAATTCATTGGCCGAAAATTTTATCCGATATTTTGCTGAACCAAAAATATTTCTTATCCTCTCTACCACTTGTTTAGGCATTACCATACCTTGCACGATAAAATCCTTCACTCCCAATTCTTGCGCTTTGACTCGGTCTTCTTCTCGACCCATATGCGAAAGTATCATCACGGGAATACTAGAAGTAGTGACGTTCTTGGCCAGCGCTTCTTTGAGCGCAAATCCATCCATTCTTGGCATAATAATTCCGGAAAAAATAATATCTGGAATTTCCCTAGTCGCCTTGTCCAAACCATCTAATCCATCCACCGCCTCACTCACTTCAAAACCTTCTTGGCGAAAAATATCCGCATAAGTTCCGCGCACTATTTCATCATCATCAACAATCAAAATCTTTATTTTTTTATCTTCCATATAATTTATTTAGTTTATTATTTTTATTATTCGCAATTCGCAACATTCGCATATATTCGCCCGCCTCGCGTCGACAAGCGGTCTCCGCGAGTCGAGGCGGGTAGATTAGCATCGCTTATATCATTATTTTAACATCCACAGCAACGGCTTCCTGACTATTATTATATACAATTAGCGGATTTATATCAAACTCGCGAATTTCCGGAATTTCCAAGGCAAAAGAACTAATACCCATAAGTATTTTGACCATTTCTTCGACGTTATATTTTTTCTGTCCCCGCGCTCCTTGAAAAAGAAATTTAATCTTCCCCGAAAGCAAAGTTTTTTCCATTTGAGCCAAACTCAATGGTGGCACCAAATAATCCACTGTTTTCAAAAATTCCGCATAAATTCCACCTAAGCCATAAACAATCACCGGCCCAAAAATTTCATCCTTTTTTATCCCGATAATTAACTCTGCTCCTTTTTTCGCCATCGGCTGAATTATCAGATGACTTTCAGGAAAATTAGTTTTTATTTGCGAAACAGCCCGAGAAAGATTCATTTCATTTTCAATGTTGAGTATCACGCCATTCTTGTCAGTTTTATGCAAAACCTTGTCACTATCAACTTTCAAAACTACTGGATATCCTAAATTTCTCCCGTGATAGTTTTCAATTTCAAAACTTTCCACCGTGTTTATTTCATACATCGCCATAACTTCGGCACTTTCTCCAAAATAGAGCGCTTGGCGATTTTCCGATTTAGCCTTGGCAATTATTTCCAAAACCTTGGCTCGTCTTTTTTCATTAATTAGTTGTGTTTGCGTTTTTGTTTTCACCACTCCAAATTCATTCCACTGACTATAGCTGTCAATCGCCGTCACTGCCAGATCCGGAAAACTAAAATTGCAAACTTCATTTTGTTTGAGTTTAGTGATGGCTTTCTCCACTTTTTCTCCACCTAGAAAAACTGTCACGATATTTTTGTCAGTCTTGTCCTTGAATTTTATTATCTCCTTGGCAATTTCTGCCACTGGTGTTTGTTCTTGTGGAGTAAGAAGACAAATCACTGAGCCAATCTCAGGAGCACTGGAAATTATTTTTAAAGCTTTTTTGTACCGATCTGCGCGCGCATCGCCCAAAAGATCAATTGGATTTTCCACTGATGATTCAGCCGGAAGAAATTCTCGCAATTTATTTTTAGTTTCATTTTCCAAGTCTGCCAACTTAATCTTTTTTCCGCTAAAAGCATCTGAGACTAAAACTCCCGCTCCGCCAGCATTAGTGATCACCGCCACTTTCTGATTGGGCACAGTATTTGAAAAACTAATGAAATTTAACAAGGCAAAAAATTCCTCCAAATTATTCGCTCGAATTATCCCACTTTTTTCAAAAACAGCTGAAACAATTTCGTCATTCCCCGCCAACGCGCCGGTGTGAGAACTGATGGCTTTTTGGGTTTTTTCATTTTTCCCTGCCTTCAAAATCACAATCGGTTTTATTTTTGCAATTTTTCCGGCAATTTCAATGAATTTTCCGCCTTCTTTTATCCCCTCAAGATACATTCCAATCACTTTAGTGTTTTCATCTTGCCCCAAAAATTCCAACATTTCCGTTTCTGAAATTTGCATTTTATTGCCCACGGAAACGATACTAGAAAATTTCGTGCCTTCTTTTTTGGCCGCATCCATAATCGCCACTGCAAGCGCCCCAGATTGCGAAACAAAAGCAATGTTGCCCGCTTCCGGCATTCCACCGGCAAAAGATGCATTGAGCTTTAGGCTTGGGATTATAAAACCTAAACAATTTGGACCCAAGATATTCAACCCATTTTCCTTGGTAATTTTTTTGAGCTCTTCTTCCTGTTTTTTTCCTTCCTCCCCAATTTCCGAAAATCCCGCCGAGATAACAACGTAGTTTTTTATATTCTTGGAATTATTTAGAATCTCTTGATTCACAAACTTCGCCGGAATAGCTAAAATCGCTAGATCAATCATGCCCGCCGATGAGGTGGGTATTTCACCTAAAGATTTATAACATTTCTTCCCAAAAATTTCCGCGTATTTCGGATTGACCAAATACACTTCGCCCCCATAGCCAAGTTCCAAAATATTTTTCGCAATCACATTTCCAATTTTCCCCTCCTCACTCGAAGCTCCAACAATTGCAATTGATTTTGGATTAAATAATTTATCTAGAGACATATTTTTTTAATATTTTTTTATTTTAATATTTTTACTTTATCTAAATCAAAAATTTCCTTTATCGTAACAAGAATAGCATTTTTAACTTTATAATCACCTTCTTTCACGATACATAATTTAAAGTATTTACCGCTAGAAAATATTTTTACTACTCCTTTTAATCTGATATATCCACCAATCACACAAATATTTCTATTCTCCTGAAGATTTTTGATTGTTTTATCCATCTGGCAATCTGCTAATAATAATTTTCCATCTATAAAGCCACGAGAAATCACCACATTAGCATTTGGCATACCTTTTTTAGAAGAAGTCGCTAAAATTATTTCTTTTCCTTTCTTGAAATTATTTTTCCAATTCATATTTTCATATTATTATTCGCAATTTGCAGATTAGCATTTATTAGTAGATTCGCATCGCTTTTATATTATACCCGATTTCCACCCAAAAAACCACCGCCTATTTCAACCCTTTTTCCTTCCTCATCTTCGCAATCGCTAGCCGAATTTTCTCATAGCCGATACTTTCCGGCAATTTAGCTTTAATTGGGGATAGTTTTTCGGTGCTTCCGAGTTGCAAAATTACTTTCTCAATTTTTTCTTCTTCCGCTTGAGACAAAAAATCTTCTACTTTTAGTTTTCCGCCTGACGCATACCAATCAATCAAATGACCATAAATTGTCCTAACGCCCAATCCTCTAATTTTGGCAATTTTTTCCACACTATAGTTTTTTTCATATAAGTTCACGGTTTCTTTGATCGTGCCGGAAATAAATCCCTTGCTTTTCTCTCCTTTGGTTTTTTCAAATTTTTCCTGACCTTTAGTAGCTTTCCAATTGAGACACACATCGCACCCGCGACAATTATCAGGATGATTTTTCAAGTCCGGATCATTGAAATATTCCAAAATCATTTTCCGCCGGCATTTTTTTCTTGTGGCATATTCAACCACCTTGTCTAGTTTACTGTATTTTATATCCAAAACTTTCTGAATTTCATTCCAATTTTTTCCGCCATCCATCATTTCGCCTCGACTCATCCGAATGAAAAATTTGTGCGTGTTGGTGTCTTTTTTAGCGTGAAGCAAAACACAATAGGCTTTTTCGCCGTCTCGTCCGGCGCGACCGGCTTCTTGATAGTAACCCTCAAGACTCCCGGGCATACCAGAGTGGATGACAAAACGAATGTCGGCTTTGTCCACGCCCATGCCAAAAGCAATCGTGGCCACAATCACCTGAATCCTATTTTCCATAAAATCATCTTGCACTTTTTCTCTTCTCTTAGCTTCCATTCCGGCGTGATAGGCCACGGCCTTAATTCCATTTTCTTTCAAATATTTGGCAATAACTTCCGTTTCTTTTCTAGTGAGCGAATAGACAATTCCCGAGCCTGATAGGCTTTTTATAATGCGCAAAATTTCTTCATATCTTTCCTTAGTTTTCAAATCACATTGCACCAAAAATTTCAAATTCGGCCGATCGAATCCACGGATAAATATTTTTGGATTTTTCATTTCCAATCGTTCCACGATATCCCCTTGCACTTCCGGCGTGGCAGTCGCCGTGAACGCCGCTACAATCGGACGGTTTTTCAAATTGCGAATATATTTTTTGATTTCCAGATAATCTGGTCGGAAATCATGCCCCCACTGCGAAACGCAATGCGCCTCATCTACTGAAAACAAAAAAATATCCAAATCCGAAAAAAGTTTTTGAAACTCGAAACTGCCAAATCGCTCCGGCGCCACATAAAGAATTTTCACGCTTCCCTTTTTTATCCTTTCGAAATTTTCTCCAATTTCTTCAAAAGTTAGCGAGCTATTAATGAAAACCGCCGGAATTCCCCGCGCATTAAGTGCGTCCACTTGATCTTTCATCAGAGCAATCAGTGGAGAAATTATAACTGTGAGTTTATCCGCAATTATCGCTGGCAGTTGATAGCACAAAGATTTTCCCCCACCAGTCGGCATCAGCGCCACCGTATCATGTCCATTGAGAATTGCCTCCACAATTTCCCTCTGCCCCGGTCGAAACTGCGAAAAATTGAAATATTTCTGCAAATTTTTTTCCAGCATTTTTGTTTTCTAAAAATAATTCTACTAATTTACATTACACGCTATTTTAAATATTTTATATCTCATACTACAGTATACTGTAATACTGTAGTATTTATTTTTTATTAATCATATCCCACAAAAGATAATGGAAGGGGTATTTTTTCATCATTCCCGACTTAAATGGTTTTGAATTTTTTACTTTTGGATTATCTTTATATTTTTTCTGATATTCTTCAATTGTTTTTCTATATCCCCCAAAACCATTGTTCAGCCACCTCTCTACTTGACTCACGGTACTAAACCCTACCTTCATTTCTTTTCTTATCTCATCGTGAGTGTAACCTTCAAAAAGCATCTTAGCAACTTGAATTCTTCTTGAAATCATCACTACCTCACTTAAGATTAACAGGTCTTTGAAAAAATTTTTGACTTCATCTCGATTTTCCAAAAGTGAAACCATGGTATAAAAATCGCCTAAATATTTTTTCTTTTGATTATCAGAAAGATTATGATATTTTACTTTTCCCGGCATTTTTTTATTTCACTACAGTATACTGTAATACTGTAGTAATGAATTATTTCTATAATATAATTATATTTTTTTATTTTCCATTAAATTTCCCCCTTCAAAAGTCCTTCGATTGCGCCGTAGTGTTGAATCACGCTAGTGCTATTTTCAATCCCCCAGCGCAAACATTCTTTCAAGCTTTTTTCTTTGAGATGGGCTGCAATGAAACCACTGGAAAAGGCATCGCCTGCACCCAATGAATCAGCGACTTTTTCTTTTTTTGCATCAATATGCAAAAATTCTTTACCATCAAATCCCCACGCACCTCTAATTCCGTCCGTGAGAACAACCGTCTTAGCGCTAACGCCATTTAGTTTTTCTGCTAAAAATTTTTCGTCATTTAATGTCTCGCCTTTGGCGCCATCCAATTTATCCACTATTTCAATCGCTTCATCTTTGTTGATTATAAGTATTTCTGTTTGAGCAATAGCTTCCAAAACTTTTTGCGAATTACTTTTGATGTTTTTTTGTCCGGGGTTGAAAATTAATCTGATTTCTTTTTCAGAAGTTAAATTCAAAATTTTGTCCAATTTTTTGTCCCAACTTTCTTCTTCATTTCCGTTCAGGGAACTCACAAAAATCCACTGCGCGCCAACTTCTTCCAAATCTTGCGATGCTATTTCCAATTTTTCATTAGAATCCCGATCAGAAAAAATTATCCGATCTTCGCTGGGAATATTTGCAATGATAGCTGACAGATCGCTTCTATGATTTTTCCCTACTTGCACCAAACTAGTTTCCACGCCATTGTTTTCCAGCTCTTTTTTCATCCAATTTCCGGCGTCGTCATCACCCACTCGAGTAGCGCAAAAAGTCTCAATGCCAAGGCGTGCCAACCCACAAGCTACATTCGCCGCGCAACCACCAATTGATTCTTGGCGGGAAAGAGCAACTTGATATTTAGCGCCAAGCTCAAAAACAATTTTTTTTTGCGCCTCTAAATCATTGGGCGTTTCCAAAATTTCCCCTTCATTAATTGGAAAAATAATATCCTTCGCCGATGAACCAATACATACTATTTTAGTCATAAAATTATTTTAATTTATTTTATTAGTGATTCTTTTGTCATTACTTTTGGTTTTTCAATATTCATTATATCCAAAATTGTCGGTGCAATGTTGCCCAAGATTCCGCCGTCTTTTAGTTTTATATCCTTGAATTTATCAGAGACCAAGAGAAATGGCACTGGATTTTTGGTGTGATAGGTATAGGCTTGATTGGCTTTTTCATCAAACATTTTTTCCGCATTGCCGTGGTCAGCCGTGATAATCAAATTTCCACCACGCCGTAAAACTTCCTTGGAAAGAATTTCAATTTGTTGATCCAAAATTTCACAAGCTTTGACTGTCGCACCAAGATCCCCAGTGTGCCCAACCATATCCGCATTGGCAAAATTTACCACATAAAAATCATATTTTTCTTTGCGTATTTTTTCCAGAAGGGTATTAGTTATTTTCGGCGCTGACATTTGAGGCATCTTGGCATAAGAATCAATTTTCGGTGAAGGAACCATAATTCTTTTTTCATCATCCACCGGCTCAGCGTACCCGCCATTCAAAAAATATGTCACGTGAGCAAATTTTTCTGTTTCTGCGATATAGAGTTGTTTGATATTTCGAAGAGCCATTGGTAATGTTCCAACAAGCGGTTGATCATTCCAGATAGTATGCACATCGAGATCCGGCCCAAAATCCGTAAGCGCTACAAAATATAAATTCTTAATATGATCGATAATTGGCATATCATCATTTAAGATGGAATTTCTATTAGAGGCAATGAACAGCTTGGAAAATTGTCGCGCCCTGTCGGATCGTAAATTAAAAAATACAATACTATCATTTTCTTTTAGTCTTACAATTGATTCATTATTATCCAAAACTACTGTTGGCAAAATATATTCGTCACTTAGTCCGGCTTCATAAGCTTTTTCAATCGCTTCCTTGGGACTCTGCGCTTTTTCTCCCCGCGAAAAAACAATAGAATCATAAGCTTTTGTGAGACGATCCCAATTTTTTGATCGATCCATCGCATAAAATCTACCCGAAAGTGTGGCAATTTTTCCGATTCCCTCTTCTTTCATTATTTGTTGAAAATTTTCCAAATGCGTGAGAGCACTTTTGGGGTAGGAATCTCTTCCATCAGTAAAAAGATGGCAATAAACTTCTGCTATTCCATTATTTTTTGCTAGTTGCAAAATTGCGCGAAAATGTGCTGGGTCACTGTGTGGACTGTCGCCATCTCCCATTAGCCCCATTAGATGAAAATTTCCACCACTTTCTTTGACATGTCTAATCGAACCCATCAGTGCTGGATTCATAAAAAAACTTCCGTCCGCAATACTTTGGGTAATATAAAAATTGTCTTGCAGAGCAATTCGACCAGCACCAATATTCATATGTCCAGCTTCTGATCCGCTCATCATATGATCAGGTAGTCCTACATCTTGCCCAGTCGCTCCCAGTAAAGTATTTGGATAAAGCTCAAACAAACGATCGAGTGTCGGTCGCTTGGACAAAGTTATAGCGTTATATTTGCTCGCCGGAGCAACGCCATAACCATCTAGAATAACAAACATTGTAGGAGATTTTTGTTTAGACATAGATAATTTTATAATTTTTAATTTTGTAATTTTTAAATAAATCTTAGATCTAAATTTTGAAATAAATTATAAACTAATTGGTTTTGAAATTAAAAATTAGAATTTATTTATAAAATTAAAAATTTAAAAATTAAAAATTTATTTCTTCCTCTATCCTCAAAAGTCGATTATACTTACAAATTCTTTCTCCTCGAGACAACGAACCGGATTTCATATATTCCGCACCGACGCCCACAGCTAAATCAGAAATAAAGTCATCAGTGGTTTCGCCACTCCTATGAGAAACTACCACTTTCATTTTATTTTTCTTCGCCAGCTTAATACAATCAATAGTCTCACTAAGTGTTCCAATTTGGTTGACTTTGATGAGCACTGCATTGCAAGATTTTTCTGAAATTGCAGTTTTGAGACGCGCAACATTTGTCACAAGCAAATCGTCACCAATAAGCATCACCCCTGCCTCACCGGCAGACAAGTTCCCTCCAATTTTTTCATTCATCGTTCGCCAGCCAGAAAAATCATTTTCATTGAGTCCGTCTTCCACCGAAATCACATTATATTTTCCAATCCATTCGTTATAAATATTGACCAACATTTCGCGCGTGAGCGTGGAGTTTTCTGGTTTGAAAATATATTTTTCTTCTTTTTCATCATAGAAAGAATTAGCCGCGGCGTCTATTCCGATACTCGCCTGCTTGCCCTCAGTGTATCCTGCCTTAGCAATTGCAGTGTTGATAAGTTCCAACGCCTGCGCATTACTTTCTAATTTTGGCGCAAAACCACCCTCATCTCCCACAGCCGTGCTATAACCTTCGCTGCCTAAAATTTCCATCAGCGCATGAAAAATTTCACTGCCCGCGCGCAGTTGCTCTTTGAAAGTTTTGATTCCATTTGGCACTAATTTATATTCCTGAATTGAAAGTCCACTGTCGCTATGTTTTCCGCCGTTTATGATATTAAACATCGGCATCGGTATTTTGTATTTTTTTGTGGGAAATTTATATGTCCTTGCAATATACTCATAAAGCGGTAGCTTATTTTCCAGTGCCGCCACCCGACAAACAGCCAAGGAAACTCCCAAAATTGCATTAGCCCCAAGATTAGTTTTATTTTCTGTTCCATCAAGCGCCAACATTTTTTCATCAATCTCTTTTTGACTTCCCGCTTCCATTCCAAGTAGAATTTTGGAAATTTTTTCGTTGACATTTTCTACCGCTTTCAATACTCCTTGGCCATGATATCTTTTTGGATCCTTGTCGCGAAGCTCCAACGCCTCATATGCTCCAGTGGACGCACCGCTTGGCACCGCCGCACTCGCCCTTGCCCCTGATTCCAATTCAACTTCCACTTCTACTGTTGGATTCCCCCTCGAATCCAAAATCTCCCGCGCATAAATTTTCTTTATTTTACTCATAGTTTTTTACTTATATATTTTTTAGTTCTCTAATTTTTCTTCTATTTGATTCATCGTTTTTAAAAATTCTTTTTCAATATCTACATTATATTTTTTTGCTAAAACTAAAATACTCCATAAACAATCACTTAATTCATGTGCCATTTTCTCATCAACATTTTCAATCTCTCTTATTTCTTCCTTTGCCATAACTATCTTCATCAAATCCCCGACGTCACCAATAAAACCTTGCATTATTTGTGAATTAGTCCATTCCTTGCCATATTTATTTTTTTCTAACTGAGAATATATCTCTCTTATTTCAATAGCCCTATCACTTAATTCTTTTAATTCCATAATTTTTAAATTATTTTTATAATGTTGTATTTTTATTCAGTGTAATCAGATTAATCAGTGATAATCAGTGGTTCTGATAGCACTTCTATCCCCGGCATTTCTCCCCCTCCCAAATAATCCAGCATAGCTCCACCGCCTGTAGACACAAAATCTATTCTATCCGTAGCATTATTTTTTTCCAAAATTTCCAGTGTTTCTCCGCCACCAACCACGGTGTATGCACCTGAATTCAAAACTGCTTTCATGATTTCATTGGAACTCACGGCATATTTTTCATCTTCAAATTTTCCCGTTGGCCCATTCCAAACAATCGTCTTGGCATTGGAAATTATTTCTTTGAATTTTTCCAAAGTTTTCGGCCCAATGTCTAACCGATCATCGATAAAATCAAACGGCAAAATTACTTTTTCACTAAACTCTTTTTTTTGATCCAGTGCTTCGTTGGCAATCTTCCCACCTACCAAAATATTATCATATTTTTCTTCGAAGAATTTAATCACCGGTAATTTTGTTTCAATTTTCGCTCCCCCGATAATGGCCACAGCCGGACGCGCAAAATCATTTTTTACCCTTTCCATCTCATGAATTTCTTTTTGTAATCGCAGTCCTGCAAAACTTGGAATTAGTTTTGCAACTCCAGATACGCTAGCATGGTCTCGGTGAGATGCAGAGAATGCATCGTTAACAAAAATATCAAAACCTTTCGCAAGTTTTTTGGAAAATTCGATGTCATTGTCTTCATCTCCCTCATAGAAACGAACATTTTCCAAAAGGATAATTTCACCGTCAGATAAATTTTCCAAATTATTTCTTATCTCCTCACTTATGCAATCAGAAATAAATCTGACTTTTAATCCTAAAATACTTTCGACATCGTCTGTAATTTGTCGCAATGAAAATTCCGGATTAATTTTTCCTTCGGGTCTTCCCAAATGGGAAATAAGCGCCACCTGACAATTTTTTTCCAACAAAAATTTTACCGTTTCTTTACAAGCTTCAATTTTGAATTTCTCCTTAATTCTTCCGTTTTTCAACGCCACATTAAAATCTACTCTAAGCAAAACTTTTTTATTTTCCAAATTAGCATCTTGTATTTTTTTCATATTTGTATATTTGTAATATATTTGTAATTTTGTAGGGTTAGTGAAAATGTTTCCCCGCCCCTAAAATTCCAATTATCACTCCCATCATCGCAGTAATAATAGTGAAAATCCAGGCGCGCATAGTTATTTTTGTTTCCGGCCAACCCAAAGCTTCGAAATGATGATGAATAGGAGCGGCGAGAAAAACCTTTCTCTTGAAAAACTTTTTGCTAGTAAGTTGAATGGCGACTGATCCAGATTCAAGAATATAAATAAAAACAATAATAAGCAGTACTATGGCCGAATTAGTGAGCATTGCCACTACGCCCAAAGTCACGCCTAGCGACATCGCTCCCGTGTCGCCCATAAAAAATCTAGCTGGATAAATGTTGAACCACAGAAAAGCCAGCAGCGCGCCGGAAATTGCGGCACAAAAAGAAGCCAAATCCATTTTATTTTGTGAAAAAGAAATCAGAGCAAATGAACCAAAAGCCATAAGTAGCACTCCGCCGTTTAGCCCATCTAGTCCATCAGTTTCATTGGAAGAAATAGCAGCAAAAAGAATAATAAAAATAAACAGTGGAATATACCAAAGACCAATGGAAAAATCCCCCATTGCCGGAATATGAATTTTATCCCAACCAAGTTTATAGTAGAACCACCAGGCGCCCAAAATTGAAATGACAATCAACCAACCAAAACGTGCCAAAAATCTCATCCCGCCACCCTTGTTTTTCCCAATCCCTCGCACACTCATATAATCATCAAATAGTCCAAGGATTCCCGCGGAAACCAAAGCAAAAAGCGGAAGCCAGGTTTGCGCGCGACTCAAAAAATCAAGCCTAGCAATGAAAGTAGTTTGAAAAAACTGAGCTACATAAGAAAAAAGATAGTTTGAAGCAAATATCAAGATTGCCACCGTAAACCACACCAACACTCCACCCATAATCGGCGTACCAGCCTTGTGCTTGTGCATCTCACTTACATAGGTAAGTTTTTTCCCGTCCACTGAGTTTTCTTTTATCTTCACTCCAATTTTATATTTATACAAAATATGAGTCCAGAGAGGAGTGAGAATAAAAGCCAAAACAAAAGCTAAAAAACCAGTAGCTAAAATCTTTATCACATTCATAACGTCAGGGATGGTTTGTATTTGAGATATATTCATAAATTATTTCCATTCATAATTAGCAAAAGTCCAATCAACTAATTTTTTCATATCCTCCCAGCGATTTTCATCATTTAAAATTACAGAAATTATCTTATGTTTTCCGGTCGGATCAGCTGCTACTGTGAGGAGTGATTTTCCCGCCAGTGGAGTAAAGCCGGTTTTGCCACCCAAACAATTTGGCATCTCGCGAAGAAGCATATCGGTGTTTTTTAGTTGATGCATATATTTTCCATCAGCTGAATAAACCTGCTCTTCTTCTACTCTCATTATATCCCAAATCAGCTTATATTGTAAGGAATGAGAAGCAATGCGCGCAATGTCATAAGCCGAGGAATAACACTCCGATTCCCTTCCGTCAATTTCCAATCCTGAAGGCGTGCAGAAATGCGTGTCCTTTAATCCAAGTTCTTCAGCTTTAGTATTCATTATTTTCACAAAATTTTCTGGCGTATCAGCGACATGAATTGCCAAAGCAGTCGCTGCATCATTAGCGCTGTTTAGTAGCATAGCCTTCAAAAGATTTCGCACAGATATTTTTTCCCCCACAAACATTTGATTAGCATTGCAAAGAACGCTCGTTGGACATCCAACTGTCGTGCCATCAACATTTAGGGCGGTTTTTGTGATGATGGTGATTTCGTCCAAATTTTTCACATTTTCCGTCACGAGGATGGCAGTCATAATTTTGGTAAGCGAAGCAATTTGCGTTTGCTTTCGGCCATCAGCATAGTGCAAAATCGTTCCACTATCTCCATCAAGCACCACTGATGATCCCGACCAAATTTTTATATCCGCATAACCAGTCCTTCTGCTTGGAATAACTTCATCAGAAACATTTCCCCTGAGTGGAAAAAGATCACGAGAAACAATATTTTGACTTGTATCAACTTGACAAGAATTACTTTCCACTTTTCGACTTTCTTCACCCAAGACTTGATTTTGCGCTGGTATATTTTTTGCATCATCCTTAGCTACTGCTAAATCACCATACATAAATATGGGTACAAAAGGGACTATTAAAATTGCAAAAATAATATTAAGCATAGCAAAACAAGTTACTGAAGAATTAAATTTTTGCGAAATTATTGTTTGAGAATTCGAATTTTATCTAAAAATTTCCATTGGCAGCCATTGATTGAGGGAAATTTTTTGGTTATAAAATTCTGAATTCGAGTTTAATTTCGGAAAAATTTAATTTTTCAGTAGTTTCCAAATTTCTAACTCTCAATCACATTTTCTATTCGAGGATCTTGTGATAGCGTTTCAAAGTCCGGTAATTTGGAAATGCTGTCAATCCCGAGTTTTTTCAAAAAATCAAAAGATATTTTATACAGATATGACCGGTTGTCCGATGGATTGTCTACTTTTTCCAAAAGTCCGCGCATCAAAAGATTTCGCAATGTGAAAGTACAGTTAACTCCGCGAATCGCTTCAATGTTAATGCGCGTTATCGGTCCACGATACGCGATAATTGAAAGAACTTCTAACGCCGCCTTACTCAAATTTTCTTGAATTTCACTTTTCACTAATTCAGAAATAATCTCAGAATTTTCCGGTGCCGTCGCCATTTGAATTTGATCTTCTTTTTTGATGATAATTATTCCACGATTAGCACTATATTCACCTTGCAAAACCATAATTGCATTTTCCACTTCTGAAATTTCCGTGCCTGTTATTTTGGCAATCCGAGAAATTTTCACCGGCTCACCACTCACAAACAAAATGCTTTCAATGATTGATTTTATTTTTTCAATTTCCATTTTTATAAATTAATATATTTTTTAAAATTTTCCAATTCCTTATTATAAGCTACTTCCAAATCAATATCCAACATGTTAGCAAGAGTAAGCAAATCAAAAAGAATACCGCACATTTCAGCTTGAATTTTTTCTTTTGAAGTTTCTCCCTTTTTCTTTTTTAAATACATAGCTAAAATATCGCTTAATTCTCCCGCTTCTTCAAATAAATGCAATAACCTAGTCTGTTCATCCCATCGATTAGGAAATTTATCTTCTATCTCTTTTGTTAATTCTTGATATTTTTTCATATAAAATAAATTAATTATTTTTTAGGCTTAGTTTTATATCTTCAAACAAATTAGTCTGTTCTACTTCTATTAGTCTTTGTTTTATCATTTCTAGCATAGCGAGAAACGACACAATCACCTCTACCTTATCCGTTGATTTTTCCACCAAACTAGAAAACGATGTTTGAATTTTGTTCCTCAAGAAATTTTCCAATTCATTTATTTTCTCTTCCAGTGTCACCACTTCACTGACAATCTCTTCGGACAATTTTTCTATAATCGGGATTTCATTTAAAATTGCTAAAAAATGTTTTTTGAAATCATAAACATTGAAATCTTCCGGTGGATAGAAAATTGATTTTACAGCGGAGAAACCTTCACGAGAATAGCAAATTTTCCTGCTTTCGGCAATCTTCCCAAGTTTTATCGAGGCTTCCTTGAATTTTCGATATTCTTCCAATTGCTTTGTCAGATCTTTAATTTCTGCTTCCTCCTCTTCGCTGAATTTCAGCATTGGCAAAAGAGCCCGCGATTTTATGAGAATTAGACGAGATGCCACGGACAAAAAATCTGCCAAATGTTCCAGATTAATAGATTGATTATCTTTGATATGATCCAAATATTCGCTGGCCACCCGAGACAAACTAAGTTCCGTTATTTCCAATTTTTCTTTTTGAATAAGCTCCAAAAGCAAATCCATCGGGCCTTCAAATTTGTCTAATTTAACTTGGTACATACTGGTTTATAAGTTATCTTATTTACGAAAGTACGAATCTAGCTAAAATACGAATAAATACAAAAAAGGATTAGTAATTTCGTTAAATTCGTATTTTCGTAAATTATTTCTTCTTACTAAAACTTCCCTTAATTATTGTTTCTTTTTTCATATATTCACTAACGCTAATCAAAAATGACTGAGTATACTCTCCTGATCCGACATATATTTTCTTGTTTTTGAATAGCAAGCTATCCACAAAAATTTCCATCTTGAGTAAATCACAAAATGGCGGTGTTGCTCCAACTTTTCCTAAGAGATTCTTCTTCATCCAAACCTCTTTGGCAAAATCAATTTTTTTGGAATTTTTCAATCCCTGTTTTTTTCTTTGAGCATTAATAGCTTTCAAAAGTTTTTGTTTGTCCAGATTTTTGTTGCCGGGAATTAGCGCTAAAAGATAGTCCCTATCCGCCCTCATCACTAAAGCTTTCACCACCGTTTTCGGATCAACTTTTTCCGTCTGCGCTGTGTCCCAGGCCGTAAAGGTAGTCTTGTGATCGATGATATTAAATTTATACTTTTTATCCTCCAAATATTTCAATATCTTCTTGGAAATAGCCATTATTTTAATCGCTGTCATTCTCGCGAAAGCGGGAATCTAGTGTAAAAACTAAAAGATACAAAATAGACTCTATAGCTCCGCAAAAACAACAAGATATTATAAATTCTTACTTATCCTATCATATCATAATTAGCTATTTCTTCCAAGAAAACAAAAATTACGTAATTTGTTACGTAACATACTACTTACACCTTCATTTAGAAAAATTATTCAAATCATTTAACGCTAATTCTGCGGCCAAAGAAGAAACTTCGAATGTTTTAGCAATGTTATCTGCAATATACGAATTGACCATTTTTTCATCCATATTTTTCAGTTTATACTTTTCAACTATTTCCTCTCTGGATTTTGCCAAAATATCTCTTGGCAACAAAAATTGACTAGCAAATTTATTAGCTTGAGTTTCCAGAAAAGAATATTGCTTTTCGGGAATTTCAGTAATGAAAGAAACTACATCTTCTACGCTTTTTATGCCAAAACTGGAAAATAAGTTTTTATGCAAAATATAATGACCTAGCTCATGCGCCAAAGAAAAAAGAAGCCTATTGGTTCCGTCGGATAAATAACTATCCTGATCGACAAAAATACAAGCAAAATCAGAACTTATTTGACTATCGACACTACAAAGCTTAAAAAGATTAGGAATGGGTATGATTCTTATTTTTAGTTTTATTTCTATGATTGTTTCTATTTCTATAGGAATTTTATTCCCCCAAATTTTTTTTCGCAAATCATCCGCTTTTCTTTTTATATCACTAGATTCGATAAAAGGAATGACGATATTTTTGTATTTCATCTGTTTTCTTTTTATTAGGCATTTTTTATTAAGTTAATCATATTGTCAATTTCCTCCTTGGTAGGTTTTCGGTTTTTGAGCGTTCGGAAAAATGCCGGAAGAGCAGCCACCAATTCTTTCTCCTCCATAATTTCAAAAGGGATGATTCCTTGCGCAATATTGGCTTTATAAATAAATTCATTGAATTTTTTATCACTTTTTTTCAGCCCTAATGTTTTCGCCCAAAGTTCCAGTGTTTTTTTGTCAGATGGCGGAGATATTTTACCTCTTTCAATCTTGCTCCAATTGCTGGGATCATAATTAACTTTTCGGCACATTTCCCGCAAAGTAAGTTCTTTTTTTATTCGGAGTTCATATAGAAATTCTCCGAATTTTTTCAAGTTTTCATTTATTTTCATAGAGTTTTTCTTAATATTTATCCTTGTGGTATAATATTACCACACTGGATATTACTGTCAAGCACCCCGCTTTATTTCAAAAAACCAGTCACTAAGATTGGTTTTAAAAGGAGTGTTACTGAACGAATTATAGTTATTTTTTTTCGATACTTAATTCATAAAGTCCTCCATTACTCACTAATTGTAAATTATCAAAACTCAAATATCTTAAAATAAGAAAACGACTAACTTCTTTAATATAGTCATTATAGTTCCAAATATCTTCGTGGAGAGTTATATTAAACCAATAATTCCTACCTTCTATATTCCTTAATTTTTTTGTTTTCGAATGAGCAACATCCCAATTGTTTCGTATTTCAATAAAATTCAAAATTATCTCTGCGAGTCCTTTGTTATACTTGATATTAAATTTGTTTATCAAAATATTATTTATTTTTTTAACACCCATTTTTTCTTTTTTTATATAAAATGGCACTCTTAAAAATGGAATCTTTATCGGATTGAAAAAAGAATTGCTTTTAAAAAAGTGCTCGATTATTTTATAAAAATTAAGATAACTTTCTTCACCAAATCCAAGATGTTCCAAATCAAGAATCAATCCTTTTCTCCAATAATTCAAGACTGATAACATATTGGGGTTTTTAATTTCACAATTTTCAAATTCCTTGAGCAAATATCTAAACAATTCCATTCTTTCATTAAAATAATTACAATTCTGTCCCTCCCTTATAGCTGAAAAAAAAGAACCACAAGAAAAGCCATTCAAACAGTATAACTGTTTTGACATTATATTACGAAAATTCGTGCCACTGCTATAAAATTCTTTTTTTGTTTTATCATCTATTTTATAAGCTCGTCCTTCGTAGTCGCAAGATGTAATTATTTCAGTCGATAACGCCAATACATCAAGGAATGTCCCTATACCCTTAATTTTTTGAATTTCATCAAATTCTCCCGATCTAGCTGGCTCATCCTCTTTACTTCTAAATTGGTAAAGTATTTCGATGTGATCTTTCGAAATCAAATAAAGTAATTTCTGGAATCTTCCTTGATATTCGAAATTCCCACTGGAAGATTTTAACTTTATATATAAAATGTATTCATTCATTTTTTTAACTACTTTATTGGATTTTTTATGGTTAGTATGTTTTTGAATAAATTTAAATTCAAACAACATACTTTAAAGTCCTTTTCCTGACTTCGTCGTTTTTTGAAAAATCACAAAAACAACTGGTGATACTGGCTTGAATAAAGGATTGGGTCTTTACGATTAGGTGTCCCACTGATAAACTGGAAATATGTTTATCCGAAAAAAACCA
>Ga0209416_1000302_pt1 | contig 51729 bp, 76 predicted proteins | sample RifGroF1_FD_184001 | JGI IMG/M metagenome (GOLD analysis project Ga0209416, IMG submission 184001) | Groundwater microbial communities from Rifle, Colorado, USA - Groundwater F1 (SPAdes) (version 2) | ecosystem: Environmental > Aquatic > Deep subsurface > Groundwater | place: Rifle, Colorado... | reverse complement strand
CATTAAATGCCAGCGAATCAGACCTATCGCTTTTGAGACAGGCCCGGTTTGCCGTCAAGAATCACGCGTCAAACCCAACCGTCAAAAATAGGGTGCTTGCCACAAACAAGGCCTTTGAATCCGGACTCCTGTTCGTGAATAGTCGAGAATGCCCGACCGTGGCCGCATGTTTAGAACAGCAGCCCTATGATAAAAACGGGGAACCGGATAAGACATCCGGATTTGACCATCAAAACGACGCCAGCACGTATCCAATAGCATACGAGATGCCAATCAAAGATAAAATTTTCCATTTCAAGAGGTAACTCATGGGAACCAAAAAAACACAAATTGTTGAATCAACCGCCTTCAAAGCCCAAAAGCCAAACTATGTGATTTGGGAAGATTTCTGCGCAGGCGGCGTCCAGGTGGAAGGGAAAAAGGCATATCTCCCACAACACCCGTTTGAATCTGACACACAGTATAAAATCCGGCAGGCACTGGCCACATATAAAAACCACGCCAAACCGATTGTTTCCGTCTTCACGTCGGCCATCTGGCGGAAGAAGCCAAACCGGGACACCCTGCCGGAAGATTTGAAGGCCTATGATGCCAACGTCGATCTTTTCGGCACAAGCGCAGATATGTTCTTCCGGAACGTCAATCAAAAGGCGGCCGAAGTCGGTATCCGGCTTATCCTGGTTGATTCAAACAAGGCGCCCGATGGCGTGGAGGTCAAAACCAAGAAAGATTCTAAGGATTATAATATCAGGCCTTTCGTTGTCGATATCCCGGCCTTGTCGGTAGTGGCCTGGGGATTCAATGAGGACGGTCTGAATTTCCTGGTCATTGAGGAAAACACTGAAAAAGTGGTTGACCCTTTTTCAGATCCGGTTAAAGAGAGGTTTTTTAAGGTCTGGCAGCGAGACCGGTGGGATCGGTATAAGGAAACTGACAAAGAAGGCCTTGTGCTTGAATCATCCGGATTACATCCCTGCCAAGAAATCCCGGTAGTGCCGTGCTATTTCAAAAAGAAAGCTGAATTGATCGGTGAGTCTGCAATCTCAGACGTTACAAGCCTTTTGAAACGGATTTACATCATGGGGAACACTCTGGATAAATCCCTTTTTGATACTGCCTTCCCTCAGCAATATTTTTTCGGGTTTGAGAAAGAGGATATCGATTCTTACATCAAGGCGTCATCGAATGGGCTGGTGTCTTCAAATGAAAATGCTACATCCGGCTTCATTGAGCCAGAAGGCAGGGCATTTGAATCCCTGGAAAAGCAGATCAGGGCCGATGAACAAGCCATCAAAGAAATTGCGCTTCGGATGATCCGGCCAGACTCCAAGGTGGGTGAAAGTGCCGAGGCAAAAAAGATTGACAATCAGCAGCTTAACAGCCAGCTATCCGTTTTCTCCCAGAACTGCCAGGACGCAGAAAATAAATGCTGGGAGCTAATGAATAAATGGATCGGTGGGAAGTCGGAAACCATCGCTGTAGAATACCACAATGATTTTGACATTGAAACCATCACGGGTGATCTTCTCCGGGCTTTTGTCGAGTTGCGCCGGGATAAGAACATCTCGAAAGAGACTTTGTTGAAGATCCTGCAGAAAGCCGAGATCCCTTTTCCAGATGATTTTGATATTGAGTCAGAGATCGAAAAGATCGATGACGAATTGAGGTCGGCTGGAACCATGGGGAATCTTGGTAGCAGCTTTTTGACTGGGACGGGTAAATAAAATGGCTATCAAAATTGAACCGTGGGCAGGGCTTTCCGCTCAAACCTATGGTGACGGCAAAGGTAAGCACATCATAGCAAATCTTATTTTGAAGGCCAAAGATCTTCCTGTCCAAGAAATGCCTCTTGAGCATTTAAATATTTACAATATCGGTTTTGATTCTGACAGTATCAGAAAGTTTGTTTCTCACATGAAATCAATCATGAACGCAGATCTTGATTATCCCATTATCCTTGATGAAGATGGATATGTCATGGATGGTAGGCACCGAATCGCAAAGGCATTATTTGAAGGCAAAGAAACAATCAAATTTGTCAGATTCGAGAATACTCCCGACCCTGATTATTTACAGGTAGACGATGAAAAATAGGAGCATTCTCCTTGACATCCGTAATACATTAGACTACGCTGTATTGCATGAAAAAGACAATTCAAACCCGGCTCGATGATGAAGACATCCAGGAGCTTGAAAAAGAGGCTGAGAAAGCCGGGCATACGCTCAGCTCGTTTATCAGGTTCCTGGTTAAACGGTTTTTGGCTGAGGTTAAAAAGGAAAAAGGGGGGCAATAAAAATGATTGATTTGATTAATTTATTAATTTGTCTGGCGGTAATTATAACCATATTTCTGGTTTGCCGGGAAATCGTTTGCTGGTACTGGAAATTGAATCGGATCGTTGAGGTTCTTGAAGATATTCGGACTGAGATTAAAAAAGGGAATATCTTTTTAGACCAATGGGATTCAGAGGGGTTGCGGGTTGATGTGAAGTGGCCAAAGCCATGAAAAAGCGCCTAAAAAAAGACATCATCATCCCGGCCGGGACTATCATGTCACAGGCACCGAGGAAAACAGTACGCCACGGCAATGATCATTTTTCATGTACGGTCGGACTTTCCCCCGACTCTTCCGGATTGTTCGAATACTGCATCGATGATCCTGGACTTTCTGAATTCTTCGAGGATGTTGAAGATTGATCAGCCGGCCGCTTGATATGATCCAGCATTTTCTCATCCCAAACCGGGGCGTTTCTTTCCATCCTCCGCAGGTATGCGGCAACCAATGCCCCGGGCTCAGGGGAATATATACATGACATTAGGCGACACCCTCCTTAAAAAGATCATTCTTGCCCGTCAAGTCCAGTGGCAATACCAGCTTGAAAATTACACCGTAGAAGCCCTTAAGTCTATCACAAAATCCCTGGACAAAGCAAGGTCTGAATTGTTCGATTATGTCCAGAACCGGGATATAATTTTACCAGAAGGCAGAGAGGACAAGGTCTTAAAAGAGCTCAATAACCTGACATTCGGAATCCAGGAAAAATTGACCGGTGATATTTCCGAAGCCTCCGAGATTGCCGGGCAGGCCAGCTTGAGAGAATACGGTCAGATCATGTCTTTGGATGGTCGACTGGCAGAAACAGTTGGATTCAATACAGTGAGCCTCAGTGCCGCCCAACTCAAAGCCATGGTTGTTGATGTGCCGGTCGGCGGAAAGCTACTAAAGGATTGGGTGGCCGATAATTTTGAACGGCAGATAGTCGATGAGATCCAGACCGAGATCATGGCCGGGATGTTTAAGGGTGACAGCACAAAGGCCTTGGTTGACCGCCTGCGCGGCTCGTTCGGGATGCTGGACCATGAGGCCATCACCCTTACCCGGACATATGTGGCGAGTATGAACAACCGGGCCGCTGAGATGGTTTATAAAGCGAACTCTGACGTCATCGAGAAAGAGAGATGGATTTCGACTCTTGAGGTTTCCACAAAGACCGGTGCCGGTACGTGTTTTCAGTGTGCGGCGATGGACGGCAGAGAATGGCCGATAGGAACAGATCATCCGCGGCCGCTTGCTCATCAGCGCTGCCGGTGTTTCCTCGTTCCCATTACCAAGTCATTCAAGGCCCTCGGCCTCAACATACCAGAGCTCGAAGAAGCTGCCCGGCCCTTCAAAGTCGTCAACGGAATCCCGGTCGATGACGGCGGAAAGAAACGAGTGCTTGATTTCGGGATGTTCGACGGCAATGCACAGGCGTTCATCGAGTCCAAAGGGCCTCTTTTTATGAAAAATGTGGTTGGTCCCGGCAGAAAAGCCCTGATCGATGCCGGGAAGATTGAATTCAAGGATCTGGTTGACAAAGACGGGAATGTGGTTTTGTTGAAGGATCTGCCCAAATTGGATGAGTCCATAAAGGCGTATAGGTATCCTGACAGTACGGTTAAAGGATTAAAGAAAAGTTTACTTGATGCCGAGACCGGTATATACTTAAGAAAGACGGAAAAAGCATATCTTTTTGACCCAGAAGGAAAGGAATTGTTTAATAAATCTGGGAATAAAAACAGCGTTGGATTCACGCAAGAAGAGGCGAATATGATGAAAGGGAATATTTTGACGCATAATCACCCCTATGGGACGTCTTTCTCTCTTCAAGACATCAAGCTTCTTCTTAAAACGGGGTTAAAAGAGATCAGGGCCGTAGGGGCTGAATATAAATATGCCTTTTCTCTAAAAGGGGCATCCCAGGCCAAGGATGATGCCTTAAAAATGCTTGAAAAGGAATATCAATTATCAAACTCAACCGTTAAGGGCGACTTCTTAACAAAAATGGATAAGGGCGAAATAGATATCGAATATGCAGAAAAGAATCATGCCCATACTGTTTGGCTGAGAGTTAATAAATATTTACCGTGGATAGACTATAGGAGGAAAGAGTGGAAAAAGTAAAGCTTATGTTGGACGGCCCAGAGTCTGAAATCCCTGTATATAGTAGAACGTGTTTGGATTGCATCCATTTGAGAGATCGCCGTGGGGATGAAAGAAAATGCGATGCCTTCCCGAATGGGATACCTCTGGATATTTGGAATGGAGATAATCCCCATAATACAAAGCACCCCGACCAAAAAAACGATATTGTTTTCGAGAAAAGAATAAAATAGCCCACAATCCCCCGTCCCACAATATCCCAACCATTAAGGCTCAGGCTTAAAACCCTGGGCCTTTTTTATTCCTAAAAAACTTTCAAGCTTGTTTTCCAAAAAGCAAGCCCTGCTTTCCTTGCGGCAATCATCCAAACACCTTCATACTCATGGCATGTGCAAGATTCTCATCACAAAATTACGTTTAACAGATTCGGCAAGTATGCCGGAAGGATCGCCGCGGGATCGCGGGAAGGAAGGTAAGACATGCCTTGGAAAATGAATGGACAGCAGGTTGAAGTGAAAGACGGAAACCCGGTATGGATCGGTAAAGACGGGAAAGAATCCCCCCATGACGCCGGAGCCATATTGGATAGGCTCACTGAAGTTACCGGCGAGTCCGTGGCCAGGAAAAACAAAGTCAGGGAACTCGAATCTAAACTTGAGGTCTTATCTGGAATAGAAGAGCCTGAAAAGTTTATTGCAGATGCAAAGAAGGCCATGGTAACCGTCAAGAACCTGGATGATAAGCAGTTGATAGATGCCGGTAAGGTGGCCGAAATCAAGAAGGATCTTGAAACGAAGCTGGCCGAATCCCAGAAGACGTTCGAAGCCGAACTCAAAAAGCGGGATGACATCATTGCCGCCAAGAAAGAGGCCATCGAATCCAGAGAGATCAAGGGCGTCTTTGACCGGTCTTCATTCATTCCAGAAAAGTCAACCCTGGTCCCGTCGTTTGCCTTTGAATATTTCAGGCGGAACTTTAAAGTCTCTGAGGAAGAGAACGGCGAGATGTCGGTCATCGCAGTCCGTGGCGATGGCAAGGAAATCTTTTCCGCAGATCCGAAGCGGGCCGGGAAGTATGCCACGCCTGAAGAGGCAATTGAAATTTTGATTAACGAACATCCGGACAAGGACCGGCTCTTGAAGGGTACAACCCCTGGGAGCGGAACCAGGCCCGGAACACCTGGCGGGAAAACCACAATTTCCAGGCAACAATTTGACGGCCTGGACGCTACCTCAAGATCCAGGTTTATTAAGGATGGCGGGGCCGTTCAGGATTAAAAAAAAACAACAACACAGGAAGGTTAAAAAATGGGAAATACGCTTACCGGGTTAATCCCCGTACTTTATGAAGCCCTTGACGTAGTTTCAAGAGAAATGGTCGGGTTCATCCCGGCCGTATCAATGGATTCCAAGGCAGAGAGCGCCGCTTTGAATCAGACCGTGAGGTCTCCGGTTGTACCGGCGGCCACCACTGAAGATATCACTCCGGGTGCATCCCCTGCCGATTCAGGAGATCAGACAATCGGATATGTCGATGTGGTCATCACAAAATCCAAGGCTTCTCCGATTAGATGGTCCGGTGAAGAGCAGTTGAGCGTGGGCGGGAGTTACAACCCGATCATGATCAACCAGGCCGCCCAGTCCATGCGTGCACTGGTCAATCTTGTCGAAACAGACCTTGCCGATCTTTATATCGCTGCATCAAGGGCATATGGGACGGCCGCAACAGCTCCTTTTGGGACGGCTGGTGATTTCTCCGACTTTGCCCAGACAAACAAAATCCTGGATGACAACGGAGTCGCCAAAATTGACAGACAGCTTGTTTTGGGATCGGCCGCAATCGCAAATATCCGTGGGAAACAGTCCGGGCTTTTTGAAGTAAATCGGGCTGGCAATGATGACCTTTTGCGGCGCGGCATTGTAGGGGCAGTTCAGGGCCTTGATATCCATGATTCAGCCCAGGTTAAGGCCCACACCAAAGGCACCGGTGCTGGATATCTGGTTGATTTGGGTGCTGGGTATGCCGTTGGAACCACAACCATTCATATTGACACCGGTACCGGGACTGTTTTGGCCGGGGATGTCGTCACTTTTGCCGGAGACACCAATAAATACGTTGTCACAACCGGTTTTGCAGGTGACGGAGACGGGGATATCGTTATCGCTGCCCCCGGCCTCAGGCAAACGCTGGCAGACGGAGTTGCAATGACCATCGGCGGCAGTTCGACCGCCAATATGGGCTTTGCTCGCTCTGCCATCCAACTTGCTACTCGCTTCCCGGCAATGCCGAAAGACGCAAACGGGAAACCCATGGACTCCGCCGATGATGTCCTGGAAATAACCGACCCGAGGAGCGGTCTGACTTTCCAGCTCGCCGTTTACAAGCAGTATCGCCGGATTAAATACGAAGTAGGTCTTGCGTGGGGTGTGAAAGTTGTAAAGCCCGAACACACCATGATTTTGCTTGGATGATTTTAACTTTTAATAGTCTGGCCTGATTCATTCTCAGGCCAGACTTAAAAAAGGATTGCCATGAAACTTTTAGAGATATTCAACAAATCTGGGAAAAACGCCATCGTTGAAGCTGACTCAGAGGCTGAGAAAACCATGCGGGACTTGGGATACTCAGAAGAGAACAAGCCCAAGGCTGATACCAAGGAGCCAAAGGCAAAAGATAAGCCCAAGGCTGATACCAAGGAGCCGGTAGGGCAACCTGAAAAATGACCTGGTTAGAAGAACATTATCCTGATTCCACCATCGACGACTGGTCCCAGGCCACTACTGCGGAGGCTGACACCTACCACGCCTCCAGAGGGAATGCCCTATGGACCGGTACATCGACCCTAAAATCCCAGGCCCTGCAAAGAGCCTGGGACTACCTCAGGGGTCTGGATTGGCTGGATGATGTCTTTGACACTGAATTGCCAGCAGATATCAAAAATGCCCAGATCGTGGGAGCCCTGGAAGAACTAAAAAGCCCGGGTGTTTTATCCCCGGCCTTGACCGCAGACAATTATTTGTCTCTGAAAAAACTGCCCGGCGGAATTGAAAAACAGTACCGGCCAGGGGCACCCGTGAAAAAACGGTTCCTTGCCATGGAAGCCCTTTTAAAACCATACCTGCGGAGTTACGGCACGGTAGAATTGAGGCGGGGATAATGGCAACCGACTGGACGGCTGAGCAGGTTGGACTTTATGAAGATTTCCGGGAAGAAGGATTCCCGATGACCGTCCGGGTTCCTGGATCACCCGGGGAATATGTGGCGGAGATAGCCGGGTATGTTGGCGGTACAGACGCCGTTGATTATTCAACATACGGGATCAAGGCCAATTACGATATCAGTCAAATCGATGGTGACAACATCAAACAGAATGATATCAAACTGCTTTTCCCGGCCTATGGACTCCCTGCCGTTACTACCGACAATCAAATTCTGATCGGCGGAGTCATTCAGAACGTGGTCAATATCAAAGTCGTTGACCCTGGAAACGTGACACTCTTATACGAGGCTCAGGTCCGCTATGCTTGATGATATTTCCAGAAATGCGGAAGGTTTCGCCCGGTCTTTGATGGCTATGGCTGATTATGTTGACGGGTCCGTGGAAAAAGTCATCCGGAAAGCCTGCATTGATCTTTATCGACGGATTGCAACCCGAACCCCGGTTGAAACTGGAAGAGCAAGGGCGAGCTGGTCATTGACGACTGCCGACACCGATGAAGTGGCAGAAGATAAAAAATATTCTGAGCAGGAGCTTGTCGGGATTATCAACTCAAAATCAGCGGGATTCTCAGCAGAAATTTCAGACGGAGTGGTCTGGATAACGAACAATCTTGATTATATCGAATACCTGGAAAACGGGTCATCTTCCCTGGCCCCTAACGGGATGGTGGCAGTCTCTCTCGCAGACTTTGAAAATCATTTCAATAGTGCCCTGAAAGGCCTTGAAGGGTTGGTCCCGGCATGACGACCATCCACAGAACCCCATATGATATTCAAAAAGCCTTTGATAATTTCCTGGATATCAACTGGGGAGTCATCGAGACAACGGCTGTCAGAAAAACAAGCAACCCTGCCCCGGCTCTGCCTTATATCGAAGGTCATGTGATCTTTGGAGATGTTTTTGCCATTGAAACCATGGGGGCGGCGGAGAGAGTCGGAGTTTTTATCATCAATATTTTTACCAGAACAGATGCGGGGGACCTTGAGGGATACGCATACGGCGGCCAGATTGAGGCGCTGTTCTGGCATGAAAAAATAGATAACATCTGGTGTGAAAATGGTGACTTGCTGCCGTCAACCCGGAAGATCGGGAAAGACAATGACCGGCAGGCCTTCCATTTCCAAACCACAATACCTTTTTCAGTTTTAATGGAGTAAAAAATCATGACAAATACAGTTGCACGGGCCTTAGAGCATGTGGTCTTTGCTGTAAAAGAGACAGTCAAAGGCGTTGTGGCTCTCCCAACGGTGGCCGCTAATTTGATTGTGCCTGCCGGAGATGCAGAGATAAACCAGCAGCCCTCTTTTTCGGATTCCGAGGAAATCAACGACACCCTTGATATTTTGGAGAGGTTCCAGGACCAAACAGGGGCAGGATCATGGAGCGTTCCGTTTTACACAAGGCCATCCGGAGCTGCCGGAACACCTCCCATGGGTAAAGTACTTTTTGAATCACTCATGGGGGTTGAAACGATTGTCGGGGCTACGTCCGTTACATACGATCAGGCCAAGATAAAACCCTCCTTCAGTTTGTGGATCAAAAAAGGTCATACTGTCTTTTTTGGAGCCGGGGCATGTGCCGAAAGCTGTAAGCTTAATTTTGTAAACACTGGAGCCTCAAAGGTTGATATGTCTGGCGGGTTTATGCGGATGGGCTGGGCCGGGACATCGGCCGCAAGCGCAGCAACCGCAGACGGCACAGGGGCCGGATATCTGGTTGACCTGTTGGCCGGGTATGCTGTCGGGGCCACCACGATTCACGTTGATACCGGGACCGGGACAATCCTGGCCGGGGATGTGATCAATTTTGAAGATGATTTGACGGATTATTTTGTGGAAACCGGTTTCGCCGGTGACGGAGACGGAGATATCATATTGAGGGCTCCCGGTCTTGTGGAACCACTGGCCGATGGAAAAACAGTCACCCTTGCAGGCAGTTCAAAAATCTCTGTTGACAACGGCAAGCTTTTTACGGCCGACGCCCTGATCCAGATTGCGACCGACACCAACACCAATGCAGGATATCAAATTGATTCGGTTTCCGGAAACGATTTGTTTATGAAAGAGGCCGTGACCTGTGCTGACAATGCCGTCATAAAAGGCTTTTTGCCGGTGGGTCTCACCCCGGTAGGTGTTCCGCTCGAAAACAAGAACCTGGCCATAACCATTGGCGGAGCAGCGAAGAACATCAAGAGCTTGTCTGTTGATATTTCCTCCCCGGTCGCCTGGCAAACAGATGAAATCACCACGTCCGGTTATGTGGAAGAATTTGTCGAGGATAAGCGGAAAATTTCTCTCTCCCTTGACATCCTTTTCCGGGAACAGGATTTGGCCCTCTTCGCAGATGCTGTCAATAACACCAGGGTTGCAATAGTGGCCGTCAATTCAGACGGAGCGGGGGAAATATGCACGGTTAATTTGCCTTATTGCGAGCTTGAGGTTCCGAGCGTACAGACATCCAGCCCGACTGTGAGCCTGTCCATAACCGGCGGCGCCTTCGGCTCTGTCGGCGAGGATTCCTGCACCATCGTATTCACTTAATTTAACGCCTTGGGCAGATAGGCCAAAAGCCGAAAAGGGTTTTATCCTTTCCCCCTTCTGCCCATTCCCACAAAAAAAAGGATGACAAAAAAAAGGATGACAAAATGAAGATCAGAACCAAACAAAAAGAGCATGAAGTAAAAATCAAATGGCAGGGCAAGGAATGGCAGTTTACTGTTTTGCCTATGGACCCTGAAGAAAGTAATGCCCTGCTTAAAAAATATACCGGTTATGAAATGATTAAGGGCCAACTCATGCCGGATACCGATTTCCTGAGCATGAAGATCGAGAAGGTCCAGAAGACCATTAAAGCCTGGCCGTGTACGGATGAAGATGACAACCCCATTGATTGCAATGATGAGAACAAAAAAACGGCCTTCCTTTTAAACCCGGATCTCATCAATCTGGTTATGGACAAGGCTGCCGAAATCGCATCCGGCATTGTTGAAATCAAGGAAGAAGAAAAAAAAACCTCATAAAGTGGACGAAATGGGAATTTGACCCGCAGGCTGACTATGATTGTGAAGAATGCAGCAAAACATATGAACTTGAGAACGATTCCCCTCCATGCGAGAGCTGCGATAAGCCGCGGTTTATTTTGCCATGCAACCAGCTTGCAGTCAAAATTTGGGGGGCCTGCGATGGTCTCAGGGGGTTTGATATCGGCATGAACGGAGCAGTCAAAAAGATGTTGACCGGGGATGATATAAAAACGATGTGCGATGTTTACCACGGCAGCATAGAAGATTTTGAAAAGGCGATCCTGGTCGAAAGAATTGCGTACCCCTTTATTGTGAACGGATGATATGGCCGGACTTAAGATAAAAATAGATACCTCAGAGGCGGAGAAGGCGTCTCAACGGCTTAAAAAGGATCTTAATCTTTTGGGTAGAGAGGCCGTTTCTGGTGAAAAAGATATCAGGCAGCTTGAATCTCGTATCCACAAAGGGATGGGTTCTGATATCGCTACCAAAAGCATTAAATCCCTTACAGTGGCCTTGTCGGCCATGGGGATTGCTGCCGGGTATGCCCTTAAAAGATTGGTGGAAGAATCCATTAAAGCTGCCTCAGCCCTTGAGGAAGTCAGTTCAAAATATTCAATTGTTTTCCAGGGACAAACCCAGGCCGTAGACGAGTGGACTAAAAAGCTTGTTGATGGTTATGCCATGTCTACCCGTGAGGCGAAGCAATATCTTTCATCCATTCAAGATTTGTTGGTCCCCATGGGCATGCAGGCCAGGACAGCGGCAAACCTTTCAAATGAAATTGTTAAGCTCGCAGCAGATCTTGGCTCATTCAATAATTTACCTACCGCTCAGGTCATGGATAATATTCAATCCGCATTGGTGGGTGAATATGAATCCATGAAAAAATATGGGGTTATCCTCAACCAAACCCTGATCGAACAGGAAGCCCTAAATATTGGATTGGCTGATACTAAGAATGCCTTGACTATAGCAGATAAGGCTCAGGCGGCATACAGTTTGATCGTTAAATCTTCGGCGGCTGCCATGGGCGACATGGACAGGACTGCGGATGGATATGCAAATACAACAAAACGGCTAAGCTCTGAGTGGGAGGATTTCACGGCGGTGCTGGGTGAAAAGTTTTTGCCGGTTGCCAGTAGTGTAAAGGGATTTTTCGCGGACATCCTTGACAATATCACAGCTTCAATGAAACCAGATTCGGTAGTGAAATTAACCTCTACCTTGTCGGTTTTAGAAAAAAAATTAAGAGAAATCCAGGAGCCTGGTAATTTTTTGCCTGGCATAGACGATGAAAGAGTCAGTGTTTTAAAAAAACAGATCGAAGACATCAGAACAAAGATAGAGGCTTTAAATTCCAGCGTAAAAGAGAACTCCCTTTTTGAATCCGGAATCATGAAGGGCAAAGATGATAATTATCATGCCCCCGTTGTAGGCCTATCCGAAAAAGAAATATCAGCTCAAAAAAAAGATGCAGAAGACAGAAAAAAAGCTCTTGAAGGCATCCAGCAGGAATATGACAAACTCTCCATCACCACCGGCCAGTACGCCGACCAGGAAAAACGCTTAGCCGATCTGTCCGTTGATCAGTGGTATGCCGACCAGCTTAAGATTCTGAAGGCCACCACGCCTGAGCTGGAAAAGATAGTTGCGCTTAAGAAGCTCCAAAATCAGCAGGAAGAGAATTTCAAGAACCGGTATTCAAACAGAGACCTGGGGATGACCTGGGATGATTCTGATCTGACCCTTGAAAAAATCAGAGAGAATACGGCAGCCTCCGATATAGCCAACCGGGAAAGAATCAAAACAGAAACTGAAACTATGCTGGACGAATATTTCAATGACATCGAGCGGATGGAAGATGAATTTAAAGAAACGTCCTTGGCTATGCAAGACGTTTTCTCAGGGGTGTTCAGCAACATGTCTTCCGAGGTTAATGATTTCTTTTGGGAAGCTGATTTTAGTTTTTCAAATACATTCAAATCTTTTTCAAAAATGATAACCCAAATGATTATCCAAATGAAAATAGTTCAGCCCCTGTATACCTCTCTGTTTGGTACGTCCAGTTCATCCGGGGGTCTGTTGAATAGTCTATGGAGTGGGGTTACAGGGTTGTTTAGTGGGGGCAGTTCAAGTGGGTATGTTGGTTTCCATAGCGGTGGGGTTGTCGGATCTGGAGAAGGGACCATGAGATACGGGGTAAGTCCTTCTGTTTTTAACAATGCCCCACGGTTTCATGACGGGTTAATGCCGGACGAATATCCAGCAATCCTTAAAAAAGGCGAGGGGGTTTTCACCGAAGGCCAAATGAGTGCCATGGGCGGTTCTTCTGTCTCTGTTAACGTCGTTGTCCAGAATAACACCTCTTCAAAAGTGGAGGTTGCGGAAACGCAAACCGCTTCAGGAGGAAAGGACATTATTATTATGATTGATGAAGCCCTGGGCAGCATGGTTTCCGGCAATAGGGGTAAACTATCCCAAGTTTTAAACCAGAGGGGTTTACGCCCCCAAACGGTGGGGAGGTAATCTATGGCAACTTGGCCGGCTTCATTACCGCAAAGACCGAGCTTCTTTGACGAGTCTTTTGCAGATACAAGCATCCGCACCAGCATGGATGTCGGTCCTGTCAAAACAAGAAAGAGAACATCGGTAGGCTCAAAGCCGGGCCAAGTAACTTTTAGCGGTATGACAAGTACTCAAGTTGATATTTTAGAAACTTTTTATAAGGAAACCCTTGGATCTGGGACGCTCCCTTATGATTGGTTACACCCCAGGACGGGATTAAACAAATCATGGCTTTTTACAGGTCCGCCCAAAATAAAGCGCATGGGGAGGACTCTTAAATATTATGCTGATTTTGGCTTAGAGGAATTGCCATGAGAACCGTAAGCACCAATTTTCGGGCAGCCGCTTATGCACAAAATACGGATGAAGTACCGGTTTTGTTGGTTACAATGGATCATGTAAACCTAACGGCTCCTATTCGCGTTAGCACCGATAACGCAGATACCTTTGATTTTGAGGATGAGACGGTTCGAGGGACAGTCAGTGTTGGAGACGAATTTGTTTATTATCCGATGCAAATTGTCCTCCCCGATGATTCTGAAAACAGCGTTCCATCTGCCAGTTTAACAATTGATAACACAGATCTTCGAATAATGCGGGAGATTCGGCAGATGACTGATTCACCCACCATCAAAATGCAGGTGGTTTTGGCGTCGTCCCCGGATACAATAGAGGCTGGATTCGAAAATTTTAAATTTGACACAATCGATGCAGATGCTTTGACAATCAATGGCAAGTTATCCCTGGACCACTTCTATAAAGAACCTTTCCCAGGAACCAGTATGTTACCTTCAAATTTTCCGGGGATATTTTGATTAATTTAAAAGAATATTCCAGAGTTCCTTTTTTAGAAAAGGGTCGCAGCAAAGAGGGTTGGGATTGTTGGGGCTTGGCCTATGTCCTGTACAAAGAAGCCCTGAATATTGGCCTGCCCTTGTACCTGGAAGATTACGTCAGCACGGGACAGAAAGACATTATTGGAACCCTGATAACTGATCAGTTGGCCGTGATGTGGGAAGAAACCAAGGCCCCTGAAGAATTCGACATTGTGAATATTCGTCTCCGGGGCCGCCCCATGCATATCGGGGTTTATTTGGGCAAAAACAGGTTTATTCACGCCCTTGAAAACTCAGGGACGGTAATTGAGCGGGTTGATTCCATAATGTGGGAAAACAGGATAGAGGGATTTTTTAAATATGTCGGTTAGAATCACAGCTTGTGCCAATCCTTTTTCAATGCAACGGACAGAAACTGTTGTGGCTGAAGGGATAACCATCGCAGAAGCTTTGGCTACATATGGTTTCCCTTCCTGGGTTAACTGCGGGGTATGCCTAAACGGGGCTATTATCCGGGGCAGCGGGTATCATAAAGTTTTATTTGCCGGGGATCGATTAACCATTAACGCCATGCCCGCTGGTGGCGGTGGAAGTAGCAAGAATCCATTAAGAACTCTTTTGACAATAGCGGTGGTAGCTGTTGCTGCGTATACTGGGCAGGTGTGGGCGGCAAGTCTTGCGAAGGCTGGGTATGGGGCGGGTATCGTAGGTCTTGCCCAGGGGGCAGCAACAGCCGTTGTTGGTGCCGTCGGCATGCTGGCTGTAAACGCCATAGCCCCCCCTGTTACCGCATCTATCGCATCGGCTACCCAGTATTCTTACAAGGATAGCCCCACATATGGCATCGGAGCCGCCACCAATCAAATAAATCCATATGGCCCGGTTCCGATTTTGCTCGGAAAATATCGGATTACTCCGCCTTACGGCGCACGACCATTTACAGAATCGTCCGGTAATGATCAATATGTTAACATGCTGTTTTGTGAAGGTCACGGTCCCATTGTCAAGACAAATTTAAGGCTGGGCGAAACCGCCCTGGAAGATTTTGACGACGTTACCACCGAAATAAAAGACGGCAGTGATTCATCTCAGGTATCGCTTTTCCCCAGCGATGTTTACCAGGATGATTTGTCTATTCAATTGACATACGCGAACGGGTGGCAACAGAGGACCACTCAGCCCAATGTGACCAGAATTCTTTTGGATTTCACTTTTCCGAACGGTATCGTAGAAATATTGGACAGTGGAAAAAGAATAACAAATTCAGTTACGTTTCAGGTGCAGTCAAAATTAACATCTGCCTCTGCTTGGACGAACCACGGTACTTTTACAAAAACGGGCGCCACCACTTCTACGATCCGGCACACCTTCCCCATAAATGTGGCAATCGGTCAATACGATGTTCGTGTTGTTCGGGTTACTGGAGACCCCACAAGTAGTCAGGTCATAAACGCGTCTTATTGGACAGCTATCCGGTCGTACCAGCCTGGTTGGCCCATAACCGAGCCATTAACAAGCAAAACAGCGGTCAGGATTAAAGCCACTGAGCAACTCAACGGCACCCCAGATAATTTCAACTGTATTGGGTCTTTGAAGTGTTTGGATTACACACCGAGCTCAGGGACATGGGTTGTCAGAGAAACAACAAATCCAGCCTCCCTTTATCGATATGTTCTCCAAGGTCCTGGAAACAAACGCCCTAAAACAGATTCTCAAATAAATTTAACCAATTTGGCCGAATTCTGGGAACATTGCAATGACAACGGTTTTGAATTCAGCCATTACGTGGATTATCGGTCAGACATAGAAACTATTTTAGATATGATAGCCGCTTCTGGTAGAGCCGCAAGGGGATACGTGGACGGCAAGATTGGGGTCATCATGGACCGGCCCCAAACAAGTTATGCCCAGACATTTACTCCCCGGAACTCCTGGGGCTATAAATATGAAAAGCTGTTCACTGATTTACCCCATGCCTTTCGAGTAAAATTCCGCAACAGGGACAAGGATTACCGTGAAGATGAGATCATGGTCTATGACGATGGGTATTCCTCTGCTAATGCGACAAAATTTGAAGAGCTATCTCTTTCAGGGGTCATCTCTTCTGATTTGGCGTGGAAGCACGGAAGATACCATATTGCCGTTGCTCGGTTAAGACCGGAGCGTCATACTTTTTCCGCTGATTTTGAACACCTGGTATGCACTCGCGGGGATTTAATCGCTTTTCAAAATGACGTGATTGCCGTTGGTATGGGTTCTTCTCGGGTTAAATCTTACGAATTTGACTTACTTGAAGAAAATATTGTATCGATTACGGTTGATGCCGAGTGCATAATGACAGCCGGAAATGTATATAGTATCAAGGTTGCTAAGTTTGACGGCACATCTGTAACAATACCCCTGGAAACAATTGAAGGAGCTCATACTGTTTTAACCGTCGAAGGTGATTGGCCCAATCTTTCGGCATACATTCCTGATGCGGGGGCCTTGGCTATGTTTGGGGAAAGGGAAGAGATTTTTATCGAGTTGATTGTTAAGGACATCAATCCGATCAGCGACTTGTCGGCTGAATTGGTCTGTATTCCACACGCCCCGGAAATACACGAAGCCGATCAAGGGACAATTCCCCCATTTGAATCTCATCTTTCCGATGAGCAGCAGTTGTCTCCGCCAGTGATAAAGACGATTAGAACCGGAGTGGATCTGGTTGTTATAAAAAGCGACGGGTATATTCCCAGGGCTGAAATATTGCTTAAACAAGCTTCTACTTTTTCGTCTGGTGTATCTATAGACGTTTTGTATAGGATTTCTGGTACAGACGATTGGGTAAAACCGGTCGTAGAGGATGTCACTGGTTCCAGCGTGATTGTTTCAGGCATTTCTGAGGGGTACTATTATGATTTTAGGGTGAGATTTAATCATCCGTCTACGATTCCCTCTTCATGGGCTTATTCATACGCGGTTTTGATCGTGGGGGTGACTGCCCCTCCTTCGGATGTAAGCGGATTTTCAATTAATATTTTGGATGCCGCGGCGCATTTATCATGGGATACTCCGATAGACAGAGATATTTCTCATTTTGTTCTGAGATACTCAACTAAAGTGTCGTCTGCGAATTGGGCTTCATCTTCTATTTTATTGCAAAAAATTCCAGGTAATTCCACTTCTGTTACGGTCCCGGCAATGAAAGGCACCTATTTAATAAAAGCCGTGGATATTGCTGGCAATGAAAGCGTAAACGCGGCCCTTATAGTTACAGAGATTGCAACCCTGTTAAACATGAATGTTATTGAGATTATCACGGAAGATCCGAGTTTCAGCGGAGTTAAAGATCAGGTTGAGGTTGATGGTCTGGGGTATTTAACCCTGTTGGGTTCCGATGTTTTTGATAGAGCAGATTGGTTCGAGGTCGATAATTTTTTTACTGGAAGCTCCGGGGATTCCGGAACCTATTATTTTGATTCCGGGATTGACCTTGGCGGGGTGTATACATCCAGAATCACGCCCACGATGGTCCTTACCGGGCTTTCCACATTAGAAGATGTTTTTGCCCGTGAAGATTGGTTTGAGGCTCTGGATTTCTTCGGGGAGGTCTCCGGAAAATATGAAGCGAATTTATATATTAGATCAACAAATGACGAACCGGCAGACTCCGGCGCTGTTTGGACTGATTGGCAAAGATTTATCATAGGGGATTACCCTGGAAGAGGTCACGAGTTTAAGGTAGTGTTGATTTCACATGAAGCAGGCATCGCTCCAGGTATAGGCGAATTGAGCATCGAAATAGACATGCCTGACCGGGTAATAGCAGAAGACGATATCACAGTTACTACAGCCGGGCACGCAGTAACTTTTTCCCCGGTATTCAAAGCTTTGAAGGGGGTTGCTGTTTCGGGCCAGGACATGGCTACCGGCGATTATTACAGGATAACATCAAAATCAGAAACAGGATTTACTTTAACTTTTTACAATAGTTCCAATGCAGCAATTGAGAGAACCGCTGACTACGTGGCTATTGGATATGGAGGATTGCAATGAGTCAGGCAACAACTTGGAGCGTACCCTTAGTTTCCCCGGCGTCTCCCACAACTATGGCCACAAGGATGGATGAGAGCTTAAACGCTTTGCTTTCTGGCCACAAGGGGAGTTCGCGGCCAGCTTATGCGGTGGCTGGCATGGTATGGGTAGACGATACTGCCACGCCCTGGATTGTGAATGTTTGGACCGAATCGGTGGATATCCCCATTGGGGAAATAAACGCGACTACTGAAGAATTCTTTCCGTATACCGGAGCTGGACTGGCGGTAACGGAAGGCAGGATGATAGGAGAACCGTTCGCCCTATTCGACAATATAACTGGTGTTTCTGCCCCTGATAATTCAGGTACGCGAAAATTCATTAAACTGACCGCTGGTTTAACTGGTTCAGGGGCATACAATGAAGGTCTACTAACGAACGAATCCGTCACCGGGACGGCGCCTCTTGTTGAGGCAACCGCCGAAATAGCAACAGGTCCCCTCGCCGGTCAGACTGTCCACCTCATGAATTCAGAAGGATCGTTTTTAAGGGCCGGTACAAATGCAGGAGTGTTACAACAAGACCAGATCCAAGGCCATTGGCACAACCAGCATGAACTCACTGGATCAACCATTGACTTTATAGGTGGGTCATCCGCTGACTATGGTTTAAACACCTTAGCAACTGGAACCGCGATAGCCTCGGTTCATGAGGCCAGGTCGGATGGCACTAACGGAACGGTGAGACTTGGCACTGAAACCAGATCAAAGAACGTGTCAGCAACCTTTTATATGAGGATAGTATAATGCCATACATAAAAGAAGATAAGATAAGCACTGAGCCGTTTTCAGGCGGCATTGAAATCACCGAATCAGAATATCAGCAGGCTTTAGAAGCTAAGTTGAACGGCCAAGAAGTCAAGGTCCAATCGGGGGTCTTGAAAATTCTGAGTTCTGAGAAAAAATCAATATGGTCAACCTCTGATAAATCCAAAAAGCAAATTTCAGTTGATGCTGATATCCCAGACGGTTACTCCGATATTGAACCAGGGAAGTTTGACGAATGGACTGATGGCCAATGGGTTATAAATTCAGAGGCCCATAAAAAATCCCTCAAAGTTCAATACTGGCGAGAGTATCTTGACTATCTGGACCTTGGATTTGAGTTCAGAGGGGTTCTCTATCAATGCTCACCTGATGATATTGATGATTGGGAGAAACTTAAAATATACATTGAGGCTCTTCCTGGAGAAACAGTAACGCAGCTTAGGGGCGCTGACAACAGTATGAATGACATCACTATTGCTGATTTTTTGGCATTTTTTGTTCCGGCTTTGGGCCAGCACGTCATGGCAGCGCGGCGGATTTATTGGGCCAGGGTGGATGCGGTAGTTTAATGGGTATAAATGCGGGAACTTAAAATTAACTTAATAAGGACTAAAAAGTAATGACAATAATCGACGATATACTGGCACTTGACCAGAAAGAAAAAGATTATTTTGCTTTGAACGGCAGGTATGTTCAATGTCTTCAAACGCCAGAAACTATACCCCTTGCTGGAAGTGAAACGGTTTTTATAAAGCTCCGGAAACCAGGAGATGAAGTGGATGAGATTGAGTTCATTCCCGCCGCAAAAGACTACGCATTCGCGGTTGATGTGTGGTCTATGAAAGAAGGGACTAACACAACAACAGGCTTTATTATCAAGGCCAAACGCGACCTTAGTAACGGAATAATTGAAACAGTAACCAAAGGAGAATCATTATGAAAAAAATTGTTTTATTGGTCGTTGGGTTGTTTATTTTTTGTACCTCAGCATGGGCAGACATTACTGCTCATCCGAATTATCAGAGTATCAGATCCAGAAAAAACATCATCGTAGGCTTAATTAAAGGTCAACAGGCTGTGTATTTTGCCCAACACGGGCGATACTTCCAAGGGCTTTTAATTCCCTCTCAAGTAGCATGCAATGGATCTACAGAAGTAGGAGTTGATTATGGTTCTCATCCAGACGACCAGTCAGATTCGTGGGGTACTTGGTTGCCCGATGTTTTTAATGATGATTTTCGCACAATTTTTAACGTCCGAGTAAATGTCATTCAACGGTTAGAAGAGCACGGCTATGAAATTTTGTTCTCTTTGGTAAAAGAAGGCCTTGGCCCAGACCCTTACGGGCAAGATGGGGATTTGTGGAAATATAGATATGTTTATGGACCTCTTCACGGCAGCGGGGGCATAACTGACGACTGGTACATTGAACCCCCGGAGGTAGAGCCTTAATGGCTAACGATTTTACAGGAGATCCCAATTGCGTCGCTCTATGGCGTTTTGAGCCAACCAACTTGCTGGCTGATTCTATTGGTACGAACGATATATCTGATAACAACACGATTGCCTCAAACACTACTGATCATATAGAGGGGGCAGGCTGTGCAGATTTTGAGCAGCTTAACGATGAGTACGGTGATATTCTTGATGCCGATCTGTCAGCAGGCTTCCCTTTTAAGAGTGGAGACACAAATAAAAAAATAACCGTGTGTGGCAGGCTTAAATTTGAAACAGCCAATACCACTCAGTACATATTATGTAAAGGAGAGAATGGCACAAACAAACGAAGCTTTGCTATATACAATAATAACAATAAGTTGGGTGTTCTGTTGGGTTACAGTGGAGGAGCTTCTTTTGAAAGTGTTTACTTAACTTCAGCGGTATTAGTCGGGCGGTTTTACAGCTATGGAGCGACATATGATGACTCAGACAAAAGCTACCGGTTACGCGTTTGGGATCATACAGCCGATGCTTTATTACAAGAAATAACCGGAAATTTCACAAATAATGTCAATATAGAAGACGGTAGCCTATTCATTGGGTCTCGGGATGGTGGGTCGGTCTCCTTTGATGGGTTGATGGATGAGACAGTTGTTTTTAATGATATCAAAACCGCCGATAAAATAGATCAGATCAGGGCTGGTACTTATGCACCAGGCGGTTCAGCTTTATCGCCTATAGAAGGTAATTTGGCCGCTGCGGTCGATATGTCATCAACCATGATGGGCAAGATAGGATCAGGCGGCCAGGTCAATACAACCGCCGGACAGTCTATCATGGCCCAAGCTGGCCAAGAAGGTAAGCAGGGTTCAGTTGACTCAGCTTTTGAAGCATTCCTTTCTATCCTGGCCGGAAAACTCGGCAATCAGGGTGCTATTGATTCCACTGTATCTTTAACCGGGCTCCTGTTCGGCAGCACGGGAGAAGTCCAACCGCTTTTTGAGGGAACATTGTCCGGGGCCGCCGGCGTAATGGCTGCCGAATTATCTGGGCAAACCGGTATCAGCGGAGAGCTTTTATCTCAAATTTTAACAGGGGCCTCTTTGGCCGGGCAGCTTGGCGGATCAGGATCATATACTGTTCAGCTTGCAGGGATTTCAGCTCTCCTTGACGGTCTGCTTGGAGTATCAGGTGAGATTTCTACGAGCATTTCAGCCGGTGCGGACATGGCTGGCAAACTGGGAATCTCTGCCGAGCTGGTTGCCTCTTTAAGTGATTTCGGCTTGCAGCTTATCGAAATATCCAGATCAGAGCGGATTTATCAAATTATTATATCAACTAAAACCGGCCGGGCGGTCTTCTTGGCGCCCAAAACCGGGACAATAAATATATCAACAACATCATAAAGAGGATTTTATCATGACGCTTGGCATTAAAGTAGAGATTCGAAACGGGTTTTTGGATGACATCAAAGCGGCAATCGATGCTGGATCAGGGGCCGGGAAACTTAAACTTTACACCGCCACCAGACCGGCCACTGGTGCTGCGATTACAACCCAAACGCTTCTGGGAACAGTTGTTTGCTCCGATCCGTGCGCCCCGGCTGCCGATGCCGGGGTTCTAACTTTTTCGGCTTTTACGGATGATGAAGATGCCGATGCTTCCGGGGATGCCACATGGGCCAGGTTAACAGATTCATCTGACAATTTTGTAGCCGATGCCAGCGTGGGGATATCCGGCTCAGGGGCTGATATAATCCTCAATTCAGTTTCAATTGCGGCCGGTGGAATTATTAGAATCACATCCGGTACGCTGACTGCCGGGAACGCGTAGTCATGGCTGATATTGTTGGGGAGGGGAAATCCTCTTCGCATCCATATTCTCTGTTGGATGCCGATGGAGTTACTGTAGAATCCGTAGAAGCACTAAAATACAAAGTTTCAGATGGCGTTACTGACCTGGTGCCCTGGACAAATCTGCCACTGACCGGGATCGGAACAATAGAAGTTCCTGGCCCGGTTAATCGGATCAGTTCGGCCAATCTGAATAAACGATATCTCACCATTTTTGCAGTTCATGATGGCGGGAGGCATTTGCCGGAGGAGATCGTTTATTTAATCAATCCACTGGTGGGGATTGACCATGATACTGTGCCGACAACATGATAAGGGTTAAGCTTTCTAATCTTTTTTTTGGCATTTCCAGTCTGTTCAAGGCCCTGGGAACTTTAATCCGGACAAAAGATAAAACCGTCCTGGTAGCAATCCTACCACTTCCAGGATGGTTTATCCTGGATGAATGTATTATCCACCAAACGCCATTGGAAAGCAAAAAGCTGATTGGTTTTGATTGGCATTACTGGCCCATGCCGAACGATTGGATAAAGGAAATGCAGGAACTGAAAAAAAGCCAAGTTGAAAAGGGGATTAACCGTAATGGATTTTGAGCGGATTGTAATGATTGTTGTGGGCGGAGCGGTAGGGTTGATGTTCGGTCTTATTGGAAAGGCGCTGTGGGATCACCAGAAGGTCGGAAGAGTTGAGAGAAGAGCCGTTTACACCCTGGAAACGGATTGTGAAAAAAGGCGCCTTGATTGCTGTGTTCCTATTTTAAAAAAAGATATCGCTCAAATGGATACCCGGCTTAAAGAAACAGAAAAACAATTAGGACAGGGCAGAAGCGATTTTAAAATTATTATCGAAGACATCTCCTTGGTTAAACAGTCTCTCGCAGGCATGCCCAACCACGCTGAGTTTGAAGGAATGAAAAGGGATTTGGCTGCGGTCAGTAAAAGCTTGTCCGGCATTGAGGCGGTTATAAAATACGTTTTAGATGACAAAAAGAGGGGTGAATGATGGCGGATTTTAAACCATGTTTTGAAAAAGTAATGGCGCTGGAAGGTGGCTATAAGATTACCAATGATCTGGTGGACCGGGGAGGTATGACCTATGCCGGGATATCCAGGACAAGGCACCCTGCCTGGCCTGGATGGGCCAAGATCGACCGCAAAGAATTTGATGATGAATTAAACGGTATGGTCGAGGTCTTTTACAAAATAGAATTCTGGGACAAGTTCCAGGGAGATGTGATCGGTTCCCAGAGCGTGGCCTATAACCTATATGAATTCGGCATCAATGCTGGCATCCAGATGTCCATTAAACTTTGTCAGAAAATCATTGGTGTCGCTGTAGACGGAATTTTCGGACCGGCATCCATGAAGGCCTTGAATAAATTTGCGGCCGGAGAAAAGGACGAAAAGATTTTTGTTTTGTCTTTCAGTCTTTTAAAGGTGCTGCGGTATAACCATATCACCCTTAATGATCCCAGGAGGGAGCATGATCTGCTCGTATCCAACCAGAAATTTATTTGTGGTTGGCTGAATCGTGTTGCGGCTGGCCTGGAACATTGGGGTCTCAGGTATCCGTAGGGGGCATGGAATGTTCAGGGCCTGTCCGACTTGCCAAGGCTGGGGCATACCTATTGGGGCAATGGTTTTGCGGGTTGAGGCCTGCCCCAGGTGCAGGGGGTCAAAAATAATTAATGAATACACTGGGCTCCCCGGATGGATGGACGATTTATCAGAATTAACAGAAGATTATCAAAAAGAAAGAGGTGAAAATGTCCTTTGATTGGAAAAAAACACTCGGGACTGTGGCACCCGGTATTGCCACAATGTTGGGCGGGCCCCTGGCCGGTACAGCCACAAACGCGCTTATGTCTTTTTTTGGTATTGACGCTGGGGCCGTAGATGTAGACGATCAAATTCAACAGGCCGTTCAAGCCATGACGCCTGCTCAGATGATCGAGCTTAAAAGGGTGGAAAACGAGCTGCTTGTCCAGCTCAAAAAGGCAGACATTGACATTTTCTCCGCAGAGGTATCAGACCGGGTTTCTGCCAGGGAGCAACATAAAATTTCATGGACTCCGTCTATCTTGACATATCTTCTTATCCTTTGCGCCGGAATCATCGTCTATTTTGTCATGACGAATAGCCTTGAAGGAGTGCAAAACGCGGATAAGGGCCTGGTGGGAACCGTAATCGGTTACGTTTTCAGCGAACTGAAACAGGCCACTGGATACTGGCTCGGGTCCAGCTTTGGAAGTTCTCAAAAGAACTATACTATTCAAGGTGCATTGAAAAATCAAGGTCCGGTTTAAGCCGTCAAACAGGGTGATAGCCTCCCGGATCGGAGGCGGATCACCCTGGCTGGTTACTTTTTAAATCCTGATACTTTTCGAGCAACTCCTGAAGTAATGGTTCGATAACCTTCTCTTTAATAAATTCCTCAACATATTTTCGATATTCTTCCGGACAGTGTTTTTTAACCCAATCGGCGATACCCTCTTCAAAAGCGTCATGGATTTGCTGGTCTGGATTTTTTTGCAATTTGTTATTCCTTTTTATATTGGCACGTCTGATTCGAACCGAATCACCGCCAGCCAAACCCGGATGCTATAGGCAGTGACATTTCCGGCTAATGGAGAGTACACCTTTCCCATTTAGTTGCCATAATGAGCCCAATCTCTCTACGTGCCAATTTTTAATAATATAAGTCAATCCATATCTAAAATCAATTGGATAAAGCTGGTTGGGTTAAATTCTTAAATGTGCTGTGCATGTGCTGACCTATCATTTCATAGCCAATATTGACAAGGCTTTTCGGGCGTGACTGCGGGTTCAACTCCCGCCGCTGAAAATAAAATAGAATTGTTCTCCAGGTCTTGCGCTTAGTCTTGCGCTTTTACTATAAAATATGTAAAATACGCCTGTTTTGATAAAATCGTGCAAACCAAAAACCGCCCATTCTAAAGGGTTTGACTGTGCATCAAGGATGTTTGAAAATGGCGGTCTGCTGACTACGAATCAGGGGGTCGGGGGTTCGAATCTCTCCGGGCGCGCCACCAAAATAAAGGGTTTCCGCTTCCAGGTGTAAACCCTTTTCCTTTTAGTCTTGCGCTGAAGTCTTGCGCTTTTTAAAATTAAGCACATTTTCAACTCCATTTAGAGAAATATCCAACCTGTCCATTGCCTCCTGATCCGATCCCTTAATTGAATGTAAATAAATGTCTGTTGTCTTAAAATTTGAGTGTCCCAAAAGGCCTTGAATTGTCTTAGGGTCCACTCCCTCTTTCATCAGCTTAGAGGCCCCAAAATGCCTCAACGGATGGAAACGGAAATACTTGACACCCGCTTTCTTGCACAGCGTGGACATGATCCTTTTCCGGCCTTCATATGGGCCAGTTACCCATTCGCCTTCCATCCTGCTGTAATAATTATGGAAGAAGACCCATGGTGTATTGTTGCCGGACAGTCTCCTTCTCAAAACATCTTCCAGGGTCCGGCACATGGGTATGATCCTGGGAACCAGATTTCCTCCTTTCGTTTTCCGGGTGTAAAGCCGGACTGTTTTGTTTTCAAAGTCCACGTCCTTCCATTCCAACCGGTTCACTTCTGACACCCTGGCCAAGGTCAAGGCAATCGTCCATAGATAATCCCTGGTCTCTCCTTCGGATGCCATGATAACCCGGATCACGTCTTCTTGTGATGGAACATACTTGGCTTTCTTTTCAACCGGGAAGAAGCTTATGCCGTCGGTTGGGTTATCGATAAACCATCTATTTGGGGCCTTGATGCCAAAATTAAACACCGATCTCAAGGCCCTGAGTTCTTTGTTTGCGGTATATGCTGACACTGAGTTTTTCAACTCAATCAGGTATTCAGCGATATCAGCCGCCGCAATATCATAAATGGTTTTATCTTTCCATCTTCTGGCCCATCGTTTAGCCATGTACACATTGTCCTTATAGTGTTTTTCTGTCCGGTACGCTTTGATATGATCCAGGCATGATTCAAGAAGCATTAAAAAGCCCATGTCTGTCACTTCTTTTTTCGGGGGTTTCTTTAACTCCTTTTTTCTTTCGGCTTCCGCTTCCAGGGCATCCCGTTTCTTCAGGAATCCTGCCCCGGTGTATGGCCGTTTGTTCAGCCGAAAATAATACTCGTACCATCCCCGGCGGTCGTTGAAATAAACGCTCATAAATCTCCCTCCTTGGGGGGAATATCAGTGAGCCGCCAACCTTCACGCCGCCCAACAGCTTGAAGTTTTTGTAAACCCAGGCGTTGGATTTCTTCAAGAGGGCGGCAACATCCTTGACGCACGATGTTTCAATATCATGGTCCGGATTGTTTTGAAAGTGGGCGGTATAGGTCAAGGGTTATTTTCCCAGTAAAATTGACGCGGTTATTGTTGGCCGTGCAAATTGCCTTTGCCATTTCATCCAGTCAAATGATCGCTGACCAACTTTGTCACGGTAAAGCATGGCCATGGGCATGAATCCGGCGGCAAAGGTTTCTTTCATCCGGATTAAGGCCTTGTCAAAAGAATCTCCTGGATATCCACACAGGACATAGGCCCGTAAAGTATGGCTGGCTCTTGTCCATCCGGCCTCTATGAGCATTTTCCCGGCACAGATAAGTGGTTCAAGATCGTCCGGGGTATCGTATGCAAAAAACATCTGCTTCGGATGGAGTTCCCTTAATTTTTCTACATGCCAGGGTTTTAAACGGGCCGCTTCCAGGCCCCCGGTAAATTCAATCGGTTTGCCGTATTTCTTTTTACCTTCTTTCAGCATTTCAAAAACAGCATTGATATGGCTGTCAGAACAGGCAAGGATGTTGTCATCCAATAAATTGTATCCCTCAGTGATCGGAAGTTCTCTAATCTCATATCCTTCACGTTTCCAGACCGAACAGAACCAACACCGGTTCGGGCATCCCCTTGAGGTTAAGACATACCCATTTTTGACATACAGGCCGGGCGTAAAATCAAAGCCCTTTTCACCGGTTGCAGGACCGCCTATTTTAACCTGGGCCACATGCCGCCATTCTTTTTCAAGGCGTTCTGCTTTTTCCAGATCCCAGGAAAAAAGGGCAGAGATATGGACCTCATCAGCTTCATCAAAGAAGCCAGGGCCGGTATTTATTCGAACCATATCATCATCAGGTGTGGCCGCTGTTTTTGTGGGGAATACTCTGATTATTCTGGTCAAGGGTTATTTTTCCTCCTTCACAATCCGATATCCGTTTTCACGTATCCATGCGAATGCACTCTTGGCGTTTTTAAGACATAAGCCGACATGGGAAGGGTCTTTACACCATTCCTTGTATCCTATGTCACACACCTCATGGCAGAAATCAGATGGGTTGATTTCTGACTTAGCCTCAAGATACTCGATGTATTCTTTGGCCTCATAAATAAGATCAATCAATTCACAGGCCAACTCCGTAGAACTTCTCTCATGCTTGGCAATACTTGTATAATATTCAAAATCCGGTCTTTTTGGTTTGTTCAATTTATCCTCCTGTAGCCTGCTTCTTGCATAGCCACAAAGTTCCAGTAATGATGGAAAACGCCTTTGTTTCTATTATCCGTTCTAAAGCTCCCGAATTCTGGGCCGTTAAATGCCCCGTGCACAGCCAGAGCGTAGGCAATAAAACACCTGCCAGCATACACCGTCATATCCTCGTTTCCTTTCTTGTAGCCTTTTTGGTACTCTTTCAGTTCTTGCTCTGTCATTTCAGCCTCGGCTCAACGTGTTCCTGGGTAATGGTGGTCTCCGGGACAAATTCTGTTGAGCGTATTTGTTGTTCTTGATCCAAAATGACGTAAATCCATCCTTTATAAACTCTTAGAATATTAATGTTGAATGCTCCTAAGTAAATTATTACAGTATCGTGCATCCCCATGTCTTTCAGTTCTTGCTCGGTCATCACAACCCCCTAAGTTTATTGGGATACGGCATGTACAGTTTGGGCTTGCCTTTTCCTTCCGCTAATACTTCCACCAGATAGCCTATTTCTGCGTTGCATGGGACGCTCAACCCATCAAACATCTTTTTATGGTTTGGGAATAGTCTTTCCACAATGGCGTATGGATAGTCCCGCCAATTTCTTGCTTTACCGTTAAGGATGTATACCACCTTTCCTGTTTTTACCTTATTGCGGCCCTGTGCTTGAGAGGCCCATGTTACCAGATCGCCTATCTTAAATTGATCGGTCATTTCTTTTCTTCCTTCTTTATTGACTCAGTAATTTCTTTTGGTAAAACCAGATACGAATCACACTCGTTTTTATTGTTTATGCCGATAGTGGTACATCGGCATTGAAACAAGTCGTCGGATCTCTTTTTTGCATGGATACATCGGTTATTTGCGCAAATTATCAAAGTCATTTAGACCCCCTTGGTTTAAAGTTTTTCTTTCTCAATTGCAGGGCTTAGATTAGGATGTCGAAGCGGTTCATTTGTCCTTGCCTAAAAAAGATATTCCGTCTGTCAATGTTTTAATCATTTTCTTATTTGCAGACAGAAATGACTCAGTTTTCTGCAACATATCTTTAACATCGTTATGGAAGTCATATCCTCTGTCCAAGTCAAATTCTTGTCCAACGGAAAGTTTTGGCATTTTGTTGTAATAAAGATTTCTAAATTTTTCTAACTCTTCATTAGTTACAGAACAAACATATTCTTCACCGGGCTGTATAATTCCAATTACTTTCATCGTTCATCTCCATCCCCTGGTTGACCCAGGATTAAAGTTTTTCGTATTCTTTTTTAAAAGCATTATAAAATTCAATCTTGTCCATAAATTCAACACCTTCTGCGAATAGGTATGAAACAGAATCGTAGAAATTATTAAACGCTTCAAGCCTTCTTGATGCAAGCATCAAAACAATATCGGCGTCTCTATCAAATTCAGCCGGAACCCTCATGGTAAATTCATAATCAAAAGCTTTTTTGCCTTTTGTGATGGCGTTTGAAAGCTCTTCAAGCCTTTTGATTATTGCTTTATCTGGAACATCTTTTAAATATTTATATTTCGTGCTCAAGGCCAACTCCTTTCGGTTTAAAGTTTTTCAATTTAAGCTGATTGTTCGTCTTGCCATCATCCCATATCCCTGTCATGTCAATCCCGCTGCCATGCTTCTCAATGTGGGCCTTGACTTTATCCTCGGGAATCTCGCCGCAGGATATCGATCCAGTAAGCAGTAGGATTAACAGGGCTGAGATGATTACGGACTTCATTTGTTTCTTCCTTTTCCTAAAACTTCTTGCAGGTTTTCTTTTTTGTCGGCAATTTGATATGTATATTGCAGTAATACCAAGTCTTGCCATGGTACTCATCCCAATCGTAATCAAAACGACGGCAGTTTTTGCAGCAATCGGGAATCAGGCCGTAAATGCTAATCATTCCTCACCCTCCCAATATTTTTCAATCATCTCGCATATCTTCGCCCTGGCCGCTGGTGTGACTTTTGAAAGGCACTTCTCAGGGACTTGCCAGCCGCAATCGTCCATGTAATCCGAAAACGTTTCCCACAACTCTTCAAACGTCCAGTCTCCGAAAAAATTGTCTCTGAAAGAAAGACAGTCGGAACATGTGTGGTGGGTACATGCCTTGCCATCATATTCCCCCCTGTACCATTCGAAAACATCCCCCTTATTGATTTGCCTGTCACACTCTCCACATTTCAGGATAAGCAGGTCTGAATTGTTTGTTAAAACCTCTCGCTGTGGGTTTTCGTATCCATCTCCAGCATACCCGTCTATTGAACAACTGCATTCCATCATTTCTCTCCTTTCAAAAACTCATCACGCCACAATTTCAGGTCAAACATTGAATCAAAAACCGGTATGCCCCTTTCCTCTGCAAATTTGATTTCGGCGTCAACCCCTCCGCCGTCGCCTTTGCCTGAGATAACGAGGATAGCGTCCGACACTTCCAGCCATGCCAGGGAAGCGGCGTAAAACATTTCTTTATCCAATTTTTTAAGGCAAAGGTGTTTTACATATCCAGCGTCATGCCATGGGCAGAACGGGGCATACCCATTATAAAATAGGTCTCCGCAGGCTTTTTCTCCCATGCCTATATTTTTGAGGACTGATATCACATCCGGACCTGAATATTTTCCTGCGACATAAATACGGAGTGGTAGTTTTTTTCTGTTTGCGTTTTCCTGGTAGGTCATGCTGATTTCCTTTCTTCAAAATAATCAAATAGCGACGGTGTTTTCACGTTTCGCTCTTGTGCCTCACAATATTTCACACTGTCCAGGAAATAGCCGTGGTTAAGCTCTGATCCCCTGCCTTTTCTTCCAAGCTCAAGGGAAATATATGGGACCGTCCCAAGGCCGCAAAACGGATCATAAACAATGTCACCCTCATTGCTGTACCGGGTGATTATCCGTTTGACTATATCCGTTTGAAGAGGGCAAAGATGGAGTGCCACATTACGTTTAGACTGCTTACTGTTCAGGGTCAGCATACGGTTAATATCTGACCAAACATTATAATCATGAGATTCCGGAGCGATGGCCATGAACGTTGAGGGTAATTTCCCGGTAACGTCAACCTCTTCACCTATTTTCACATGGTGATCATAGTCGTAAATGTTCTCAAGCTGATACTTTTTGAAAAGCTCAAGGAATTGTTTTGTTGGCATGTCCTTCAAAAGCTCAGTCTGGATCATGGTATTCCCGGAAGATCGCCAAAAAGCATGAGCGTCGATTTGCCATCTGGCCCTGCTGTATTCTGTTTTTGTTTTCTGTATTGGCTCATCGGCGTAACCCCTGGTACGGTCAGTTTGAGGTTTCCGGAAAATCAGAACATATTCCGGGGAACCTACACCCATTTTTGATCCGTCTTTGCACTGTTCTGTCCATCCAAGGCGGTACGTTTGGTTATTTTCCCGGACCACATCGGTAACGACCGTCACCATCCCCATGTAATCAAACCCGTGTTTTATGCTGTGAAAAAGGCATTCAGCATGGAAGGGGGAAACGGTGGGAGCACCCTTCCCTGTCACATTGCCAAAGTTGATTCGGTCCTTGGTGTGGCAAGCGTAAATCCTGCCGGGTTTAAGTATCCTTAAAAGCTCGGGGGTCAAGAAATCCATTTGATCCCAAAAATGTTGATTGTCTTTGGTAAACCCAAAATCATTATAGGAAGGGGTATATTCATAATGATTTGCAAAAGGGATTGATGTATGGATCAGCCCGACAGAGTTGCTTTCAATCAGCTTGACCTCTTCCACGCAATCGTTATTTGCAAGGATAAAGTTTTTGCCATTGACCTCAATCCTTTTAGCTCCGATTGATCTTTGAAGCTCTTTCATCATTTCGGCATTTGATAAGCCGTATTTTTGTATAAGTGCTGTCATTTTCTCCACCATATGGTCATGATTTCGCCATTTCTTTTTAAGATTTTGTAAAACGCCTATTTCAGAAGTCGCATAGATGATGTGGATTTCACATTCATGTCCCTGCAGAAACCTATAAATTCTGTGAATGCTCTGGATAAAATCATTGAATTTAAAGCCAATTCCAAGGAAAATAGATTTGTGGCAATGCCGCTGGAAATTGCAGCCTGATCCTGAAAGGATTGGTTTTGTTGCCAGGTATTTGAACTTTCCATCTGAAAAATCAACGACCTTGCCTTCCCTCAGGTCAAGGTCCTGCGATCCGTAAACCTCAACGGCTTCTGGTAATAACTTTTTAATGGCATGCCTTTCCGCTTCCTGGTCATGCCAAAGAATATAATGAGAATCAGGATCCTTGTTGATAATATCCATCATCTTATCAATTCTGTTGTCTATGCTGGTTCTCTTTTCCCTTGATGCGTCAATGGCCGAAAGGGAAGCATCGCCGAACATAAGTTTTTGGCCGTCTCTTTTGTCGATCCGGTCAACATCTGCCGCACTGACTTCATGATAGAATATTTTGAGAGGAGGGAGGTCATATCCGGTATCATCATAGCCAAGATCGGATGGCTTCTGCAGGAAGATCGCCCATGATGCCACCCATATCCAAAATTCATTTTCCATGTGGGGAAGGAGGGTTAAATTATTCGCCTGGGTTGAGTCTCTTTTAAAGAATCTGGTAAGGGCCTGCCGGGTATCCATAACACCAAGAAAACCGGCATAATGGATCAATTCTTTAAATCTATTCGGGGAGGGCGTAGCCGTGGCAACAAATTTATATTGCACCGATCCGAAAATAGATAAAAATTCCTGAAAGGTTTTCGATCCGTATGATCTGAGGCAACTGGCCTCATCCAGGGAAACGGCATTGAATTGATTGATATCAAGCCGACCGTCCCGGACGGATTCATAATTCGTGATATAAATCCCGTCGCCGTCGAGTTCGTGCGTCCACCTGATAAACTTGATCTCTATACCAAGTTTGGCGGCATCAATTTTAAACTCCTGCCGGACACCAAGCGGGGCAATGATCAACTGCCGGCCGCTTTCATACTTTCCGATGATCCTTAAAATTTCAAGCTGAATAAAAGACTTGCCAAGGCCGAAAGATGCAAATATAGCCCTGCATCCGCCCTTGATGGCCCACTGGACGATATCTTTTTGGTGAGGTTTCAGGATTGGATTGATTTCAGATTGATTGATATCAAAGCCAGTGAGGGCGGAAATGGCGACCTTGGCCTTGATGAACTCCTGATAATCCATCAAACCGCCCTCCGAATCGTAACCCGCCGCTCGCCCTTTCGGCGCTCAGGAATAACGGATGTATAGGAAAATTGTCGGCGGTCTCCGGTTGATCTGGGGGTCATTTGGGCACCTCCGATACTTCATATTCTGTTTCAGGCACAGTTCCAGACAGGATAGCGTTGCCGCAAGTGATACGGCCAAGGTCTTCATCTATTGAAGGAATAAAAACCAGAACATCAAACCCCGCATCTTTTAACTCTTCCTCAATTTTTTTGTATGGGGTGTATGATGTGTACCCGCCTGTTGTTTTGATATCATTAGTGCTACAAGCAGTTGTCATGTGGAGCGGGGTTATTTTTGTCATGAACTTTTTTGGGCTGAATAGTTTTGCCAGCAGGGAGGCATTTATGATTGATGAATCTGACAAGGCAAAATTCAAGGCATATTTTCTTCCGACTGGATCAGGTAGTCTTAATGCCATATCAGCAACATCTTTCAGCATGTGGGCTCTTCCTGAAAAAAGATAATTTCTCTGAGAATCGCTGGTTGAGTTAATGCTAAACTGAAGCCCGGCATTACCACGGTAGAATTTGTTTTTCAATATACACCAGTGTTTTAGATATCTAAGCAAATTTCTGTTTTGTTTTGGCATCATTGTAGAAACTACGGGATGAATCAGGGAATTGCCAAGATAGGGATAAATAACTTTTTTTATGTTTTGAGCACAATGAAGCACTCCCTCATTGAAAGTTGGTTCACCCATCCTTGCAAAATGGATGTTTAGCCGGTCGGTGCCGGTGATTTCTGGATGGAGTTTTATGGCCTTTATGATTTGGTTGTTTAGGTCTGATAAGGTTGCGTTTTTGCCGTGTCCAACCTTTGGAACATCACAGAATTTGCAACCCATAGAACATCCGTATTGCGTGCTGATGGTGACAACCCACTTCTTTTCAAGCGGCATTATATCGCCGTTTGGCACGCCCTCTATTTCATTATCAAGGCTCATGAAAGAGGCTTTAACGTTCTTTTCTTTCCCATAGTCACCTATTGACAGAAATTCTATTTTGCCTTTTTCGCCATCCCCAATAAGAATGTTACCGGTTGGGACTTTTATGTTTTTGATTATTTTCATTTGGGCACCTCCGTTTTTTCAACCGTGGCCGGAGGATTAATCCTGCAAATCAAATCTACCAGGGCTTCCATTTTGGGCATCCGCCATATCGTGTTCGCATATGTTTGGGGGTTGCGCCCCAAGTGGTGCTTGTTCGCTTCGATATAGCCCTGGACATCGCTCAGGAATAAAGAGGGGTTGTGTTCTGTTTTGCGGGTCCAGTCGGATGAATAAACCCTGGCATTGTCAATGTTGTCTCTGATGTACTCAATCCATTCCTCTTCATATTCTCCAAGATATGATTGATCTTTTATCCCCAAACACTCCGTTTGTTCTTTCATGAATTTATCGTATTCTGCCTGAGCCGCTTCTGCATATTCTTCGGGCGTATAATTTTCGCATCTGCCATGGTCGAAAATCTGAATTATTTCCCCCTCATCATTGAAATTTGGCTCAAGTTTTTCGCTGGATGGCTCCCAATATCTCGGGGCTGCCTGGACGTGGTACGGCTGGGTTTGAAGCTCTTTTGACAACGCCATTAAAAGTTCATAGTCTTCGTTGGATAGGAAGATTGGTTTCATTTCACCACCCCCATACGAAGCCCGGAGAAATACGGAATCCAGGCGGCGGCGTGAAGGCGCTGCAAATGGATTGCAGAATCAGAGAATGAATCAATGAAATGAGTCTCGGATTTAAGACTATTTGAATTTGTTCTGGAAAAAGAAACCGGAACGGATTTTCCGATCTTCTGTTGGTGGGTCTGGTTTTTCATTATTCCCTCCCATTCGCAGCGCACAGGGCTTGCAGCATAGGTTTATTGGCTTTCCAGAAATCAAGAGCATCACTCTCCATTTTTGATATCCGATCATCATCAAATGACCACCAATTTGATATGGAGTGATATTCATATCCTATTTTCATGTCCTTATCAAAAATAATGATAGGCCACCGCAAACCTGATATTTGAAGTGGGGTATATTTAATTGTGGTTTTTTCGCCGTTGGCTCCGTACAGGTTGGCTCCGTACAGGTCGGCTCCGGACAGGTCGGCTCCGGACAGGTCGGCTCCGGACAGGTCGGCTCCGTACAGGTTGGCTCCGGACAGGTAGGCTCCGGACAGTTTGGCTCCGGACAGTTTGGCTCCGTACAGGTCGGCTCCGTACAGGTCGGCTCCGGACAGGTCGGCTCCGGACAGGTCGGCTCTGGACAGGTTGGCTCCGTACAGGTCGGCTCCGGACAGGTCGGCTCCGGACAGGTCGGCTCCGGACTTTAGAGCCGCTTCAATACAAATTTTTAAACTCTTGCATTGAAGCTCAAAAAGTATTTTGCCTGTAAACCGGTGTTTAATTCGAAAAACCGGCTGATCCGTGTTGGATTCCGGTTTTTGTGATAAGTTGTCTTGCATGTTGCCCCCTTAATTGGGGGCGTGGTCAACTGTGGTGGCTGACCGTTAGATTATCTCATTAAAAAAATATAAATGTCAAATGGTTTTTTGTTTGGTACTTTCAGGGCATGAAAATTAAGATTCGTTTCTGATGGGTTTAATTTGGGCGATTGTCCTCTATGCCAATATAATTGTCACCGCAGATATATGGGTAATGTCCGAAAATCTTTCCTTTAAAATCGTAATAATTTGTTTTATAATTATTTGATTCTGCAAAGGCCAAAGCTTCTTTGCAAGAGATCCATTGATCATTTTTGCCTAGGAAATAATCAACTCTGTTGAAAAACAACATTGCCTCGGCCTCACTCAAAACAGTATCAATCGGTTTTATGTTGCTTAAGACCGGTCTCGCAGGCGGCCCGATCACAAGCCCTACATTAAAAACACTTGTAACTATCACGGTTGCCGATATGGTTTCGGGTGTTTTTTCATCAAAATTAATAATCCAGTAATCATATCCATATGTTGCATTCAAGACAGCGAACAGCATGAAATATCTTTCCATTATAAAACCATCATTGCTATACTCAAAGCTTGCATCTGCTGAGTCCATGAGGGTTAAAACCTTGACCATTGCGTCAACTATGGTTTCTTTTGGAATGTTTTTATATTCTCTTGTCGCTGCTTTTATTTTTTTGTTATTAAAGTCCATTTGATCTTGCCGGGTCATTTGCTTTCCGGCACATCCGATCAAAAGAAAGCATAGAACAATCAATATTTTTTTCATCCAACATCCTTATTCATTAACTGCCTATGAAAATTCCCCGAAGCGACCAGCAAAAACTTTTCGATCCGGGCACGGTCCTCTAAATCATCCATAGCTTCATGCACTATAACCGTATCTTTGTCAATCCGTTCGACCAGGCATAGGAAAGACTGCCCCTTGAGAGTGTAGTCATACCAGAGGGGCAGGCCGGTCTTAAATGCCGCGTCAATCTTGTCCATGACCGCAGTGGCGGCTTTCTTTGGCATCGCTTTATAGAGCGGGACTCCCACCAAATCAGCTCTGTCGAAATTGATCATTTTTACCTGTGTCGAATCGGTCATGGTATATTTCGTGTCAAAAAAGTGGATATTGTAATCCGGGCGTAGCGGTATCCTGGTCGGTACGCCCGGAACTATTCCCCCAATGTGCCGTTTCCTTGGTGTCTACTGAGATCCGGCTTGCTTGGCGCCGCATCAATTTCTATGTCAATAATTTTCTCAATTTTTTTCAATATTTTGGGGTCGATAGATTCTGCTAAAACGAGCTTCTGATTTATCCTTAAGGCCGTTTCCTGATCCTGAAACTTATTGATGGTCTCATGGTGTTCTTTGTTCCGGGCATCGTTAAAAAGACTGATATTGGAGGCAGGTGCCTGGTTCATTTCTTCACGGACAACTTTTCTGATGTGGTCATCGTTATGGATTGGCTTGTCGGCTGATTGGCGGCCAATCGAGAGGATATCCTCATAATTGACCCCGAAGAAATCGGCAATAGCGAGCCTTATTGCTTTTTTAGGTCGAGTCCTTCCCACAAAATAGCTTGATATTGTCCCTTGGCTGCCCTTGAGGCCTATCGGCCACTTAACACCTTTAAAAATATCTTCTTGCGTGAACCCTTTCATTTCAGCAATTTTTTTAGCTCCGGCAATAAATATTTTTATTTCATCTTCTATCCCTTCCATTTCACAACAATATTTTGAAGTGCGGATCATTTCAAGTCCTTATTTTTATTGTAAAATTGTTGTACAACAAAAAATATAAGCGATTATAATCTTTTTCCTTGACACTGTTGTATTATCGTTGTAAAACTACATCCATGATGAAACCAAAGCGCAGATATAAAGCATATAACCAGTACGATTTTGCAGAACTCCTGCAAGTCTCTCAGCCCATGATAAGCCTGCTTCTCTCTGGTGAAGAGAAAATAAGCTGGCCCCTGGGCGCCAGGCTTTCAAAACTTTTCCCGGGAAAGGATATCGAAGGATGGAGGGCGGCCGGTTCAAAAGGTCTAAAATTGGTGTACGCACAAAAAAAACTTGAAGCCGAATTAAATTCAAAAAAAGAGGTGGCGTAATGAACGAAATTATCAAGGTAAGCACAGATCAGGAAGGTAAGCAGACGGTAATAGCGCGTGAGCTTCATGAATTTCTTGGGGTGGGAAAAGATTTTTCTACATGGATTAAGGATAGGATCTTTCAATATAATTTTATTGAAAATCAGGACTTTGTAGTTTTCCCCGGAATTGGGGAAAAGGGTGGCCGCCCGTCTATCGAATACCACCTCACCATCGACATGGCAAAAGAACTTTCTATGGTGGAGCGGAACGAAAAAGGGAAACAGGCCCGGCAGTATTTTATTGAATGTGAGCGCCGGGCAAAAGACCCGATTGCTTTCCTGAATGATCCCTCTCACCTTCGTGGCCTCCTTCTCACATATTCCGAAAAAGTGACAGCTCTCGAACTCGAAAACAAAGCCATGGCCCCAAAGGCCCTGTTTGCCGATGCAGTTACCGCCTCCGATACCTCAATCCTTGTGGGCGAAATGGCAAAGATTCTCCGGCAAAATGGTATCCAGACCGGGCAGAACCGCTTTTTCGAATGGCTCCGGGATAGCGGATACCTCATCCGTCGGTATGGTGTGGACTTCAACATGCCCACCCAGAAGTCAATGGAGCTTGAAATTTTCGAAATTAAGGAAAGAACCGTAGTTGATGGCAATGGATGCCCCAGGATCACCAAAACGCCGAAAATAAACGGCAAGGGGCAGTCATATTTTATCAACAAATTTCTTTCCGAGGATGTGACTGCATAAAATGAATTTTTCATATTGTGACAATAACCCACCCACAAAGCAACTGGAAGGCCGAAATGAATAGGGAAACGACCACAGCACACATCGGAACCTGGCAATTCTTCTCATCCTGTATAGAGATTTTTAAACCCCTGTCCTCGACCGGAGGCAAGGGATACCTGTCAAAGCTTTTCAACGTTTCCACCCGACAGATAGAGCGATGGTCCTGCGATCCTGATTTCTCAGAAAGCGCACAGCGCAACCCCATGGACAAATATGAAATAGCCCTGAAGCGCCTTGTTGAACTCGGGCGCAAGGACATGGCTATCGGCGCCGTCAACCGGCAGGCTGAAATAATAGGCTGTGTTCTGACTTGTGCCTCGGTTGAGCCGGATAAATCAAGTGTTTCCGACGAGCTTCTGGACGATCTTCCGGCAGTATCTACGCTCCACAGTTCTATCCGGGAAAAACGTGACGTCCAGGAGGTCCGGGAAAACTTGACCCGGGCCCTGGATGAGATCCGACAGAGTTATGAAATTTACGTTAGGCAAATATGAAACCAAGCTCCCCCGTTCCGGGACAACAATGCTGAATAGCGACAACAAGGGCGGAGTGACTGCTATAGTGGCAAGGCAAGATAGAAGTTAAACATTAATTTTAAGAAGGGCGTGGTCAACTGTGGTGGCTGAACATGCCCAAAAGGAGAACAAATTATGAGTTTGGAAGAAAAAAATCACATTGATGAACTATCAGACAAAATCTTACACAACATGCTCGGTATATGCTCTGAATGCAAGAACACAGATGTCATGGAAAAGGTTTTGAGTCTGAACGTGGCCGGCGCTGTCGCAATATTGAGGGGATTAAAAGGAGATGAGTTTATAAAGGACTTTTTAACGTCTGCAATTAAGGATACCGCCAACAGAATCAGCGTAGAGAAAGCTATTTTAAATTAAAATAAGTCGATCAACCCTCGAAGGAGAACAAACGATGAAAAACACGCTTTTATCACGCATCAGAAAGTCTTTTATCGGTATGGAAAGACGACTTTTAACCAATATCTATGCAGCCATAGCCATATCAGGCATCGTTTTGACGATGTGTGAGGCCCCTGATGAGAAAGCACAGTTAATCCTGGCAACCATAGGCATTATGATGGCCTGTGTCGGGGGGTATTTTTTATGTGCCATCAACCGGCAACCCGATTCTAAAAAATGAAACTCTTCCCGCCCAACGCGGCGTTTCATATCTACCTCCCGGCTGTCCCTGGGCAGTCCTTACCGCCCACCTGACACAAGGTGCCGAAAGGCAGCGGGGCACCAGGTAACTTTAAAATAAAGGAGATGACCATGTATTCATTTTTTCCGAAAGAAATCCCAGAGCTTGAATGTTTTTACGAAATTATCCCAGGCCAGGAACAGACTTTTGAAGATCCCGGCTTTGAACCTGAAATAGAATGGGGAGAGATTGAATTTAATTGCGTCCAGGTTAGCGACGAAACCCACCATTATTTCATCTGCCGGTCCGGCGAGAAATGGGAACGGGAAATCATAAACGGCTTGAAGGCACGAAGGAGGGCAGCATGAAAGACGAAACCTGCAAGACCTGCCAGCACAAATCAGGGTCGTACTGCCCGAAAATCAAAGAGGCAATCACGGATCAGGATTGGTGCGGAAATTACCGGTTCAAACGCGCCGGATATATCATTGACCGCTATTTTCAGGAACAGCGGATAGCACGGGCCAACAATATGTTTAGGGGAATGGCATGACACCTCCCAGGCCAGCACAAATGACAGAAGCTGAATACAGGGCATATCCTGCCCTCAATTCATCAAGTCTGTCAGCATTTTATAATAAAGGCATCTATTCCCCGGACCACGCCCTGATGACTGTTGAATTCAAATCCTATTTTGAATACGGCCACCAGCTTGAAACGATGATCCGGGATGCTGTTAAGGGGACCGATACTTTTCATGACCGGTTTTATATCACTGAGCTGGAAGGCAAGATGCCGGATGAAATGATAGGTTGGATTGATAACAAAGAAGACCTTTCCGAAAAGTATGTTTACACCCAGAAAGGCGATCTTTCAGGAACATACAAAACCCGCCACACCTTCCTTGACGAAGCCATGAAAAACCCCGGCAAAATCCCGGTATCAAAATCAGACGGCGAGCTTTTAAAACGCCATACCGATAACATGATCAGAATGGAATATTTAGGGGCCACGGTTGGCGATATACTAGCAAAAGCAGAGTGGCAGGTGCCGATCATCTTCCGGGATTATGACGACCTGGAAAAAAAGGCCCTGGTGGACTGCCTGCTTGATCTCGGTGACGAGTATTTGCTTGGAGATATTAAGAGCACGGCGTCTTTTCAAAAATTTGCATACATGATCAGGGATAAACAATGGGTCCAAGACATCCATTATACCCAGGCCATTAATGTGGCCCGGGGGATGTGTACCGGCATGGTTTTCTTTGTAGCCTCAAAAGAGGCCCCTTTTCTTTGCCAACCAATCACGATTGATTACGGCGGAACCGAGTTTAAAGCCGCCGTCCTGGAAGAATATTTTGATCTTTGCCGGGCATACAAAGAATGGTCAGACAACGGGCGGCATCCACGGGGATACCTGCCCCAGACAATCATTAAACGATACCCAAAAATTTAGGAGGATGGAGAATGACAAACGATGTCCAGGTAATCAATTCAACAGAATTGATGCCATCAAACAATGAAGGAATTTTCCTTGATTTACAGCTTTTCGAACACGGCCAGAGGGTGGCTAAAATGCTTGCGGCATCCACCATGGTTCCAGAACAATTCCGGGGCAATGTTGGAAACTGCATGATAGCCCTTAATTTTTCGTCCAGGACAAGGCTTGACCCGTTCATGGTCATGCAAAAAATGTATGTTATCTCTGGCAGGCCAGGAATAGAAGGGCAGCTTGCCATAGCCCTGATTAATAATTCTGGTAGATTTTCGCCTCTCCAATTCAGGTTGACCGGTACAGGAAAAACAAGGCAATGCACCGCTTTCGCCAAAGACAAAAAAACAGGAGAGACTTGTGAACAGACCGTTACATGGGACATGGTTGAAAAAGAAGGCTGGAATAAAAAACCAGGCTCAAAATGGAACACCATGCCAGACCTCATGTTTCAATATAGGTCGGCTGCTTTTTTTGGCCGGATTTACTGCCCGGAAGCACTTTTAGGGATGATGACCAAAGAAGAGCTTTACGACATTGAGCCGGTCAAACAAGCCCATCCTGTTTATAATCTTGCAGATAAATTAAAAAACCTCTCTGAACTAATTAAAGAAGATGAAGCCCCCGCCCAGGAAGAAAACCCTCTTTTCAAAACCCCAGAATATCAAAAATGGGTTGAGACAAAAGAAATGTTCCCGGACATCGTAACCGGATGGCAGGAGCCCATCAATACGACTCAGTGTATCGATGCCGTGAAGGAAGTCAATAAAATCGTTGATCAGCAAGCATAGGGGGAAACATGGATTACGATTGCGATAAGTGCGTCCACTGCGATGATGAAGATGTTTGCCAATTATGCAGTGTTTTTTCAGGTGGAGAATGCTCATGTCATATAAATCCGCCGTGTTCTTTTTGTGTAGAAAATTTATATGAGGAGGCTATTTAATGGAAGCATTGAAAATAGAAATTAAGCCGATTGAAAAAGCCCTGGCACTGTTTGATGTCAAAGAGGCCGTTTTCGCAGACATTGAATCGTTTAAGGCCCTGCAAATTATCGACACCAAAACCGAAACGGATGTCAGAAAAGCCCGGATGTCCGTCCGTGACCTGCGGTATAAAATCCAGAACAACCAGAAAGAAATTAACTCTGACCTGAATCAAAAGAAAAAAGATGTAAAGGAATATGCCGAACTCCTGATATCCAGGATAGAGCCTGTTGAAAATGACCTTGACGGAAAAATCAAAGCCGTTGAACAGATCAGGGAAGAAAAGCGGCTTGAAAAAGAACGGATCGAAAAGGCCCGGATTGACCAGATTGATTTGAATTGTGGGTATCTTGAACGGGTCTGCATCAATGGTCTATCCTACAACCTCACCTCTGATAAAATTTTTGAGTGTCTTACTGTCCTGAATGAATATCCCGTAACAAAACAGACCTTTCAGGAGCGTTATGAGTGGGCAGAAGGCCGGATATTGAAAGGGATAGAAGATACAAACGCAGCATATCAGGCCCGGCTGAAATACGAAACTGACCAGGAAGAACAGGCAAAAACCAGAGCTGCCCAGGTGGCTGAAGCAAAGAAGCTTGCTGATGACCGAGCCAAGTTTGAAGCCGAACAGGCAGCGGCCAGAGCTGAATCTGATAGAAAAGCAGCGGAAGAAGCAGAAAAAATCAGACTTGCAAATGAAAAACTTGAGGCCGACCGGGAAGCGATCAGGAAACAAGAGGCTGAAATAGAGGCCCGGAAAAAGGAACAAGAGGTCCAGGAAAGAAAAGAAAGAGAGCGCATTCTAGTTGTGAATGAACACTTTGTTACCCCTCCCATCATGATTGAAAATTGCGAATCTGCCGAAGCTCTGCATGAATATTATGAAGTATTGAAAGACTTAGATATTGATCAAGAGCTTTTTAAGGAAAGAGCCTCAGAATTCAAAGAATTTTTGGGGAAAAATATCATATCAATAAGAGATATGTTGGTCCCGTTCGCAATCGAAGAAAACAAGGTTTTCGACTGCGCCCGGAAAGAAAAGCTCAGGGCCGACGCCGAACGGGCAAATCTGATATCCGCTGATATAGAAAAGCTTAACCAGGCCTATGATCATGTTTTTAAATGCTGGTCTAAAATGGTGCCGGTTAAAAACTTTGATACCCTGGAAGGCGAGGTTGCTTTCAACCAATTCAAAACAGGTATTGGGGATCTGCTTTCATCATTTCAAACCGTCATTGCAGAGATTGCATAAATGCCCCCGATAATCTTGAAAAGAATAGGTTTCGGCTATTTCAAGGCCGTGTCAGATGATGATTGTCAAAGGTCTCTGGCATGGCCCACAGACCAGCTTTTAGAGGCCAAAATAAAAGGGTCTAAGAAGGAACGGGCGTACCGTGAATTGTGCTGCTATAAGGGGTCATGCAAGTACATTGCAGACATGAATTTTTCCAAGGAAATGGATACCCCTGAGAAAGTAAATGTTCTGACCAAAATCCGGTGCGGTTTTGTCTCTGATGTGATTCATGATTCAAAGCTCGGGCAGGTCCATTTCATTCCTAAAAGCCTTTCTTATGCAGATTGCGATCAGGCCGAAAGCCATGAATATATTTCCAAGGCCCTGGATAAACATTCCGAGCTTGTTGGGCTTTCCACGGATGAATATGTCAGATTATTGGATGATCAGAAATGACAGATTTCCTAAATATAGACGGCTCAACAAGCAATTTCTTTGCTTATGCAACCGTTTCAAAAACCATGCGGCCATATGATAATGGAACGGCAAAATACCGGGCCATTGCGAGCATGCTTGTAGGGCAAAAAAGGCTCGTTAAAATCAGACATTACAAAGGGGCCGACGGATCAACCAGGCGGACTATTGAGGTTGAGATATGAAATTAAAAGGGCTCTTTTTCCCTGATAATCTCATGTCAATTTTCGGATATGTAAGGTTCAACCCGCAGCCCAAAAGAAAGCGTATCGCATTAAAGAGAAATTCTGCTGAGTGGAAAAGATTGGTTATGAAAGTTTTTATCAGAGACGGCTTTAAATGCTACAACTGCAAAAATACTTTTGCTTATGAATTTTTATCGCCATGCCATATAAAAAGTGTTGGCTCTGGTGGGGATGATGTAGCAGAAAATTTAAGAACCGGCTGTAAATTTTGTCACCATAAAGAGCATAACGGAGAATTTTTTAAATAATGGTCTACCTTCCACCAGACTACAAAAACCTGTTTCCGGCTATCAAGCAGCACAAATTTAATGCAAAGCCTGTTGTGATTGACGGTATCTTTTTCCCGTCAACCAAAGAGGGCAGGCGATACCGGGAATTGAAGCTTCAAGAAAATTGTGGGTTGATATCTGAGCTTAAATTACAGCCTGAATTTATTCTCCAAGACAAATTTGAGCACAATGGTGAAAAGATCAGGGCCATAAAATACCGGGCTGATTTCCAATATAAAAAAAACGGTGACTTAGTCATCGAAGATACAAAAGGGAAGCGTACCGATGAATATAAACTCAAGAAAAAGATGTTTTTAAAACGGTATCCGGATCTTGACATCTATGAAACTTAAATTCCTTCTCCTTACCTCACCCGGCTTTGCGGGCTCTGATCACCTGGAATCAGCCAATGTGCTCATGTTTAATGAGTCTTCCAGGAAAAAAGAACCATTTAATGATTGACTAAGAAGGGCCTCAACTGAATGCAGAAAATAAAAGGTGGGTATGTTTTACAACCAAGGGTTTTCGATGGATCAGAGGCGTCAAGAATGTCACCTGTCACAAGAGAGCTTTGGTTTTATCTTTTGAGAAACGTAAATCATTCAGATTGTGGACAATTCAAGAGAGGTCAAAATTTCTTTCAATTCTCTGAAATTCAAGAAGGCCTCCATTGGTACGTCGGATATCGAAAAATGATGTATTCAAAACCACAAATTACGAAGGCTCTACGAAGGTTATGCGAAGGAAACATGACGGCAACGGCGAAGGCAACAAGAGGGATACTTATAACTGTTTGTAATTATGAGTTTTATCAAGACCCACAAAACTACGAAGGCAACGGCGAAGGATCAACGAAGGATCAACGAAGGAATTTAGAGGGTCACACTATAAACAAGAATGAGAAGAATGAGAAGAATGATAATAAAAAAGAAAAAGATAAAAAGAAAAAATCTTTTTCACCTCCCTCCCTCGATGAAGTCAAAATATATTTTTCTGAAAATGGATATTCCGAATACTCAGCAATCAAAGCCTTTAATTATTATTCAACAGCAGACTGGAAGGACGCCAGAGGCAACCAGGTTAAAAACTGGAAACAAAAAATGATTTCAGTCTGGTTCAAAGAAGAAAATAAAAAAATAAACGGCAAAGACACCCACAACAATTTCAAGGAGAAAAAATATGAATGCACTCCCGATGAAGAAATCTCTTGGATGCGTAATTAAAACCTGTGAACAGCACGGTGATTATAACGCTGAATCCTATGAGGGTTTTGGTGGAAGAAGGATTTTATATTCAACCTGCCCTGAGTGTGAAAAAGAATATCAGGCTCAGAAAAAGGCAGAGGAAGAGTCCCGGAAGCTTTCACAGGAAACAGCAAAGCTGAGATGGGCCGGTATTTCTCAGAGATTCATAAATGTTAATTTTTCAGGGTTTGAAATGGTTTGCAGAGAGGCCACGGCAAATCTTAAGAAAATAAAAACTTACTGTGAAAAATTTCCAGAGATCAAGTCAAACGGATCTTCCGTCATCATGTGCGGTATGCCAGGGACCGGAAAAACCCATCTTGCAAGTGCTCTTGTTATTTCCCTGATAAAAGCCGGGCATGATTGTAAATACACGACTTCTTACAAAATAATGGCACGGCTTAAAGCAACATATGACCGCAACAATGCCAAGGAAACGGAAAAAGAAGTCATATCAGAGCTTGCCGGGTGCGCCCTTCTGGTGATTGATGAGGTGGGGGTTCAGTTCGGATCTGAAACGGAAAAGATTCTTTTTTATCAAATAATCAACGGCAGGTATGACAATGTCCTTCCTACGGTGTTGATATCAAACCTGACCGCAGATGAGCTTAAAAAATTTATTGGGGAAAGGTGCTTTGACCGGCTGCGGGAAGGCGGAGGGGCAGTGCTCTCTTTTGGATGGGACAGTTATCGAAAATAATGGAGGTTTAATAAATGCCAAAAATCAAAAATAACCAGGTAAAACATAGCCAGATTTTAACGTGCAGCACAGACCGGCTACCTCAGTATGTCGGAATGTCTAAAAAAGGAAAATATGAGGCAAAAAACGATTATGCCAAACCGTCTTTTATCGAATTACCGGAATCACCTGGTGATATTCAGGCATTTGTCGAAAAAATAGCCGGAGAGAACGATGCTATGCGAGACCGGATCATGGATCTTGAAATGTGCCTGGCGTGGTATGCCTCTCCGGAAAATTGGCGGCGGTTTTACGTCCAGAGCGACAAGGGCGACCGGGCAAGGGCAATACTGAACGCAGGGAGGGAATTGTTTTGAAAGAGCGCACTATTTTTTACATCATGACAGAATGCGGATGCCGAATCACTGAAGACGGCCTTGTCCGGAAAAGTGCTGATAAACGAATAAAGATTTGTAAAGAGCATGGAACAACCATCGACCACCGGGAAAGAACTTGCATGGAATGCGGCAAAGTTTTCGAGCAGTCAAAATCCGGCCAGATGAGCGATTTCTGCCAGAAATGCAGGGAAAAACACCTCAAGCAAAAAATGAGTGATTGTCAGGCCGCACTCAGGTCGGAAGCCAAGGAACAGCTCTTAGAAATGACCGCCGGAAACCCTCAAAAAGTCTGGTACGTCTGCGAGCCATGCGGATGCCGTGTCGAGCAGTCTGGCATGACCAAAATAAAATCAGGTCCGGATTTCGTGTTTCGGTGTGGTGAGCATTTATCCAAAGTCAACCATCGGGAAGCGACCTGCCAATGGCCTGGATGTACTGAGATTTTCCACCAGTCAAAAAGCGGATATGTATCTAAGTTCTGCCCGGAGCATCGGATGAAAAATGCTGTCCAGGTGGCCCAGGAATATCGGGAGAATCATTCTGACACCATCACTATCAGGGGCATGACCAAGGGCAATCCAGGATGTAAAGAGTTCCATTCTTTTTGCGGCGGAAAATGTGTCCTGAATATGTTCCCTGGGTTTGAGTGCAAGATTTTTCCCGGGTTTGGGTTAAAAAAACAGGAGGAAGGGGTGAAGGCGGCATGATGGAATTAACCTCCCGGGTATCCTGCAAAAAACTCGGTGCCGACATCCCAGCGACAACCTGTATTTCCAGACAGCAAATCATTGCCGACAAAGCGGCTGGCCACCATCGTGCAGGGCAGAACCTGAGCCTTGAGGGGTGTATCGGCTGTGAGACCGGTTTAAAACTTTTTAAAGAGAGGGGAAAAATGGAAACTGAAAAATTGCCGAATATGAAAAGATGCTCACGGAAAACGTGCCTGAAACGATATCCTGCCACATCGAAATATTTCGGATCGAGCAAGTCTTCGCCGGATGGGTTGGATTTTTATTGCATAGAACGCAGGTCAGCCGTGGCGAAAGACGCCTATCGGAAAAAGAAACAGAACCAGGCTCCGGCCGAACCTATCGACGATGTTTATCCGGAATTTGTGGAAAAACGGGAAGAAAAACAGGATCCGGGCCACCAACCAGAACCACGGGAGAATGTTGTTCAAGAAGTCCAAGAGCAAGAATGTATCCAGTGCCATAAAATGCTTGCCTTGACCGCCGAGAATTTCCGGAAGGACATCACCAGGGCCAAGGGGTTCAAGCTGATCTGCAAGCCCTGCAACAGAGTGAGGGATAGGGAGATAACTGCAGTCCGAATACCTGGGACAAAAAAGCTTTCAAAAAACTGCATTGTCCTGGATTTCGGTAATGATCTTGCACTTCTGGAAAAGGTCAAGCTGGTGGCAAAAAAAGAGCGCCGGTCGGCTTGTCTGGATCAGCAGATTCTTTGTCTGTTGGAGGGGTGTTTTTGATGGCCGATACATTCATAATCCAAAAATCATGCGGGGAGTGCGCCAACATCGGAACAAGCTTTTGCCGAAGGCCGGATGAGTGCGTGAGCCGAGGTTATAAGGATTTTGTTGACCCGCACACCTTGACGGAGAAGTTCTGCCCGGTATGCGGTGAGAGGTGGCGGCGGCCGTTCTCAAAGAAATACTCCCCGGAATATCGGGTCGTGTCGTTGGTTTGTCCGGGCTGCGGAAATAAGAAGTTCCTGCACATCGAGGTCAAAAACAAGACCTGACCCGAAAACAGACAGGCTTGTTTTATCGAAAGCAAGACAGGAATGTCTTGCCGTTTTTTTATTTTAACCGAGAATGGGCATTATGAGGACAGGTAGACCAACAGAGTATCATAAAAAATATGCAGAGATGGCAGAGGTGGCTTGCAGGGAAGGCGGGTTCACAGATCTGAAGCTCGCTAAACTTTTCGGGGTTTCGAAGGCCACAATTAACGTCTGGAAGCGGAAACACCCTGATTTTATAGACTCCATGAAAAAGGGGAAGGATGATTTTGACTCTGATAGGATTGAAAAAAGTCTTGCAAAACGGGCAACTGGTTATTCTTATACCGAGATAGAAAAAAAACGGCTTCCTGAAAAAGACGAAAACGGCAATATCACAGGGTATAAGCTTAAGGTCACAAAGACCGTGAAAAAAGATGTCCCGCCAGACACCGGGGCTTGTGGCATCTGGCTATTCAATCGCAGACACCCACGCTGGCAGCACAAACAGAATGCCAATGGACAAAACGACGGAACCCCGCCACAACCCATAAAAGTGGAGATCATCGCAGTTGATGGCCGAAGAACAGAAGATCAAACAAGTTGAGGCCATCATCCCACAGGCCAATTTTCTGGCAATGCCTCAGAAGTTCCGGGCCTTTGTCGCCGGTTATGGCTCTGGGAAAACTTTCACAGGCTGCATGGGGATGTGCCAGCATTTTTTTGAATGGCCGCTCATCAATCAAGGTTATTTCGCCCCAACATATCCGCACATCCGGGATATTTTTTACCCTACCATTGAGGAAGTCGCATTTTTGATGGGTATGATGGTTGATATCAAAGAAGGGAACAAAGAGGTCCATTTTTACCTCGGAGGCCAATACCGTGGGACTACTAAATGCAGGTCAATGGAAAGGCCTGGTTCCATTATAGGTTTCAAAATCGGACATGCCCTGGTTGATGAGATGGACATCTTAGAAATCCACCGGGCAAAAACAGCATGGCAGAAAATCATTGCCCGTATGAGGTATCAGGTCCCAGGCTTAAAAAATGGAATCGATGTTACCACCACCCCAGAGGGGTTCAAATATGTTTATCAGCTTTTCAAGAAAAATCCATCCGAGAATCCGGATCTTCTAAAAAATTACGGGCTCATCCAGGCCAGCACATATGACAACGAGAAGAATCTGCCGGCCGATTATATTCCATCCCTGATTGAGGCATATCCTTCCGCTTTGATAGATGCCTATGTAAACGGCCAGTTTGTTAACCTGACATCCGGGACTGTTTACCGGAGCTATGACCGGATTAAACACAACAGCGAGGAAATGATCCAGGAGAAAGAACCCCTTTATATCGGCATGGACTTCAACGTCCAGCACATGGCAGCAACGGTATATGTGAAGCGGAAAGAAAAAGAATGGCATGCCGTGGCAGAGCTGAAAGAAGTCTTTGATACCCCTGATATGATCAAAATTATTAAAGAACGCTGGCAGGCCAAGAACCATTCAATCACAATCTATCCGGACGCATCAGGGGACAGCCGAAAGTCATTAAATGCCAGCGAATCAGACCTATCGCTTTTGAGACAGGCCCGGTTTGCCGTCAAGAATCACGCGTCAAACCCAACCGTCAAAAATAGGGTGCTTGCCACGAATAAAGCATTTGAATCCGGGCTTCTGTTCGTGAACCATCGAGAATGCCCGACCGTGGCCGCCTGTTTCGAACAGCAAGCATATGATAAAAACGGTGAGCCTGACAAGACATCCGGATTCGATCATCAAAACGATGCCAGCACGTATCCGATAGCATACGAAATGCCAATCAAAGATAAAATTTTCCATTTCAAGAGGTAACCCATGGCCATAAAAAAACAAATCGTTGAATCAACCGCCTTCAAGGCCCAAAAGCCAAACTATGTGATTTGGGAAGATTTCTGTGCAGGCGGTGCCCAGGTGGAAGGCAAAAAGGCATATCTCCCTCAGCACCCGTTTGAATCCGACACCCAATATAAAATCAGACAGGCCCTGGCCACATATAAAAACCACGCCAAACCGATTGTTTCCGTCTTCACGTCGGCCATCTGGCGGAAGAAGCCAAACCGGGATACCCTGCCGGAAGATTTGAAGGCCTATGATACCAACGTTGATCTTTTCGGTACAGGCGCTGATATGTTTTTCCGAAACGTCAATCAAAAGGCGGCCGAAGTCGGTATCTGGTTTATCCTGGTTGATTCAAACAAGGCTCCCGATGGTGTGGAGGTGAAAACCAAGAAGGATTCTAAAGACTTCAATATCCGGCCTTTTTTTGTGGCCATCCCGGCACTGTCGGTCGTGGCCTGGGGATTCGATGATGACGGCCTGAATTTCCTTGTAATCGAAGAAAACTCCGAGAAAGTGATTGACCCATTTTCCGATCCGGTTAAAGAAAGGTTTTTTAAAGTCTGGTATCGTGACCGGTGGGATCGGTATAAGGAAACGGATAAAGAAGGCCTTGTCCTTGAATCATCAGGATCACATCCCTGCCAGGAAATCCCGGTCGTTCCGTGCTATTTCAAAAAGAAAGCTGAACTGATTGGGGAGTCTGCGACTTCTGACGTGACCAGCCTTTTGAAACGGATTTATATCATGGGCAACACCCTGGACAAATCCCTATTTGACACGGCTTTCCCCCAGCAATATTTTTTCGGGTTTGAGAAAGAGGAAATAGAGTCATATATCAAGGCATCTTCAAATGGGCTGGTGTCCAGCAACCATGAAGCAAGCTCCGACTTTATCGAGCCCCAGGGCCGAGCTTTTGAAGCTCTTGAAAAGCAGATCCGGGCCGATGAACAAGCCATCAAAGAAATTGCGCTGAGGATGATCCGGCCAGACTCCAAGGTGGGTGAAAGTGCCGAGGCAAAAAAGATTGACAATCAGCAGCTTAACAGCCAGCTATCTGTTTTCTCCCAGAACTGCCAGGACGCAGAGAATAAATGCTGGGAGCTAATGAGTAAATGGATCGGCGGGAAGTCGGAAACCATCGCTGTAGAATACCACAAGGATTTTGACATTGAGACGATAACAGGTGATCTTCTCCGGGCGTTTGTCGAGTTGCGCCGGGATAAGAACATCTCGAAAGAGACTTTATTGAAGATCCTGCAGAAAGCAGAGATTCCATTTCCGGATGATTTTGACATTGAGGCCGAGATCGAAAAGATCGATGATGAATTGAGGTCGGCCGGAACCATGGGGAATCTTGGGAGTAGCTTTTTGACCGGGACGGGGAAATAATATGTCATTCTCCTTGGCAAAAGCAATACATTAGATTACGCTGTATTGCATGAAAAAGACAATTCAAACCAGACTGGACGATGAAGACATCCAGGCCCTTGAAAAAGAGGCTGAGAAGGCTGGGCATACGGTAAGCTCGTTTATCCGGTTCCTGGTTAAACGGTTTTTAGCTGAGGTTAAAAAGGAAAAAGGGGGGCAATAAAAATGATTGATTTGATTAATTTATTAATTTGTCTGGCGGTAATTATAACCATATTTCTGGTTTGCCGGGAAATCGTTTGCTGGTACTGGAAATT